>Ga0247831_1007274_pt1 | contig 12489 bp, 10 predicted proteins | sample LaCruzMarch2015__9_FD_192406 | JGI IMG/M metagenome (GOLD analysis project Ga0247831, IMG submission 192406) | Freshwater microbial communities from meromictic Lake La Cruz, Castile-La Mancha, Spain - LaCruzMarch2015_1m | ecosystem: Environmental > Aquatic > Freshwater > Lake | place: Spain...
CCTGGGCGAACAGGCACCCGTGCAGGCGGTGAGCTGGTTGCGTCAGTGGCTGGCGGATGGGCTGTTGCAGCGGGAGGATCACGCCCAGCCGTGATGATCTCTGCCCTGTCGGCACATACCCTGACAGGGCAATTTCCTTCAATACCCTGCGCCGTGCGCCTGTCAGCCTGGCACCTCCTTTGGTTGTGCTGACAGGTGTGTGATGAATACGCTGTTTTACTCCATGGCGGGTTTTGCCCTCGCTGCTTCGATCTCTCCCGGCCCGGTCAACCTGCTGGCGCTTAGTGCCGGCGCGACCCATGGGCTGCGCAGCAGCATGCGCCATGTCACGGGGGCGACGTTCGGCTTTACCGCGTTGTTGCTGGCCATGGGCCTGGGTTTGCAACAGCTGTTGCAGCAGTGGCCGGCGCTGACGCAATGGGTGGCCTGGTTTGGCGTCGCCTTTCTGCTGTACATGGCCTACGGTCTGGCCCGGGCTGATGGGCAGCTCAGTGGCAACGCCGCGCAGCAGCGCCCGTCGCTGTTCAACGGCGCGCTGATGCAATGGCTCAACCCCAAGGCCTGGCTGGCCTCGATGGCAGGCATGGGCGCCTATGCGGCGGATGGCGATCTGTGGCGGGTGGGGCAGTTCGCGGCGCTGTATTTCGTGATCTGTTATCTATCGATCAGCTGCTGGGCGCTGGCCGGGGTTTACCTGCGCCAGTACCTGGAGAATCCGCTGTACCTGCGCCGGTTCAATCGCGGCCTGGCCTTGCTGCTGGTGCTGTCGGCGGTTTATCTGCTGGTCTGATCAGGCGCGGCGGTATTGCCCGGGGGTGGCGGCGAGCAGCTGTTTGAAGGTGCGCTGCAAGTGCGCCTGATCGGCAAAGCCGGCGTCCAGCGCCACCTCGGCAATCGACTCGCCGCGTTTCAGCCCGGCCTGGGCCACTTGCACGCGGCAGTTGAGCAGGTAGGCATGTGGGGTCATGCCGTAGTGCTGCCGGAAACTGCGAATCAGGTACGAGGGCGACAGCTCGGCGGCGCTGCAAATGGCGTCCAGTTTGAGCGTCTGGGTGCAGTGCGTGCGGATAAATTCAGCCGCCAGACGGATGCGCGGGTTGTCCTCGCGTGCGGGGGCCGGCGCGGGTGCCAGGCGCTGTTGCAGGGTGCTGAAATAGTCGATCAGGGCGCACTCTTTGCGCAGCTGATCGACCGCCGTGGCGTTGAGCAGGTCGTACAGCTGGTTGAGGCCGTTGAACAGCTCAGGGTCGCGGCTGAGGATGGCGGAGAAGGGCTGCAGTTGCGGGTTGTGGCCGAACCCCAGCTGGTGTTGCAGGTCGCCCAGCCAGGCGCTGTCGATGTAGAACATGCGATACGACCAGGGCTGCCCATCCACGGGGTTGCAGGCATGCACGTCACCTGGGTTCATCAGCACCAAGGTGCCTGCGCCAACCTGTTCGCGCGCCTTTTCATTGAAGTAGGTGCTGCGGCCCCGGGTGATGGTGCCGATCGAAAAACACTCATGGGAATGCTTGGCGTAGCACAACAGACGGCCATCGAGGGCTTCGCGCGTTTCCACGAAGGGCAGCGCCGGGTCGCGCCAGAAGCGTGGGGTGGTGGCCTGTTGCTCAGTGCTCATCATGCGTCCCTGGCGTAATCGCCGTATAGCCAGCGCTGACTATAGCGGCCGCTGGCGCTTGTTCAAACAGTCGAGCCGCTGCGCTCTGCACGGCGCGGTGCTTTGTCTTACCATGCCGGCTCCGCCTTGTTGCGAGCCGCGCATGTCTGCCTTTCTGCTGCGTTACCGCGTTGCCCTGATCGTCCTGCTGATTCTGCTCGGCTTGCTGGCGAGCATCTGGCTGGCCGGGCGTTACGCCGAGCAGCGCGCCTGGCAGGAGCGCAGCCTGGAGGCGCGCGGGCAGTTGCAGCTGTATGCGCAGTCGATCCACACCCTGGTTGAACGCTTCCGTTCGGTGCCCGAGGTGCTCGCGCTGGACAGCGATATCAAGTCGCTGCTGCGTGCGCCGGATGACAGCTTGCTGCGCAGCACACTCAACGAGCGGTTGGAGCAGCTCAATACGGCCGCCGGCTCCAATGTGCTGTACCTGCTCAACGCGAAAGGCGAAACCCTGGTGGCCAGCAACTGGCGCGACTGGAGCAGTTTTGTCGGCAACAACTACGCCTTCCGCCCGTATTTTCAGGATGCCGTGCGCCAGTCCTCCGGGCGCTATTTTGCGGTGGGCGTGACCACCGGCATCCCTGGTTATTTCCTCTCCCATGCGGTGCGCGACGACGACGGCACGGTGCTCGGCGTGCTGGTGGTCAAGCTGGAGCTGGAAGAGCTGCAGCGTGAATGGGCCAGCCAGCCTGGCGTGCTGCTGGTGGCCGATAGCTACTCGGTGGTGATCCTCAGCAACCGTCCGGCCTGGCGTTTTCTCGCCCTCGACAGTTTGAGCGAGCAGGCCCGCGCCGAGCTGGTGGAGGTGCGCAAATACGCCGAACAGGCGTTGCAGCCGTTGGCCAGCACGCTGCGCCGGCAGATCGACAGCGACAGCCAGTGGCGCCGCGTCGATGGCCCGGATGGCCCGCGTGACTACCTCTGGCAACGCCAGGCCCTGGGCGATGAAGGCTGGACCCTGCACCTGCTGCACGAGCCGAAAACCCTGGTCGACAGCGTGCGCAGCTATCGCCTGGCCGCCGCCGGGGTGTGGATGACCCTGGCGTTTCTGCTGCTTTACCTGGCCCAGCGGCGCAAGACTCAGCGCTTGCAGGCCGGTATTCGCGAGCGCCTGGAGCTTGAGGTGGCGCTGCGTACCGCTGAGTTGCGCGAGGCTCAGGAAGGCCTGGTGCATGCGGCGAAGATGGCGGCGCTGGGGCAGATGTCGGCGGCCATGGCCCATGAAATCAATCAGCCGCTGACGGCCATGCAGATGCAGCTGGGCAGCCTGCGTTTGCTGCTCGACAGCGGCCGGCAGGACGATGTGCGCGAAGGGCTGCAGCGTATTGATGGCCTGCTGCAACGCATCGCCGGGCTCACCGGCCACCTGAAGACCTTTGCCCGTAAAAGCCCGGCGGGTCTGAGCGAGCGTCTGCGGTTGAGCGATGTGCTGGAACAAGCCTTGCAGCTGTTGGCACCGCGCCTGCGCAGCGAACAGGTGCAGCTGCACAGTGAGATCGACAGCGAGGCGCGGGTGTTGGGTGATGCGATTCGCCTGGAGCAGGTGCTGCTCAACCTGCTGAACAATGCCCTGGATGCCATGGCGGACAGCACCCTGCGGCAGTTGCAGATTCGTATCGAGCGTCAGGCCGAGCAGTGTCTGCTGAGCATCGCCGACAGTGGCGGCGGAATCGCCAGCGAGGCGCTGGGGCATGTGTTCGAACCGTTCTTTACCACCAAGCCGGTGGGCGCCGGTTTGGGCCTCGGCTTGGCGGTTTCCTACGGCATCGTCCGTGAGCTGGGCGGCAGCCTGGAGGCGGCCAATGGCGAGCAGGGCGCGGTGTTTACCCTACGCCTGCCGGCCGCACCCTAAATCATGTGGGGGGCTTTAGCCGCGAAACACGGGTGTCTTTGTCGCGGCTAAAGCCCCTCCCACTAGGCGGTATTCCATCGTCATTTGCTGATCGCCACAGGAGTGTTGTTTTCCCAGATTCCTTCCGGGCTACACTGCCCGCCGATTTAAAGAGGGGGAAATGCCATGACTGGGCAGGTAATAGTCGTCGACGATGAAGCGGCAATCCGCGAGGCGGTGCAGCAGTGGCTGGAGCTGTCCGGCTTTCGCGTGCACAGCTGCGCCACGGCGCAGGCCGCGCTGGCGCTGGTCGACCGTGACTACCCCGGCATCATCATCAGCGATGTGCGCATGCCCGGCACCGATGGCCTGCAGCTGCTCGATAGCGTGCTGGAGCGCGACCGCGACTTGCCGGTGATTCTGATCACCGGGCATGGCGATGTGCCGATGGCGGTGCAGGCGCTGCGCCAGGGCGCCTATGACTTTATCGAAAAGCCCTTTACCCCCGAACGCCTGCTCGACAGCGTGCGCCGCGCGTTGGACAAGCGCCGTCTGGTCTGTGAGAACCGCCAGCTGCGTCAGCAGTTCGCCCTCAAGGACCATATCGAGGCGCAGCTGCTCGGCGTCTCGCGGCCGATGGAAACCCTGCGTCGGCAGATCCTCGAACTGGCCGGCACCTCGGTGAATATCCTTCTGCGTGGCGACACCGGCAGCGGCAAGGAGCGGGTTGCCCGTTGCCTGCATGATTTCAGCAACCGCGCCGGCAAGCCGTTTGTCGCGCTGAACTGCGCGGCGATTCCCGAGCACCTGTTCGAGAGCGAGCTGTTCGGCCATGAAAGCGGCGCCTTTACCGGTGCCCAGGGCAAGCGTATCGGCCGCATTGAACATGCCGACGGCGGCACGCTGTTTCTCGACGAGGTGGAAAGCCTGCCGCTGGCCCAGCAGGTCAAACTGCTGCGCGTGTTGCAGGAGAAAACCCTGGAGCGCCTCGGTTCCAACCGCAGCATCCAGGTCGACCTGCGGGTGATCAGTGCGGTCAAGCCGGACCTGCTCGATGAAGTCAAGGCTGGGCGTTTCCGTGAAGACCTCTACTACCGGTTGAATGTCGCCACCCTGCGCATTCCGCCGCTGCGTGAACGCCGTGAAGACATTCCGCTGCTGTTCGAGCACTTCGCCAACCAGGCCGCGCAACGCCATGGCCGTGAGACACCGAGCCTGGCGCCCAGCGAGCTGACCCGGCTGCTGGGGCACGACTGGCCGGGCAACGTGCGCGAGCTGATCAACGCCGCCGAACGCCATGCCCTGGGCTTGAGTGGCGGTGTGGAGGGCGACGATGGCCTGCCGCAACAGTCGCTGGCCGAGCAGATGGAGGCTTTCGAAGCACAGTGCCTGCACCGCGCCCTGCAGCATTGCCAGGGCAATATCGCCGAAGTCATGACACTGCTGCAGCTGCCACGCCGCACCCTTAACGAGAAGATGCAGCGCCACGGTCTACTGCGCAGCAGCTATCGGCCGGCCGGCAGTGCTGATGACGATTGAGAACTAGTCGGCGGAATTTCGCTTATCCAGGTTTTTGCACTGGCGGATTTCCGCTCACCATCGCCGCCAGGCGGGCCGTGTTTGGCAGGTTAAAGGCTCTAGCACGGGCTTTTCTCTCACTGGCACGGCATCTGCTATAGCTCTTGTCAGCCGGGCACTCGATTGCCTCGGCCTCATAAGAAAGACAAGAGGTGAATCCCATGCACTGCCCCGCAGCATCTGCGCGCCTGTCGCGCTCGGCATCCACTGCCCATCTCTTGTGCGCTCGGCTCAGGCCGCGCGTGAGCCTCTGCTCCTTTTCGCCATTGCGTTAGTCCCGGCGCTGCATTGCCACCTGGGTGGCGCGCAGCGTCTACAGTGAAAACCTCTGCATAAAGCCATAACAACGACGGAGATTCTTCCATGCGAATGACCAAACGATTCAGCCTGTTTGCTGCTGCCGCAGCCTTTACCGCGAGCACCGCGGTACTCGCCGCCCCGACCTTTATCAACGTGCTGACCGGTGGTACCAGCGGTGTGTACTACCCGATTGGCGTAGGCCTGTCGCAGCTGTACAGCAACGGCATCGAAGGCTCGAAGACCTCGGTGCAGGCCACCAAGGCTTCGGTGGAAAACCTCAACCTGCTGCAAGCCGGTCGCGGCGAACTGGCTTTCGCCCTTGGTGACTCGGTTGCCGATGCCTGGAATGGCGTGGAAGACGCCGGCTTCAAGGCGCCACTGAAAAAGCTGCGGGCGATTGCCGGCACCTACCCGAACTACATCCAGATCGTTGCCAGCAAGGAATCCGGCATCACCACCCTGGCTGACCTGAAGGGCAAGCGCATCTCCGTCGGCGCGCCGAAATCCGGCACCGAGCTGAACGCCCGCGCCATCTTCAAGGCCGCTGGCCTGAGCTATGAAGACATGGGCAAGGTGGAGTTTCTGCCGTACGCCGAGTCGGTCGAGCTGATCAAGAACCGTCAGCTGGATGCCACCCTGCAGTCCTCGGGCCTGGGCATGGCGGCGATTCGCGACCTGGCCGCGACCCTGCCGATCAACTTTGTCGCCATCCCGGCGGAGATCACCGCGAAGATCGACAACGCCGCCTACCAGGCTGCCTCGATTCCAGCCGGCACCTATGACGGTCAGGACAGCGATGTACCGACCGTGGCCATTACCAACATTCTGGTCAGCCATGACGGCGTATCCGATGAAGTGGCCTACCAGATGACCAAACTGATGTTCGATAACCTCGAGCGCCTGGGCAACGCCCACTCGGCGGCCAAGGACATCAAGCTGGAAGGCGCCGCCAAGGGCCTGCCGATTCCGCTGCATCCGGGTGCCGAGCGCTTCTACAAGGAAGCCGGCGCACTGTAAGGCTGCTGAAGGGTTGCAGGTGTAGGTTGGCGCTGTGCGCAGCGCCAACCTCTCCGGACACGAGCTAGAGCTGCGAATAAAACCGGCGTGCAAAGCACGGCAGGTTTTGTTGGCGACTCTTGCGCTATCGACGTTGTAACGAGGGTGTGACCTTCATGAGTGAGCAAAACCAAGGCCTCGCCGCCAACCCCAGCGATTGGCCGAAAGCGCTGTTTTATGTCGCGCTGCTGTTCTCCATCTTCCAGATCATCACCGCGGCCTTCCACCCGGTATCCAGCCAGATTCTGCGTGCCGTGCATGTGGGCTTTCTGCTGCTGGTGGTGTTTCTCTGTTTTCCCGCCCGTGGCAAGGAGCAGCCCTGGCAGCCGCTGGCCTGGCTACTGGGCCTGGCCGGCATGGCCACGGCGTTTTACCAGTGGTATTTCGAAGCCGATCTGATTCAGCGTTCCGGTGATCTGACCCAGAGCGACATGGTCGTCGGCCTGGTGCTGATCGTGCTGGTGTTCGAAGCCGCTCGGCGGGTGATGGGCATTGCCCTGCCGCTGATCTGCGCGCTGTTTCTCGCCTACGGCCTGTTCGGCCAGTATCTGCCGGGCGACCTGATGCACCGTGGCTACGCCATCGACCAGATCGTTAACCAGCTGGCCTTCGGCACCGAGGGGCTGTACGGCACGCCGACTTACGTGTCGGCCACCTATATCTTCCTGTTTATCCTGTTCGGCGCGTTCCTCGAACAGGCCGGGATGATCAAGCTGTTCACCGATTTCGCCATGGGTCTGTTCGGCCACAAACTCGGCGGCCCGGCCAAGGTGTCGGTGGTGTCGTCGGCGCTGATGGGCACCATCACCGGTTCGGGCGTGGCCAACGTAGTCACCACCGGCCAGTTCACCATCCCGCTGATGAAGCGCTTCGGCTACAAGCCGGCGTTTGCCGGCGGCGTGGAAGCGACCTCGTCGATGGGCAGCCAGATCATGCCGCCGATCATGGGTGCGGTGGCCTTTATCATGGCCGAGACGATCAACGTGCCGTTCTTCGAGGTGGCCAAGGCCGCGTTGATTCCGGCGCTGCTGTATTTCGGTTCGGTGTTCTGGATGGTTCACCTGGAAGCCAAGCGCGCCAACCTGCAGGGTCTGCCGAAAGACCAGTGCCCGAATCCCTGGACGGCGATCAAAGAGCGCTGGTACCTGCTGATTCCGCTGTTCATCCTGATTTACCTGCTGTTCTCCGGGCGCACGCCGCTGTTCTCCGGCATGGTCGGTCTGGCCCTGACCGCCATCGTGATTCTCGGCTCGGCGATCATCCTGCGGGTGTCGTCCAAGGTCATGCGCTTTGCCTTCTGGATTGCCCTGGGCGTGCTCTGCGCCGGCTTCTTTCAGCTCGGTATCGGCGTGGTGTTTGGCGTCGTCGCGCTATTGGTGGCGGTGTGCTGGTTTATCAAAGGCGGCCGCGACACTCTGGTGATCTGCCTGCATGCGCTGGTGGAAGGCGCACGCCATGCCGTGCCGGTGGGCATTGCCTGCGCCCTGGTGGGGGTGATTATCGGCGTGGTGTCGCTGACCGGGGTGGCGTCCACATTTGCCGGTTATATCCTCGCCATCGGTCAGGACAACCTGTTCCTCTCGCTGGTGCTGACCATGCTCACCTGCCTGGTGCTGGGCATGGGCATCCCGACCATTCCCAACTACATCATCACCAGTTCGATTGCCGCGCCGGCGCTGCTGGAGCTGGGCGTGCCGCTGATCGTGTCACACATGTTCGTGTTCTATTTCGGCATCATGGCCGACCTTACGCCGCCGGTGGCGCTGGCCTGTTTCGCAGCCGCACCGATTGCCAAGGAAAGCGGCCTGAAGATCAGCCTGTGGGCGATTCGCATCGCCGTGGCCGGGTTTGTGGTGCCGTTTATGGCGGTCTATGAGCCGGCGCTGATGCTGCAGGGCGACAGCCTGTTGGCCACCCTTTATGTGGTGCTCAAGGCACTGCTGGCCATCGGCATCTGGGGCGTGGTGTTTACCGGTTACCTGCAGGCCAAACTGAGCTGGTGGGAGCGCGCGCTGGGCTTTGCTGCCGGTGCCAGCCTGATCCTGGCGACACCGATGAGTGACGAGATCGGCTTCGCCCTGGCTGCGCTGTTTATCGCCCAGCACTTCTGGCGTGCGCATCGCGCCCAGGTAGCGGCGGCGTGATCGGCCTGTGCCTGGGTTTGGCGGGCGCGGTCTGGGCAGAAGTGCCCACGCCCAGCTTTACCCTGGCCTGGACACACACGATAGAGAAGATTCGTTGGGAAGAGGATTACCGCGTGACGCCTGAGGGGTTGCTCCTCGGCGAGGCGCGGGTCAAGGGTTCCGGGGCCGGTATGGAGATTCCAGACGGCGCCGAACTGCGCGAGGGCAGCTGGCATTACCAGCGTCAGCTACCACCCTTGCAACCACTGCGTTTGGGGCGAACCCCCGAGGCAGGGGATTATCAACTGTGTTTCAACCAGCGTTGCCACTCGATGAGTGAATGGCTCGGCCCGCCACAAGCGACCCAGCCGGCGTTGGAACTCTGGAGCTGTGAGCAAAGCTCCCCGGCCGCCTCGGCGGCAGGCCAGGACGACGGCTAAGGCGGCGTCTGCTCCCGGGCCACAAGCCCTGGTTGTTGTAGAGGAGAACCCCCATTTGGCCCAGCCGGTGGGGGTTTTGTTCGTTTGCAGTAAGGGTTAGCTTCAGCCGATTGACTGACAAGCAGGATGTTATGAGCACCATCACCTATTACCTGGACATGCAGCACCCCGAGCAGATCCGCGCCAAGCCGCTGCCGGCCGACCTGAGCGTGGTGGAATGCCAGCTCAAGCAGTTTCAGCTCAACCGCTTTCTCTACCAGCTGGTTGGTGAGCCCTGGCAGTGGACCGACAAACTCAGCTGGACGGACGCGCAGTGGCGCGAACTGATTGAGCAGCCCAATCACCGCACCTGGGTGGCCTATCACCAGGGCGCCATCGCCGGCTATTACGAGCTGCTGCGCGATGCCGACGGCGCGGTGGAGATTCTCTATTTCGGTCTGGCCGAGGCCTTCTTCGGCCAGGGTTTTGGCGGCCCGCTGCTGACTCACGCGCTGCAATCTGCCTGGGCCTGGCCCGGCACCACCAAGGTCTGGGTGCATACCTGCAGCCTCGATCACCCCAGTGCGTTGGCCAACTACCAGGCGCGCGGCCTGCGTATCTACCGTGAAGAGGTCGAGGTGGACGCGTCCTAAGAGGGTCTACGCTTGCAGGGTCGCCCACTTATTTCAGGAGCCGCTTATGCGCCGCGTTCTTAGCAAACCCCTATTACTCAGCCTCTGCCTGTTGCCCGCTCTGGCCAGCGCGGTGGACATCCAGCCCGGCCTCTGGGAAATCAGCTCGAACAATATGCAGGTCGGCGGCCAGGCAGTGCCGGGGATGGAACAGATGCTCGAGCAGATGAAAAACCTGCCGCCCGAGCAACGGCAAATGATGGAGCAGATGATGGCCCAGCAAGGCGTGCAACTGGGCGACAAGGGCGTGCGCATCTGCATGAGCGAAGCGCAGATCAAAGCCCAGCAGATCCCCATGCAAGACCCCGAGTCCGGCTGCAGCAATGAAGTCACCGAGCGCAGCGACGAGCTGTGGAAATTCCGCTTCAGCTGCCCCAACGGCCAGGGCGAAGGGGAGACGCGCTTTGTCAGCGACAAGGAATTCACTTCAACGGTCAACGGCACCTTCGACGGCCAGAGCAGCAGCATGCAAAGCCACGCGCGCTGGGTGGCGGCGGATTGCGGGACGTTGCAGCCGCAGTAAGCAGCTGAAGTGAGTCACTGGCCGTTAAGCGGGTCGCTGATGCCGTGGCGTTCCTTCAGCGTCTGCACCAGCTCGGCCTGGCTGGTGAGGAAGGCGTCGAACTGCTTGATCACTTCGGGGTGGTTGATGCTGGAAAGGAAGTAGTGGTCATTCTGATAGGGCAGTTTGGGGTCGAACACCAGGCTGTTTTCCGCGCTGTTGTAGAACTGATGACGCACCACTTGCGGGTTGAGGTAAACGCCGTCGACGCGGTCACTCATGGCCATGGCCAGCAGCGAGTCGATCTGGTTGGCCTGGATCAGCAGGATCTTGCCGGCCTTGATGTCATTCAAGTACGGCCAGGGGGTAAAGCCGCGCTGGGTGCCGAGGCGGCGCAGGCGCTGTGTGCCCTTGCCGAGAAACTGCGGCTTGACCAGCACGCCATCGATGGCTGGCGCCGCTGCCTGGCTGTAATGCAGGGTGTGGCCTTGTTTCAGGTCGCCATTCGAGCGCGGGTTGTCCGGGTATTTGAAATCCACCCGGTTGCTGAGAAATTCGCTAAGCAGGCGCCGCACCGGCAGTGGTTGGTAGATAAATTCATGGCCCTGGTGCGTGGCGAAGGCGTCGAGCAGGTCGCGGCCGTAACCCAGATATTGACCATCCTGCACGTTGGAGTAAGGCAGGTAGGGCTGCAGCTCGACCCCGATCTTGAAGGTCTCTGCCTGTGCCGACGACAGCAGCTGGAATGACAGGCATGCCAGCAAGGGCAGCAGGAGTCTCATGGACGACATCTCGTACAGCGACCCTAAGGCCTTAGCCAAACCATAGCTAATAGCTCGGCAAAGCGGGAGTTTTGCCACAGAGATAATCTGACCCGACGTGCAAAAAACCGCCGGGTAAAAGGCCGTAATGGCCGCCAATACTGGCCTTGCGCCTGCACGAATGAGCTATGGCTGTTACCCTGTACCCCGCAGCCGCCGGTTTTGCGGCTGTACGAGTAGGGCAATCCGTCCTCGTGCGCGTAATGCGTGCCACACGCCAAAGGAGCATTCCATATGGAAAAAGACCCTTCGTCTGACACGACCCCGCAACCAGAAGCGGCAATTCTGGACGGCATCCCCGCCCCTTCGGGCGAGGCTAATCTGATCGATACCGACTACGTCATCGGTCAGGACAACATCAAAGGGCAGTTCTCTTTCTCCCTCGACATCCACGGCAAGGTTTTCAGCATTTCGGCACTGACCATCGTGCTGTTTGTGGTGCTGACCCTGGCCCTGCAAAACCAGGTGGAGCCGTTGTTCAGCGCCATGCGCGGCTGGCTCACCCACCACCTGGCCTGGTTCTTCCTCGGTTCGGCGAACATCTTCGTACTGCTCTGCCTCGGCCTGATCGTCTCGCCGCTGGGTAAGGTACGCCTCGGCGGTATGGATGCCACGGCGGACTACAGCTACGTCGGCTGGTTCTCCATGCTGTTCGCCGCCGGTATGGGCATCGGCCTGATGTTCTACGGCGTGGCCGAGCCGATGTCGCACTTCTCGGCGGCCATGGGCGGGGTCAGCGTCGGTGAAGACGGCTTACGCACCGACTGGGCGCCCCTGGCTGGCGCTGCCGGTGATGCCGAAGGCGCAGCGCGCTTGGGTATGGCCGCGACCATCTTCCACTGGGGCCTGCATCCCTGGGCGATCTACGCCATCGTCGCCCTGGCGCTGGCGCTGTTCTCCTTCAACAAGGGCCTGCCGTTGTCGATCCGCTCGATCTTCTACCCGATTCTCGGTGAGCGAGTGTGGGGCTGGCCGGGGCATATCATCGACATCCTCGCGGTGTTCGCCACCCTGTTCGGCCTGGCCACCTCCCTCGGCCTGGGTGCGGAACAGGCAGCTGCCGGCCTGGACAAACTGTTCGGCATCGCCGCCACAGACGCGAGCAAGGTACTGCTGATTATCGGCATCACCGCCATCGCCCTGGTGTCGGTACTGGCGGGTTTGGACAAGGGTGTCAAACGCCTGTCCGAGCTGAACATGGGCCTGGCCATTCTGTTGCTGCTGTTCGTGATCATCGCCGGGCCGACCCTGGCCATCCTCACCGGCTTCTTCGACAACCTCGGCGCTTATCTGCAGCACCTGCCGGCGCTGTCCAATCCGGTCGGCCGTGAAGACGCCAACTTCAGCCAAGGCTGGACGGCCTTCTACTGGGCCTGGTGGATCAGCTGGTCGCCGTTCGTGGGCATGTTTATCGCTCGCGTCAGCCGTGGCCGCACCGTGCGTGAGTTTCTGATCGCCGTGCTGCTGGTGCCGTCGCTGGTGTCGGTGCTGTGGATGACCGCCTTCGGTG
>Ga0247831_1007277_pt1 | contig 12477 bp, 11 predicted proteins | sample LaCruzMarch2015__9_FD_192406 | JGI IMG/M metagenome (GOLD analysis project Ga0247831, IMG submission 192406) | Freshwater microbial communities from meromictic Lake La Cruz, Castile-La Mancha, Spain - LaCruzMarch2015_1m | ecosystem: Environmental > Aquatic > Freshwater > Lake | place: Spain...
GCAGAGTCTCCTACAAATTCCCAGTCTAAAAGACTGTACATCTGACTAACACCTCGGATGTTGAGATCAACTACGTTGTGAGAGTGCCAGGTGATGGCCGCGCCAACATGCAAAACGAGTTCAACATCACCAACGAGCGTGGTCGTCTCGAGAAGAATCGTGAGGCCCAAATCACTATCGAGTTCGTCCCATGCTTCCCTCAGACCTATGACATGGTCCTGGTTGTTGACCTAGAGGGCGTTGGTCAGGACATGCTGGCAGTACCCATCAAGGCGGAATGCCTGGTGCCCAAAGTCCGTGTCCTCCCCACCGACTTCCTCGAGTACGACCAGTGCTTCCTTAGGCACCCTAAGACCCGCAGGGTTGAGATCATCAATGATGATAACCTTAAGGCAAAGTACGAGATTATGGCCCAGGATGAACAATCAAGAAGGATCGCTATTTACACAGCCGACCAAGAGCAAGGAGTTATCAATCCGAAATCCTCCCAGATTGTCAACATCACCCTCAAGACAGAGATTCTGTCTAACATCCGCATCCCCTTGTATGTCAAGGTGGAAGGCTACCCCATCCCGTTCATGATCACCATTTTGGCCACCTCCATCGGCCCCATTGTTTCATGCAACAAGACCGAGCTCGAATACAACAATGTGGAAGTCCTCAAGGACTACATTGAGAAGCTCGTTATCAAGAATGAGTCAAAGATTCCTGCAGAGTACACTGCCTTCACCAAGAACAAGGAAAGCATTTGGAAGGTCGTGCAGCGTCACGGTGTCCTCAACCCTGACGAGGAGAAGGAACTTGACGTCGTGTGCAATGCTGACGAAGTCCAGAAGTTCCAGGATACCCTTCACATCATCATTAACAATGGTGTCGACTTGGAAGTTGCCCTCAGAGCCAAGGGTACTGGGTCCACTCTTTACTGCAAGGATAATTTGAACACAATCGATTTCGGCACTGAGTACACGCACTCAAACATCACTAGGGAGTTCTTCCTCGAAAACAGAGGCCGCAAGCAGATGAAGATCCAATGGGTCCGCAACGTCAAGCTTGAGAGAAGCAAGGCCCCAGGGTCTGCCCCCGGAGGCAAGAAGCCCGAGGATGAGAAAGATGCCGCTTCCTCCAAGAAGGGAGGTGACAAGACCAGCAATGCCGAGGCTGCTTCTCAAGGCGGTGAGAAGGAGGGCGAGGAGACCAAGCAGGTATTCACTGTCATCCCTGACACAATCGTGTTGAATCCCAAGATGGGTATCATGGTCCAGTTCCGTGCCAATTCACCTCTAGTTGGAAAGATCATTGAGAACTGGCTTTGCAACATCACCTCAGGTGGTGAGCGCAAACCTAAGGTTGCATACAACTCAAACGTTCAGGGAGACTTTATCACGCCTCAGCTTAACTTTACTGAAGCCAAGCTCTACTTCAAGTACCTTTGGGAGAAGGGTGTCCCTTCCATGCCGATTTCGAAGACTCTTGAAATAACTAATGGTGGCCCTCTTCCTACAGCTATGAATCTTTTGATCGATCCACCCTTCAGCTGCGCCACAGAGAAGCTCTAGCTTGCCTCTGGCGCCAGCGATTCAGTCCTCATCAAGTTTGACCCAGGCATGAAGCAAGACAGGTTGTCAGACAATATCACAGGCAAATTGGCCATCTCGCATGTGGGACATCCTCAGAAAGACCTCGTCCAACTCCAAGGTGAGGTCTGCTTCCCCAACTTGAACATCCTGCCTCCCAACATCGACTTTGGTTGCATCCTTAATGACACCTCAAAAAAGAAGTACATATCTCTCACAAACATTTCAGAGATGGCCGTGAACTACGAGTGGTCATTCCTGGAGGAAGAGCAGGGGTCACCACTTAAGGAGCAGGAAGAATCTAAGTCAAAGAAGAATGCGGTCAGCAAGAAATCCAAGATGCTTCCCATCAACGAGGTCTTTGACATCCTTCCAGTCTCTGGGACCTTGCAGCCAGGGGAGACAGAGACCGTTGAATTCACCTTCTACTCGGGGCATGGCCTCCTTTACAACGGTATCGCCGTCTGCAGCGTGGATGGCGGCCCGGATTACGAGGTGCCCATCGTGGGAGAGTCGAGCTTCGTCTCCTACAAGCTCTCGGCCACCGAGCTTGACTATGGCGAGATCCCCTACAACGAGCAGAGCTCCAAGGAGTTCTTCATTGAAAACATCGGAAAAGTGCCCTTCCAATACAACATCAACTTGAGCACCGTGTCCAGGCCTGGCATCGTCGAGTGTCATCCCATGACCGGCAAGGTTGCAGCTGGGGAAAAATACAAGGTCATTGTCAAATTCTTCCCAGGCATCCCATCCAACATCGACGAGATGTTCTTGGTGGAGTGCGCACACTTCCCAGCCCAGCGCTTCAAGGTACGCGCAGTTGGCACCTACCCAGGCTGCCTCTTGTCATTCCCCAGGAGTGAGGATGAGGAGTTCGTTAAAAGATTTGAGGATGTGAAGAGACTCGTCCAGAAGGGTGGCAAGGGTGTCGAGTACCAGGCATTCTTTACTAGCGGTGAAGCCCTTAAGCAGATGGCTCCTCTACCCAAGCCCATTGAGAAGGATAAGACACTCAACAAGGAGCCACTCGTGATGGAGGTGGAGGCTGAGGTTGATCGCAGAGTCTTGTGCGAGAAGATCCTCAGTCAGATTGAGGTAGCCCAGCAAAAGCAGCTCTTTGCTACCACCAACGCTTTCAATCAGACCTAGACTGGTGCCGCTGCTGCAGCTCAGCCAGGGGAGACCAAGACTTCTCCTAAGGGAGTCCCTGCCGCTGCCAAGAAGCCATCACCAGCAGCCACAAAGGGCAAGGCTGATGCTCCCAAAGAGGAAGACGCAGTAACCAGCTTTGGTGGCACCATGACTGGAGGAGCAACTCTCAACATTGGAGGAACCTTAGTTAACCTTGACAACCTCTGCATTGCCAACTACAGCTGTGATTTCGGCAACGTTGTCGTTGGTGCTACCAAGAAGCGCTCCTTCCGCTTCACTAACGTCGGCAAGCTTGCCATCAACTTTGCATTCGACAAGAAGATCTTGGGCAACTACGGCATCTCGATCGAGCCAGACAAGGTGCAGAAACTTGCCCCCAACCAAACCGTCCTCTTCAACGTGGTCTACGCCACCCGCAAGAATGCCAAATTCGGCAAAGTCAAGAGCATCGTTCCCATTGACCTCAAGTACGGGCCCTCATACGCCATCGAGTTCGTGGCCAACCTTACCATACCCGAGCTGACCATGTCCACTGGTGAGCTCGACTTCCAGAAAGTGTGCGTAAACACGAGAAAGATGATCAAGGTGCGCCTCGAGAACCACAAGGAGGTACCTTGCGACTGGCAATACTTCTTCAAGGCCGACGTCTCCGCATCCAAGGAGGGGAAGGAGGCCGGCGAGAGATTCTAGGTCTTCCCCGTCTCTGGCACTCTGCAACCGGGACAGAAGCAGACTGTGGATGTCATGTTCACTCCCAATGTGGACAAGCCGTTTGTCCAGAAAATCAACTTCAAGGTGAAAGACAACCCCAAGATCTTCATGATCAATGCCAAGGGTCAGGGCGTGAACTACTAGGTAGATTTCGTGCCAGATGCCGTGAAGCTTGGACCAGTTCTTCCCTACTCCAACGCTGCCATGGCCTGCATCGAAATGAGAAACCCAATGGACATCCCCATTGAAGTCTACTCGCTTGACTTCGACAAGCTCTACATCGAAGAAGAGGAGATCCTTAAGAGACTGGAGCAATTCCAGCTGCCAGCCCCTCAGAACCCACCTGCTACACCAGCTACTGCCCCACCTCCCATTGACCCTCTGTTCCTCTCACTGAGGATGCCAGGGATGCAATTCTGGACACAACTGAGACAATAGGACGAGAAGAAGCAGAAGCTAGATGAGCTCAAAAAGCGGCTAAAGGAGATCGAGGACAAGCTTGCCGACCTTGCCAAAGAGGAAGCCAAGCCCGAGCACGGCGAAGGCTTCGCCGAGCGCAAGGCCGCCGCTCTCGAGGCCAAGACTCAGATCGAGGGACAGATCGCCGACCAGGACCATGAATAGTCCGAAGCTAAGATGCCACTAGCTGTCAAGGACAAGGATAAGTTGAACGTCATCCTCTATGGCCCGGAGAAGGCTGGCAAGACCTCGGTCGCCAACCTGCTCTCTCAGGAGCATCAGCGATGCATTGTGAAATTGGATCAGCTCTACGACTTCTGCGTGAAGCGCGGACTCCCAGTGGCCGAGAAGGCCGCCAAGTACCTCGAGCAGAGGCAGGAGGAGCTCAAGGTCGCCCTGGAGGAGCAGGAGAAGGCCAAGAAGGCCAAGGGCAAGAAGCCACCTGCCAAGGGACAAGAGGAGCTTGAGGTCAACCCCAACGACTACAAGTACCTCTCTAAGGAGATTGTGATAGAAATGATCCAGGCACGTGTTCAGGAGGAGGACTGCAACGCCGGTGTCATATTCGACAACCTCGAGGCCCCTCAATGGTAGACCTCTAAAGATATCATTGGCTTCATTTGTGAGGCTCTCCCTACACAGAATGTGAAGCTTCTCGTTTTCAACTTCCACAAGGCTGATGAACAACCTGCAGCTGAATAGCCCGTTGCCGCCGCTGAGGGCGAAGAAGTGAAGGAGGAAATCAAGCCAAAGGACTTCACGAAGGATGAATAAGAGGCTTTTGAGAAGCTAGCCCAGGACATGGAGTTGTTCTTCGCAGGTATCACTGCAAACCGTCAAAAGGAGCAGGAAGCTGCGGCCCTTGCCCAGCTTGAAACCGATGCCGCCCAGCCCGGTGGTGACGCTGCACCAACTGAGGTCGCTGCTGCTGATGGGTAGCCATCCCCTGTTGCAGCTGAAGGTGGTGAACCAGCACAGCCAGTTGAGGAAGTTGCCAAGCCCAATGAGTCTGCCAAGGTCCATATCGGCATCCTGACCACCAGTGAACTGGCTATCGGAGGCACCATCAAGAAGATGTGTGAGATCGCCAAGACGATTGTCCCTGAGCCCATCTGGCCCGACCCAGACAAGGAGCCACTGCCTCCCCCACTTACTCACTCCATAGTGAAGCCACCTCCCAATCGCAAGGAGAGACCCCAGGTCACCCTGTACTCAATCTGGACACCCAAGGACGGCCAGACAGAGGAAGAGGCAGCTTCCGGTGCACTCCCGGAAATGTCAAATGGATAGACAAGGTGGATCTTGCAATCCAAGGAGACCAAGAAGCTCTACGTAAAGTTCTTCTCAAAGAACATCGGGAACTTTGACCAGACCCTGCAGTTTGAGGTCGTCGGCTCCTTCAAGCCCTTCAACGTCGCCCTGAATACCGTGTGCGAGTTCCCCACAATCAACTCGAACTATAAGAACGTTTTCATGGCACAGAAGAAGTCCCGACCGGCTCAGGCCCCGGACTCTTACCTTTCGAAGTGCTTCGTCGTCTCTGAGAATCTATTCGACTTCGGCCCACTCCTGATCCGAAAGGACCCCGAAAAGCGCAACACCGATGAGACCGTCAAGAAGGTCAATTCCTCGGTCTTCCAGATCTCTAACAATGGAAAGTATGATTTGCAAGCCACCTTCTGCTTGAAATCCTCCCTGCCCTTGGATGAGGGCGGCATTGGTGAGAAGTCTCCTTTCATCATTGAGCCAGAGACCATGGAACTCAAGGTTGATGAGACCAAGCACCTGACTGTCTTCTCCTTCCCTGAGGAAGCCAGAGCCTACAAGGACGAGGTCATCTGTCTCCTCAAGGACAACCCTAACCCTGTCATCTTCAACGTGCAGTGCCTCGGTGCCAAGCCAGTTGTTGAGGTCGACCAGGAAATCGTGGAATTCGACCGTCTCTTACTAGAGAAGAAGTTGACCAAGAATCTCACCCTGAAGAACGTGTGCGCCATCCCAGTCAAGTGGAAGCTGACCGGCATCGAGGGCCTACCCGAGGAATTCGCCGTATCTAAGACCTCCGGAGTCATCAAGCCATGCAAGGATGAGGTCGTTGAAATTACCTTTACTGCTAAGAAAGAGCAAAAGTTCTCCCCGAAGATCACCCTTGAGGTGGAGGACACAGAGGGCTACACTGTGAAGTAGGACCCGAAGCCCATCGAGCTGCGGGCAGAGGCCTTCAAGATCAGCGTTGACGTCAAGATCAACAACGATCAGTCGGTGCTGGACTTCGAGGCCGTGAGGGTCGGGGAGCCCAAGGAGAAGCAGTTCTCCCTCAAGAACAACGGGATGTACTCGGTGAAGTTCAACTTCCAGATGAAGAAGAAGGTGTCGCGAGAGATATTCACCATCGACCCCATGGAGGGGGAGCTGCAGCCCGGCGAGGAGAAGCAGATAACTGTCAAGTTCCAGTCGCAGAAGGAGCTCAAGCTGAAGACAACCAAGAACGAGAGTGACATCATCCTCAACGTCTTCGAAGGGAAATCTCAGGAGAAGCATTCCCAGGTACCGATCAACGTGAATGTGAACGCTGTGTTCTCCAAGTACTCCTTGACACCGCTTAAGAACATCAACTTCGGGCCCATGACCTTCGGCGAGCAGATCACCCGCACATTCGAAGTACGCAACGAAGGACTCTTCGAGTTCAAGTTCGCCCTCTGCGACTTCAAAGATGACGAAGCAAAGAAGAGGATAAAGGAGGAACGCGTGAAGGAGATGGAAGAGCGCATCAAGGGCTCTGAGGAAAAGAAGGAAGAGGTTAAAGACCCCAAGAAGAAACCTGAGCCTGCTAAGGCTCCACCCAAGAAGCCAGATCCTAAGGGAGGCGCTCCAGCAGCTGCCCCAGAAGGCGGCACCCTTGAAGTCTCTCAGTACACTGTCTCACCTGCCACCGGTTCTATCCCACCAGGTTCCGCAGCAGTCTTCAACGTCGTCTTTAAGGCCAAGGGCTCCCAGTTTTATGAGTCAACTATCGCCCTAGACGTTGCAAACCGTGACCCCGCAGATAACCCTGAGGGCATCCCCTTCGAGCTATGTGCTGAAAGCTCCATCCCAGGTATCAACACTGATGACTTGGATCAGATCTTCGAAGAGCAGACAGTTATCCCCTCCTTGGACCCATCGCTCAACACGCAGACGATCATCACCACCAGCCTCTTCGCGTCCCTAGAGAAGGTGTTCTGGTTCGGCACTTTGATAGCCGGGAAGAACACCGAGGGCAAGGAGCGCTTCAAGATTATGAACCCCAACAAGGTCCCATGCACGATCAAATTCGCTGTGAAGCCACGCACGCAATCCAAGAGCGAGGGCTTTGCCTTCGATGTCAAGCCCGACGTCCTCACGATCGAGTCCCACAAGCACAAGTACGTGACCGTTGGGTTCTATCCGGTGAACATGATGGCCTATGGTGGCATATTCGAGGCCATAGTTGACAATGGGGACCCCAACAGCAAGCAGGGCAAGCTTGTCTTTGAGTTGAGAGGCGAGGGCACACTGCCCACGCTCCAGGTGGAGAAGCCCAAGGAGCTCGAGGCCGATGGCACACCCATATTGAAGTTCAAAAAGACTAGGATCGGCAAAGAGACCATCATGCAGATAGTCCTTAAGAACGAGGGCTCCATAGCTGCCACTGCCCGATTCGATGTCATCAAGAATGACTGCTTCTCATTCATTGGAAACATGAACCACACAATCACTCCGAAGAGCTATCACGCCTTCGACATCGGATTCACCCCCAAGGCAGCCCAGGTCGAGAAGATGTACCTTACTTTCAACACCCAGCATAACCCATATGAGCAACATAAGGTGCTTCTCACTGGTGAGGGATACGCTGAGAACGTGACCTTCGAGGGCCTTCCTGATGGTTTAGAAGACGAGCTTGTGATTGGAGATGCTATTGTTAACAAAGCCAAGAGCGCCACTTTCCAGATTGTCAATAATGGAGACAAGCCTGTCAAGTTCAGGTGGAACCAAGGCGATAAGGAGGAGTTCAAGTTCTACCCCAGTGTGGGCCACCTAGCTCCAAAATCTTCAAAGCAGATCAAGATATGGTTCAAGTCGGCAAAGACCGTCAAGTATGACAAGATTGACCTGCTGTGCGAGACGTATCAGGTTGAGCAGAAGCCTGACGCCGAGACCGGTGCCAAGTATCGTGACTGGGATGACACCATGAAGACCGTGCGCATGGTGAGACCCAGTGAGCACAAGAAGATAATGAGACAACGCGAGGAAGAAGAGAGAAAGCGCAAGGAGGAAGCCGAGGCTGCTGCAGCTGCTGCTGCCAACAAGGGTAAGGCACCTCCCAAGGCTCCTGCAAAGGCAGCTTCCAAGGAGGATGCCAAGGTCGATGACATCGTTGTGGACATGAGCGAGGAGGCCAGCGTTGAGCTAGTCGACACCATCGCTGAGCCTGAGAATACCAAGGTTGAGGGTACCGACAAGGCAGTGCCCCTTAAGACCTCGCTGGTCTGTGACCAAGTCAAGTACGACTGCCAAGTCAAGAATGTCGACTTCAAGCCGACCCTGATGTACGCACAAAGGACCTACAAGTTCACCGTGAAGAACACGTCACTCATCACCCTCAACTACAACTGGAAGATCGTCAACAGCGAGACCGGCATACTCGATGCTGGTGCCTACACCATCGTCCCCAAGAAGGGTTCAATCTCAGCTGGCTGTGATGACACCTTTGTGTTGAAATTCTCCCCAGTCGAGGTGGAGCACGACTTCTCTCGCATCCTCTCGGCGAACATTGAGAACCTGTCCTCAGACTGCAAGCCCCTAATCATCGAAGTCAATGGAGTCGCAGAGAGACCCATTTGTCACTTTGAGCTCCCACCCAGCACATACAAGGAGCGCAAGGAGAAGGACATGGTTGCCATCGATAGCAAGTACAAGATTGTTGAATTCGATTCACTCGGTACCAACATCAAGAACACTAAGAGGTTCATGGCTGTGAACCCGACATCATCAGGCTACGAATTCGAATGGGAAGAGATCTTCCCCGATGAGCACAAGAAGCCCTTAAAGCCTCTGTTTAAGTGCTCCACTCCCAAGGGTGTCATTCTAAGTGGCAAGAAGTTCGAGATGGTCTTCGAGTACACCCCTGAGAATGTCGGAGAGCATGACTCATTCTGGCTGTTCAAGGTACCTACAGAGAAGATCGTGCAGCACTTTATGGTGGTAGGCCGCGTCGTCGAGCCAAACGTGCTCTTCGAGTCGGGTAAGATTAAGTTCGGACCCCTGCTCCTCGATGGCAAGAACCGCGAGGTTGTGAACATGATTAACCAAGAGTAGATCCCCTTCAGCTTCAACTTCTCTAAGGAGAGTGTGAAGGGCAGCACCGAGTACGGTGATTCTCTCAGAGTCAGCCCAATGACCGGAGTTGTAGCCCCAGGCTCTCAGATCCCCATCGAGATCATCTTCTAGCCAAAGTTAGAGCTTACCTACAACTACAACCTGATTTGTAACGTAAAGCGTAAGGCACGTCCTCTGGTCCTCAATGTTAAGGGCGAGGGCTACAAGATTCACCACTCAGTCTTCGCAGATGTGAACCGTGCCCCTGTGACCTCAACTGAGTCCCACAAGTTTGATTACGGTGACTTCTTCATCAACGAGAAGAAGACGAAGCTGGTGACCTTGACAAACAACGGAGAGTTCAACTTCGACTTCGTGTGGAAGCGCCAGGTGAACAAGTACATCACGATCAGCCCAGATACAGGCACGGTGCAGAAGGGTTCGGAGGCCACATTCGAGATTACCTACCTGCCCCTCGCTGAGCATCAGCTGAAGAACTACAAGGTGTCGCTGAACATAGTGTCTGGGCCCAAGTACGACTTCATGCTGAATGGAAATGCCAGAAAGCCTGGTGTGAAGTTGAGCTTCCAGACTTACGACTTCGGTCCATGCTTCATGATGAGACAGCCCATGCCTAAGAAGGCTGTGCTGGAGATTGTCAACTACGATAACAGTGCCATCTCCGTGGAGATCCCGAACTTCGAGAAGAAGCCCTACCTGGACGTGCAGCTGGCCCCAGGTCAGGTCTTGCTCCCGTCAACCAAGGACCAGCCCTTGAAACTCGAGGTGCCCATAATCTTCACCCCAAGAGTCATCAAGAAGTACTCTGAGACAATCAAGTTCGACTTTAATGGTCTCTACACCATTGATGTAGTTGTCACTGGTGAAGGTATCCCCATGCAACTCGAGTTGGTTGACCCCGATCAAGCTGTCATTGATTTCGGTATAGTCTCTGTGGGTGGTGACATCACCAAGACCGTGCAACTGGTCAACAAGAGCAAAAAGCCTGTGACATTCAGTCTAGCACCGAGCAACCCAGATCAGTTCAGAAAGTGCAACCTGGCCATCAACCCCGACAAGGAGGTGACCCTGAAGCCCAGGGAGGTGCTACCCGTAGAGATCCGCTACAACCCTAAGAACAGAATGCCCAACTTCGACCTCGATGTGCTGCTGACCATCAAGGACAACGAGAGCAGACACCTCATACAGGTCCAGGGTGTCTCTCATGGCATCGAGATGAAACTTATGGATGCCGTTGTAGCATTCGGTAGCGTTGTGAGAAACAGCAGGTTGACTAAGATCCTTCAGCTGGCCAACTTCGGTGATGTAAAGGCCTCATACAAGTGGGATAGCAAAGCATACAGCAAATTCTTCACGATTAGCCCAGAAAGTGGCTATGTCAACCCGAACTCTACTCTCGACTTGGAGGTCACGTTCCACCCCACGATAGCAGACTCAGACATTCGCTTTAACCAAGTTAAGTGCGAGATCAAGGGAGGCGATCCTCTCAATGTCACTTTGATGGGTAAGAGTGTGGAGCAAGATCCCAGCACCACACAGACTCTCAACTTCCAGACCATAGTCCGCAAGCCCACTAAGCAAATGGTTACCATCACAAACCCTGAGGAGCGTGAATGGGTCATCAACCCAACCATCTCTACCACTGGTGATGCAGCAGTCACTGGTTACTTCTCTGCAAAGTCAACACTCATCGTTCCAGCGAAGCAGAGCGCTCAGTTTGAGGTTAACTATGCTCCCAAGACCATGACTAAGAAGAATGCCCAAGACCAGTATGAGTCTCATGTTGGCAGCCTCTTCTTCCCTCTCCCCAATGGCACCGCCCTCCTCTATAACTTGATTGGTGTGGCAACCGAGCCAGAGGCCGAAGCCCTCGCACAAGAGACAGTGCAGGCCAAGAAAGCGCGTTTCATCATTATCCCCGTTCGCAACTGGCTCAAGCAAGACCAGAGATTCAAGGTGTCATGGACTGTCGAGGGTGACAAAGACCAGACCACTTTTGTTAAGGGTGCAAACATGTTGGACGTCTCAGGAGATTCCCTTAAGGACTTCAAGTTGAACTTCCTGGCCTACAAGGTCGGCACCTACAAGGTGAAGCTTACCTTCCTCAATGAGACCACAGGCGAGTTCCTGCCCTACATCCTTACTATGGCCGCCACCGAGGCTGACCTTTTGGAGACCATTGAGCTCGTGAGCCCCATCAGAGAATCTGTTTCCCGCATAGTCACTATTGAGAACCCGACTGATTTGGAGGTCGTAATCGCTAAGAACATGTTCACATGTGCTAGTGAGTATATCGAACTGGGACCCGAGACCTTGAAGATTCCACCCAAGTCAGAGCGTGGCTTCGAAATCAGCTATCGCCCACTAATTGTTAGCGAGCAAGAGGTCGACCTGATCCTTAAGACCCCAGTTCTGGGTGACTTCAAGTACAAGCTGCAATTGAAGGGTCTCACTGCCACTTCCCAGAGGTCCCTCGCATTCAGATGCGCACTCGGAAATGACCTCGTGCAAGCATTCAAGTTCACTCACTTCCTCAAGAAGCCCACAGCTTACGCTATCAAGATTGAACGCTTGGACTAGCCAGGTGCCATTTGTGACTTCAAGTCTGATGTTGCACAGGTCCAGGCAGCTGCCGCTGATTCCTCCAAGGGAGTCGAAGTTGTTGTCAACGTCAAGTACGAGCCCTTCACTATTGGCGACTCAAGAGCCATGCTCAAGCTTACTTCCACCGAGGGAATGGAGTATTCATGCCTCCTTCTCGGTAAGGCCACAGCGCCGCTACCTCAGGTAATATTATTAAAAACTAATCTAACTCTAGGGTCCTGTTAAATGTCCTCCCGGTGCAAAGCCCGCAGGTATCGACTTCAAGAACCCTCTCAACGAGAAGTGCGAGTTCGTTGTCACCTTCGACAACCCTAACTTCTCTCTCGCTTCAAAGCTCCCCGGCCCGATCGATGTAAGTCAAAGACTTAAAAACTAATTCACTTCTATAGCCTGGCAAGGTAACTAACCTTCAGATTAAATACGACGCGAAGCCGGATCTCCCAACTACAGGTAGGATGATCGTCTCTACCAAGGGTCTGCCCCCTTGGATCTTCTACCTCCAGGGAGAATGATAATGAACATGCTACTCACTGTTCTTGTTGTTCACAGAGCATTTATATTAAAGAATAAAGATTAATAACTCTTCCATCAAATCATTTGGGGTTTTGGGGTTTTGGGG
>Ga0247831_1007286_pt1 | contig 12458 bp, 7 predicted proteins | sample LaCruzMarch2015__9_FD_192406 | JGI IMG/M metagenome (GOLD analysis project Ga0247831, IMG submission 192406) | Freshwater microbial communities from meromictic Lake La Cruz, Castile-La Mancha, Spain - LaCruzMarch2015_1m | ecosystem: Environmental > Aquatic > Freshwater > Lake | place: Spain...
GCAGTAACGCGCTGGCCGAAGTATCCGGCCGCATCATAAGCGAATAGGAGCTTCTGGGCGGGCCGCGTGCCGAAAATGCGCTCGTAGACACTCATGCACTCGCCGGAATTATAAGCCATGCAGAGCCCCGCGTCGTTGAACAAAGCCACCTCGCCGTCGGGATGCGCGAGATCGGCGGTGGCCTGCGCCATTCGGGCGAGCGCGTCGTCGAGGCGCCCCGCGAGCAGGTTTGCGCCGAGCGCATGCCGGCATTCGAGAAGATCTGCGAAAACCTGGCAGTGGTAGGATGGCGAGCGCTCGTAGTGCATGCCATCGGCAAGGATCTGCTTACCGATCTCGGCTTCCAGCAGGCGAAGGCCGAGATGTCGCCACGACTTGGCCTGTGAACCGGTGAAGTATGCGGAAGCCCACAACAGGGCCTTGATGTTCTTGATGAGATGGTTGCCACCAAGATCGGTCTCGAGGTTGGCGGCTAGGAAACAAATCTGTTCGGCCGCGCTGACTTCCGTGCGCCTCACGGCATCGGAGGGGAGGCTGCCGCGGCGGCGCGCGAGTTCCTGCAGCCAGACCGTGACCCGCAGAGACACCGCGTAGCTGTTCCAGGCATCGCGCCAGCACAACGGTTTGTGAGCTGGATTGGCGGCAATCCAACTGTCGACAAGTGTCGGCCAGACATCGTCGGCGACCCCTTCCAGGTACTCCATGTAATGAAGGTTCATTCGCCAGAGCTGGTTGGCGCCGCCAGGGCCAGGTGCGCTCCAGTCGACCGTGCCGGCGGGCATGTCGACGATACGACCGAGGAACTTGAACCTCCACTGGGCCCCGCCACCGATCAGGGTCGGCGCGAGATGGGCGCGTGGCGGGAAGATAGCCGCCGGCGGCTCGGCTGCCGTTGGCGGCGCTGACGCCCGACCGGCTACGATGACAGGGAAGCGGTCGCGAACGCGGCGGCGCGCGTCGAGCTCGATCCGCCGGAGGAGCTTGGCCATCGGCATGTGCCGCGCAAAGGCGAAGAGCCGGCTCGGGTTCTCAAGCATCGCCTGGTGCTGGCCTAGGGGAACGGTGCAATCGGCTCGTGAGGCGGTCGCGAATTCCCGCTGGCAACGCCGCCACGAGCACCGGCAGAAGACCCAGACTTGCAAACAGTACTGCCGACGAAACAATGACCAGCACTCCGCCTGTCCCGACTATGGTCACGACGGCCGCACCGACCAGCGCACACCAGCCGCCGGCGAGCAGCATCACTGCGAAACAGCGCGCGTAATGATGCAGCGGATCGAACCTCACCGCGCCCCGGGCAAGTTGCGGCAGAACGAGAAGTGCCGCCAGCGCCTCGCCCAGCGCCAAGGCAGCGGCGGCACCAGCTGCACCATAGTGCACAACGAGAATGGGGAGAGCAGCGAGCCCCACCACCACTTGCGCGACGAGGGCCAGCGCGCCGGCACGCGGCGCATTGAGCAGCGTCAGCATGGTCTGGAGCGGCAGATTGGGCACCGAGAGCAGGGCAGCCACCAGTAGCCAGGCGCATACCATCGGATCGAACAGCTCGGACCGCGAGGTCCAGACCGCGACGAACGGAGCGCCGAAGAGCATTATGGCGACGGCACTCGCGGACACCAACGCGCTGACGAAAACAGCCAAGTCCGTGAGGTGGCGTTCCGCCGCCTCGCTTTGACCCGTATGAAAGCGGCGGACAAGCTCGACACCAGTGGACAGCACCAGCATCGTTGCGACCTGCCGCGCAAGCCCGACGAGTGTGCGCAGGATGACAAACCCGACAAACGCCGCGCCGCCGACGCCTAGCGCGCCAAGCAGCAGAACCGGCGCCTGCGTCCAAACTAGCGGTGCGCCTTGCTGGACAGCGAGCCACCGAACGTGGCCGCCAATGTCGACGAGTTCAGCGCGAGTGGGTATACTTGGCTGAAAGGAGAGCCCGGGGAAGCGGCGCTTGAGATCGAATAGCGTGAATCCCCATCCAAGAACCACGTCGCAAGCGAGATAGATTGCGGCCAGAACAACGGGAGTCGCGCCCATGACGGCGGCGAGCAGTGTCGCGAAGATCGTCCCCGCCATGCTCACCTGGTCCACGATCGAGCCGAGGGCATAGTTGCCGCGGCCACGATAGACCTGCGAAACGGCACCACGCGTGAGTCGCGTTATGGTCGATAGGGCGAGCAGCGCAAGGACAAGCTGGGCCTCTTGCGCGCCAAGCGTCGAGAGAGAAATCGCGGCACGCACGTCGACTGTCACGAGCAGCAAGGCGAGCAGAAGGGCGAGCACAGTTCCCAACGCCACCGAGCAGGCAAGCGCGATGGCAAGCATTCGCTGGAAGCCCACCGCGTCGGATCGATCGTGGCACTTCTGCCAGACGTTGCCATAGTAGACGTTGAGGCCGAGCTCGGCCAGCGACAACAAACCTGCGGCGGAGCCGATGAGAGCCCAATCGGCGTAAGTCTCGGTGCCCCAGGAGCGTAGCAGGACCGCTACGACGAAGAAGCGGTCAAGGAAACTGAGCGCTATCCCCATCAGCTTTGCGCTGAAGTTCCTGCCGACCTGGCCAAGCATCTAGCAACTGTCCTTCCCGCTCGCAGCCCTATCGAGCGGCGCGACGTGCTCCGCGTCGCCGGGCGCGGGAGGGCGCCGCCGCAGCGCGACGTCAGCGAGCAGCGACAGGTAGCGCCCGGCAAGCAGGGTGCGATCGTAGTGCTCGCGGACGTATCGTTCACCGCTCTGGGCAAGACGGGTGCACTGCTCCGGGTTGTCCGCTAACTGGACCAGTGCGGCGACAAGCTCCTCGGCGCTTTGCGGCGTGATCGCCATGCCGGCGCAGGCCTCATCGAGCAGCGCCTTGGCCTCCCCCTCCACGCCAAGAATGATGGGACAGCCCATGGCCATCGCCTCGAACATCTTGGAGGGCAGCACTTTGGTAAAGGTATCGCTGCGCCGCAGGAGAATGAGGCTCGCATCGGTGGCAGCCCAGATGCCGGGCATGTCTGACTTCGGCCGTTGGCCGACGATGCGCAGGTTCTCGAGAGCTAATGTGCGGGCTCTCTCCGCGAGGCGGGACTGCTCAGCCCCGTCCCCGACCATGAGGAAGCCAAAACGCGGGTCGTGACGTAGCAATAGTGCCGCGTCGATAATGGTGTCTAGGCCGTGCGCCATGCCGTGCGTGCCGACATAGGCGGCAATGAACCGGCCAGCGAGGCCAAACCGAGCTTTGACTGCATCAGGATCAGCGTCAGCATTACGCTGAAATAGCGTGAGATCGACGCCATTCTTGACGACACTGATCTTGTCCGCACCCTGACACCTTAGTGCAATGTGGGATACGAAGCTATCGGTCACGGATACAATATGGTCTGCATTTCTGTAAGCGAACCCCTCTAGCGCTTCAAGCGTTCGCGATAGGACGCCTTTTCGCATTGCGCCTACGGTTACGATACTCTCTGGCCATAAATCACGCACTTCAAGCACCCACGGTCGACGACGCATCCACTTCGCCACCAGTCCTGCAAGGCCACAGAAAAACTGCGGCGACGTCGTCACGATGACGTCTGGACGCCCTAGCCGCGGGACGGCCAATAACGCGAAGATCATGAATGACACATAATTAAGTGTGCGCTTGGCAAAGCCTTCATTTGCTGCAAGGTACGTCCATACCCTCACGACCTCCACGCCGTCGATGGTCTCTGTCTGGAACAGACGATTACTGAAGCCTGGATAGATTAACCCGCGCGGATGGCTCGGCGCAGGCGTAATGACCGTCACGTGATGGCCGGCACTGGCCCAAATTCGGCAGTGCTCCGACGTACGCGAGGCAGGCGCATTTACTTCCGGCGGGTAGTAGTGGGTCAGAAACAGGATACGCATGGGGGGCTACAAGGATCCCACAGGTTCATCACGCCTGGCGAGAAAATCAACAACATGCTCTGCTATCCGCTCGGCGGCTCGGCCATCCCACAGCTCGGGGATCCGGCCGCGCTTGCCTCTCGCGCCGAGCGCGGTCCGTGCGGCCCGGGAAACAGCCGCAGGATTGCTGCCAACGAGCGTGTTAGTGCCTTCGGTAATGGTGATCGGGCGCTCCGTATTGTCGCGCACGGTGAGGCAGGGCACGCCCAATGCCGTGGTTTCCTCCTGAACCCCGCCGCTGTCAGTGATAACGATGCGGGAAGAGCGCATCAATCCGATCGCCCGCAAGTAACTCAGCGGCGGAGTGGCAATAATGTTGCTGGATTCCAGCATTGGAGACAGGCCCGCGGCGTCGATGACAGTTCGGGTACGGGGGTGAATTGCGAACAGCAGAGGCAGTTCGAGCGCGATGTCGCAAAAGGCTTCTAGTAGCCCGGCGAGCTTGGCTGGATCGTCAACGTTCGACGGCCGGTGCAACGTGACGAAACCGAATCCCGTCGCACCCACGCCTGTAAAACTGGCGGGCGCATACTCGGAAATAGTATCAACAGCGGGGATCGCGCGCGGCAGGCACGCCATCAGGGAGTCGATCATCACGTTGCCAACAAAGTGAATTCGAAACGGTTCTACACCCTCCTTGACCAATTGATCAGCGGCCGAGCGCTCGGTTGTCAACAATAGATCTGCCAGACGATCGGTGACCAGGCGGTTGATCTCTTCGGGCATAGTGCGGTCGTGACTACGAAGTCCCGCTTCGACGTGAGCAATAGGTATCCGGAGCTTGGCCGCCAGAAGGCTTGCGGCGAGCGTGGAGTTCACGTCGCCAACTACAATCAGCATATCAGGCTTAGCCGGCGCGAGCACGCCCTCCAGCGCAATCATTATCCGTGCGGTCTGCTCAGTGTTGGTACCCGAGCCAACCTCGAGGTTAATGTTAGGAGTCGGAATCGCTAGTTCTGCAAAAAATACCGCGTTCATCGCGAGGTCGTAGTGTTGGCCGGTGTGGATTAACCGCGATCGGATGTCTCCGCGAGCGGCTAACGCCCGCAGGATTGGCGCGATCTTGACAAAGTTAGGCCGCGCTCCGACGATGCAATCAACACGCCAGGTCGTCATCCCTCTCTCCTTCGGTCTATCGTTAATATGACGACCAACTTTACGATGACATCACGATAGAATTATCCGAATATGCCGTGACACTTGGCCACTTGCCGAGCCCAGCTTCGGATAACGTGTCGCGCGTCAGAGTGCCCGAAGCCTGGACTAACGGAAAGCTCAGCGAGCCAAGCTCGAATTGGGATACCGAACCCAGTCTTGCGCCTTGACACGATTTCGTCAGGAAGCGCTCTCGAGGGAGCCGAGGCTAAAATCTCTTTCCCGGAAGGACGGTCGGATACAAGCAACATCGGTAGCACATCTCGCAGGAGCACGTTATCGACGAGAGGCGTCCTAACCTCGAGTGAGTGCGCCATGCTTGCCCAGTCCGTATCGCGCAATAGCTGATTACGCAAATAGAAGCAGGTCTCAAGTGCCGCCATCCTGCCAAAATCACTTTGAGGACCATCAACGAGCGCCTTCTGCAGAAAACCGATCGGGTCAAGGAGCTCAACACCTTCCGCAAGAAAATTATCATCAGAGCAGAGCTCTCGAACTTCATCAGGTAGAAAGAGCCCACGCTGAAGCATATACGCTCCCGACAAAGTGCCACCATACTTAAGCAGACCAGCCATCTTAGGATGAACATCGATACCGAGCGACCGAGCGACAGACACCACGTTACTCATCAAGGCGGGTAACCCCGCGATGCGCGATGGCACCGAGAGTCTCCGCGACAGGCGCGGTACCGACGCAAAAGTGCTATAACCACCTAAAAGTTCATCCCCCCCCACTCCGGATATGGCCACTTTCAAACCGAGTTCCCGCGTAGCCTTACTTACAAACCAAGTATTGATCCCATCAATCGAAGGCTGATCCATTGCAGCCATAATCAATGGAAGGTCGCTATGAAACTCAACCTTATCGACGATTCGAGTGCAGTGCTGCGTTCCGTAGTACTTCGAAATGCTCTCCGCTAACGGAGCCTCATCAAAAGGACTTCCACCAAATTCATTGTAAGACAACGTCACCGTTCTTATTTCACGCTGACCAGCGTCGCGCATCAAACCGACAAGTGAACCAGAGTCAACACCGGCAGAGAGAAAAGCGCCGACCGGCACGTCAGATACAAGATGATGCTTAACGCTATCAAGCAGTGAAAACCGAATCGACTCGAGGTCGACCTGTGCCAGATGCGCTCGCCCATCCACTCGGCGCTCGGCTTCTCGGATAGCTGACGGAATACTTCTATAAATCTGGGGGCTTCCGACGCCATTTCGACTAACCCTGAGGGTGCAACCAGCCGGAACAGCACGCACCGCCTTGTAAAGAGTCATTGGCTCCGGAACGCTGCCAAAAACAAAATAGCCCGCGACCCCAGCCGGATCAGGCGTTCGAGGTACACCAAACTCAAGCAACGCTTTAACACTCGAGGCAAAGACCACCGTTCCGCCGAGATCTGAGTAATATAGCGGCTTAATACCATACGTATCCCGACCAAGCAAAAGTTCGCCCTTAGCATCATCCCACACAGCAAAAGCAAACATCCCCCGAAGCTCACTCACAAAATCTGCACCGCGGCTCCGATATAATTCAAGCAAGACCTCGGTATCGCTATCACTAGAAAATCGATGCCCCTTCGACTCAAGACCATCGCGCAATGCCCGAAAGTTGTAGATTTCACCATTGAAAGTGACTACGCAGCCACCATCGCGGCTTTGCATAGGCTGGGCACCACCGTCACTTAGGTCAATGATTGCTAGACGGCGATGTCCAAACCAGACGTTGCCGCAAGAGCCCTCCCACTCGCCGGCCCCGTCGGGACCCCGGGCGCGCATAAACCGGGCGGCGCGCCGCGCCGACTCCAAACGGTCACCCGGACGGGTTACCCCCTGTTGGTAAGTAAAAAAACCAACAATGCCGCACATAGAAGAACTCCGCACTTCTTCTGCAATGGCACCACGAGTTATGCGTCTTTCGTCGACCGGGCACAATCGCAAGCACATTAACTTGATCTAGGAGTTAACCCCGGAAAAGATTTCTGACTAACGGAAATGGAGGCCCAATCTCTAGGTGGGATCATAGCGACGCTCGGCTTGGGAAACTCAATTCGCAGTTAAGCCCCTTAAGTAGCAAGCGACGATCCGTCACAACCATGACAGCCGTCGCTATGACATCGAAATCAAGCCGCGAGAACGAAGCGGCCACCTGAGTGCAATCAGCACGCTGAAAGAGCGCTCAGCACGGCTACCGCACTCCGGGTGCAATCAGCACTCCCGAGGCGCCTAGAACGATCCGATCCGCTCTTAAACCACCCTGCTAACCATAAGTCCAGTAAAGTTTATGTCGCATCGCTGACTATTTGAGCCGACATGGTTCGGTCATACTGTGGATTAGCCTGATGTCATCAGGAGGGCAGCCTGACAAGGTGTCATCGCGACGTTGGCGACGCAGTCTCGCCTAGACCCTCCGTCCGCGCCAGCTCCAAATCATCGATCAGTATTTCGCCACTTGCGATCGTTTCCGAAGGTGACCGAGCATCCAATATAAGCGCAAGCCGTTGCGCCGCGCACCCAGACGTCTCGGGCACAGTGAAACTGAACTCAAACCGCGTCCAGTTCGTCCCTCGCCCAGAAAGGTAGCCGCTGTCGGCGATCTGACCGCTGCCAACGCCAGCGCAAGTCATGCGCCATTTCAGCCCGCGCCTCGCGTTAATCCGACCACGTACGCTGCCGGACAGCCGATAGCCCCCGGGCGCAAGCGCCACTACCTGCTGGAGGCCCGAAAACGCGCCGCGCACTGGGAGGAAAGCAACCTGCAGCGCTCTCTGATCTGGCCTGTCGTCACGTCGCACTATCGAAAGCAGTGCGTTCGGAGAATTGCGGATCAGCCAATCGAACGGCACGCTTGAACTATCATCCTCGAAGCTTGGATTCGAGATATTTCCCAGTTTGGATGCCCTTTCGAGCGGCAACATCTGCAGCCACAGCTCGTAGGCTTGCTCGACAGCCCCCTGCTGCAAAAGAATCCAAAGGATCGGTGCATACTCCCTGTCCGCTAGCTCCCCCTCCACTCCTTTTAGTTGGAGCAGGAACTCAGCCACCACATTGGCCGACGTTACGACTCGCGGGAGGTTTACAATGAAATCAGTTCGCCAAAATGGATGGCGCCGCAGGTTCTGAATGAGAATAGATCGTGTATCATCTTGCTCCGCCAATTCCGCCAAATGCCTAAGCACGTATGATCTCAACGATATCTGCGACTTGAGCAATATCTCTGCAAAGATGATCGCTGCATCGGCGTTTTTAGCAGCCACCGCATCCACAAGGAGCCGGTACAGACCGAAAGCCTCTCGCCGAGACATCTCAACCGAGCGCGTCAGGGCCGAGAGCTCAGCGCGCGAATCAACCGCGGCAATGCTCACCAGCGCGTAAGCCTCCGAAGCCAGCGGCTCCGCGAGCAGTGCACGGGACGCCAAATGACCAATCTTCTCCGCAAACCTGCTGCGATGATCGCTTCCTGCTTCCACGGATCCAGCCTCCCCGGATCGCAGTTGGCTCTGGACTGGCTTGGAATCGGCCGCATCTTCTTGGCCAGTCGTCGCACCGCTCGGAACTGTTGGCTGCCTTACCGTCGCGCTAGTGGGCTGGCTCCTTATTCCGTCGGATCGAGTTGGCTCATCAACCGCCGCAACAACTTCTGGAGGTGCCAGGAGTTCACGACGCAGCCTTCCAGTCAGGACGAGCGTCGGCTCTGCCAGACGCGGATTGATCCAGCGGGCCACTTCGGGTGCCCGTCCAGTCAGCGCGAGCGGAAAACTCCACATGCCGACGAGGAGAGCAAGCACCGCACCTGTCGATGCGATCATGCCCGTAGCAATCCGGTCGAGAGTGACGTTTGCCAACGCCGGCTTATCGTCGGATGTCTGATCTATCAATTCTTGTCCTTCCAAACTGCAGGTCAATTGCAGAGAAATCATCGCACTCTGAATAGTCTTGCCTGGAGGCAACCAGGCATACACGAACCTCATACCATCAAGCCTGAGTTGCCCGCTGCTCTTGCGCTATTCGATTATTCTGAATTTCTGTCCCGTACGAATAGGCCTCAGGACCATAGCCGTAGCCGTAGCCGTAGCCGTAGCCGTAGCCATAGCCATAGCCGGCCGTTCGCTGGTCAAACTTCGTCATTAGACATCCGACGACATTCGCGCGAGCCTGAATGAGGCGGCGCAGAGCAATTCGGACAGAACCCTTCTTCGCCTGACCAGCGGCCACGACAAGCAGTGTACCTGCAGCTGCACTCGACAGCATCGGAGCGTCAGCAAGCCCAAGCATAGGTGGCGCATCGATCACAATGAGGTCGAAGACTTCACGACCGACACTCACAAGCGAATACATCCGTGGCCCGCCGAGCAAATCAGCTGCATTGGGAGGAAGTGGCCCGGACGCGATGAACGCCAAATTCGGGATCTGCGTCGCCTGAATCACTTCGGGCGGTGCAAGCGCACCAATGAGGTAATTTGAGAGACCCAGGTCGTTGGGAAGACCAAGATTCAGGTGAAGCGAAGGCTTGCGAAGATCGGCATCGACAAGTAACACGTTGAGCCCCATCAGCGCAAAGTGCCTAGCCAATGCGATGCAGCTGGACGACTTGCCCTCCGCGGGCGCCGAACTCGTAACGACTATCGATGACGGCAGCCCCGACGACGATGAGAACTGCAACGCCGTCGCCAGCGATCTGTAAGCTTCAGAAACCGGGGAACGGGGATCACTAAACTGCGCTGCAGCATCGACCTGACCATTTAAAGCCGGAATAACACCGAGCGGAGCAGAACCCACCAGCTCTTCGAGCTGCTCCGGAACTCCCACCGTATCATCGAGAAGTTCGACCACATATGCAATAGCTGCTCCAACCGCCAGCCCTAGCAGCAAAGAAAGCAGAATAATCCGCGTATGACTAGGCTCCGATGGCCAACGAGGCTGCTCGGCACGGTCCACAACAAACACGTTGTTCGCGCCCACCCCACCTGCGATGTCAACTTCTTTGAAACGTTGCAACAGGCTATTATATAAACCGCGGTTAGTCTCAACTTCACGCTTCAATATGTTGTGCTGGATTGACCTCTTTTGCAGATCCAGCACTTCATCAGTGAGCTCCTTAATGCGGCTCTGAAGCTCTTGCTCCTGGCTCCGGGTCGCAGCAAACGCCGCTTGCAAAGACCGCTTTATTGTTGCCACCTCAACAGCCAGCTGCCGATCCAATTCCTTAATCTTACTCGATATCTGCAGCATCTCCGGGTAACTCGGCTTGAACGTTTCGGACTTTTCTTGATACTCTGTCTCAAGCTGATTGCGGCGCGCTCGCAGTGCGTCGATTACCGAATTCGAAAGAAGTTGCGGAAGCGCGAGCCCTTTTACGCTTTCGACTTGGAGCCATTGCTGCTCAGCCTTGATACGTTCAGAAATGAGCTGCCCCAACGCCACATTGGCTGCAGCAAGATTGTTCTCCGCATTAGACGCTTTCTCACTTATAACAACAATCTTCTCGCGCTCGGCGAAATCGAGCAATACCTGCTCAGAATCCTGTAGCCGAACCCTGAGCTGCGCGATCTGGTCCTCTAAGAACGACTTGGCGAACGCGTTGGCCTGGAACCTCTTGTCTAGATTAGACGCAATGTATGCGTCAGCAACGGCGTTGGCTATCTGCTGGGCTCGATGGGCAAGAGAATCGACATATATTATATCGATAAGGCGCGATCCAGGCGTCGGACGAATTTTGATATTACTCTGAATGATCGATGCCGCCGCCCCTTGCAGCGCCTTCGTGTCCTCATTTTCCCGCGAAGCGCGGGTTGGGGTAAGTACCGACCTGACGACTCCAAGGAGGCTGATGCTGTGTGGCGCAAAGAAGGATGCGTCCGAGTACACGCGCGTAGACGCAGCCACCCGTTCCGCCATGCTGCGGCTTTTCAAGAGCTCGAACTGCGTCCTGAGGAAATCGGCGCCGCTGCCCTCGGCAGGTGCGACGTCGCCTTCCTTGATTACCCGTGACGTCTCGCGATCAATCTGGATTCTGACTGTCGCATGGTAGAGTGGGACTTGTAGGAATGCGTAACCCGCTCCCACACCGGTGCACAGGAGCGCGGCACCCGCCACCAGCCATCTGTACTTGAACACGAGCGCCAGATAACGCAGCACGACTTGTGCAAGATTCGCCTCCGTCTCGTGTGCGCTTCCGAAGCGACCTACAGGCTCGTAAGAATCACGACGCGTTAGGGATGATGTCGCCTCTATGGGCGCAATTCGGCGCTCATCTCCGGGCTGCTCTTCCCGTTCTCTTGGAACTAACATCCCAGCCCCGCTCACCTACTTTTCGTTCCCCTCCAGCGCCGGATTAGAACGGTCTCAAGACGTTAGCCAAGGGGGTAACTTTGTGAATATTACTTAGTGCTTCCCTAAATGCAGAGGTTCCAGCATACAGCACGTCACCCGCACGTAGCTCTGGATCGCGGATTGATCCGGCCCTAACCTGCGACAAATCGAAGGTGGTGTATTGGCGCTTTCTGGCTTCCTCACGGGAAATCGTGATCTGCTCATCCGAAAGATCGTCCAAACCGCCCCCCAGGGCCACCGCCTGCATCAGTGTCATGCTTCCCCTCATCGCGTAAACGCCAGGCTTCTTAAAACGCCCCTCCATCGTGACTTGCTTGCTATTGAATTCTTTCACAATAACATTGACCTGCGGACTCTGTAGGTATTTCGCACCTAGCTTGATTGCGAGGTCCCGCTCGATGTCACTGGCCGTCAATCCAGCGACCTTCACCTCGCCAATAAGCGGAAAATTGGCTGTTCCGACCTCCGACACAGTTAGCACCTTGGAGAGCTCCGGCACACGGAATACCGTTATCTCTATAGTGTCGAACGCACCGACCCTGTAGCCGCTCGGTTCGGCGTTGTGGCGCGACAATTCCCCTGCAACTCGTGGTGCAGCGCTCGCACCTTCCGGGTAATCTTCATTCGACGGATGATTGATCCTGTCATTGCCTCCTTGATCGCGAGAGGTTGTTGATGGGCCCGCCGAGGAGCCACGGCCTTGCTCTGTGCCGCTACTCATTTGGGCGATGTTGGTTGGGTTACTCAAGGTAGCAGCGCAGCTGGCCAACACCACGCTAACCGCCGCCAGCGAGAGCACCCTGAAATCTAGCGGAAGCCTCATTCTTGCCCTCCGTGAACCTCGACGTCCGAGTTCCCATCCCGCACATCGCTCGCAATAGGGGACACCATCCCAAAGCACAAGGCATTCTTGGCGTCGCCCCACCCCCCGACCGGCGGGAAAGGGGTTCAGCAGGAAGATTGCACAACCCGTGGTCGAATTATTGTGTCAACTACGCAACACGCCACACAGCGCCCAAACGACGCAGCCCACCCCCCCCCCCCCCCCCCGCCCAAAGATGG
>Ga0247831_1007290_pt1 | contig 12451 bp, 12 predicted proteins | sample LaCruzMarch2015__9_FD_192406 | JGI IMG/M metagenome (GOLD analysis project Ga0247831, IMG submission 192406) | Freshwater microbial communities from meromictic Lake La Cruz, Castile-La Mancha, Spain - LaCruzMarch2015_1m | ecosystem: Environmental > Aquatic > Freshwater > Lake | place: Spain...
GAGCGCGGCAACCATGCGGCTATGGGCTGGGCAAACATTCCTGATTTTTACGCGAAGCTGACTTCAGCTAACGCCATGTCGGCGTTGTGCCTTCGATTTATCATTCAAACCGCAGCAAGGCCTAACGAGGGGCTGGGAGCGACTTGGGGTGAGATTGATCTTGAAAGGCGCGAGTGGTCGATCCCAGCTTCACGAATGAAGGGCCGTAAGCCTCATGTGGTGCCGCTAACCAATGAGGCCTTGGCCATTCTGGAATCAGTAAAGCGCTTGAGCAATGGCGCTTCTGACGCCTATGTATTTCCGAATAATAGCGGCTTCAGGCCAATGACAGATACAGCGCTGGGAAAAACTGTTCGGCGCTATGCCGTCACAGAGGCAACCACACACGGCCTTAGAAGTGACTTCCGGACTTGGGCGCATGAGAGTGCGCGCATTGCTTGGGAGGTCTCTGAGGGGTGCCTGAGCCATGCTGTGGGTAATACCACAGCCAGAGCATACTTGAGAGGGGAAGGCCTGGAGCGTCGCAGGGAGGCTTTAGAAGCGTGGTCAAAATATGCCCTTGGGTGAAAGGCAAATGGGGTTAGGCTGAAGACATGTTAACTCGGAGCCACAGCTGCATTTTAGTCAGTGAGTTTATGGCCAAGAGGTATTCGGCTAGCTTGTAGAGCCATGTGTTGAGGTAGGGCTGACGTATGGTTGGCTTCTGGCAGGGCTGGCCAAGGTGCATCGGAGTGTCACCACACTTGATGCCGTTCATCACGCGGCACATCTTTTCGATTGTGACACCGCGCTATGGGGCACTTTCCGTTGGACAAGCTGACATGCGAACCACATACACAGACGACCTACCTGTCTCGCCCCCGCACAAATCCGAAAATCTAGAAAGAAACTAAAATAATTTACAGGAACACTTACAAAACAAATTAGACCTGTAATGGTTTGAAAATTGGGGGGCAACATATGAAATCGAAGAGTTGTGCGCTGATAGCATTGACCTTGGTCATCTGCGCAGCTTTGCCATCGGATCCGGCTTACTCTGCACAAATCCGGGTCGACCAGATGAAGAGTAGCGATCTGGTCATCATTGTTGTGTCAGGCGAAATAATGAAGGGCGATGAGGACGACTTTCGTCGCATTTCGCTCGAGAATGAACGAGCCGTCGTTTTGCTGGATAGCCCGGGCGGGTCATTAGCCCCCGCACTTTCTATTGGTAGAATAATTAGGCTAATGGAATACCCGACAATAGTAGCCAAAAACCAGACATGTACCTCAGCATGTGCCTTGATTTGGCTGGCTGGCACGCCGCGCCTCCTTTCTCCTGATGGTAAGGTGGGCTTCCATGCAAGCTACTTTGAGGAGGCTGGGAGATTAATTGAGACCGGCGTTGGCAATGCCCTTGTTGGGCACTATCTGTCGCAATTAAACTTCTCTGAGCGAGCTGTGGTTTTTTCCACCCAAGCCTCGCCGGAAAGCATAACATGGCTGAGCGAGCAGACACGAGGAGTGTCCGGTATCGATTTCAAAACATTTGAGGACGTGAAAGAAACTGCAAACCCACCAGCCAGCCAGGCCGGGGAGCTGGCATCACTCGATGACGTATTCTCGATGATCAATCCCTACAAATGCGAGATGTCAGATAAGATGTTGTCGATATTTAGGGGGTTGGTCAGAATCGACAATGATACCTATCGGGCATCTCAAGGTGCTGCGGTAATGTTACCTGGTGCCGAAAGGCAAATAACGCCGACTTTTTCGCGCAACAGGGAGTCTAGCGACGGCTTTGACGCACGAGAAGTTCTGGCGACCCTGCCTGTCTCTGCCACTTGGTTGGGGCTGAAAGTGAGAGAAATTCAGTATTCGTTTTTCGAGCAAAGCAGCAATTATGAGTATAGCGTTGTGTTTGATGAGGAACCAGCCATGGCTATACTCGCCCTCAACAAGCACGGATTTCGACTAAAGGGGATTGACGTTATAAATGAGTTTTCCCCAGATAGGGGTGCCTCTTACGGAGTGTTTGTCACGAAGGAGGACCGGGGATCTAAACTCATTTGCGGCAGCCGAATTTTCTACTGAGATGGACCTCGCATTTTGGACAGGAAGCTATGCTGGCAGCACCCTGATGTGAGGGCGGGACTAAGATGAACAAGAGAAAGCGAAATTCTGGAGATTTCAAGGCCAAAGCGGCACGGCGCTCGTGGTTGCTTTGTCGCAGGTAGTTGAACGCCACTGCGACCTAGGTGAGATAGCCAGCCTTCAGCCGGGCTGGTCGGCGGCCCCCGCTGCCGTTGGTGACCCCTGGACAAAGCAGCGAGAACATTGGGCTAAAGAGGCTCGAGCGAAACGATTCGTTATCGACAAATAGCTACAACCCAAATTATGAATTAACGGCCTAATATGATCGAGTACAAATGCAACTGTATTTTTTTGCAGTGGTGAAATGTACCTAATATGTTCAACATAGCGCGTATACTATCAACATAGCACTAATTTGTCCCAACCCAAGAAATCGACCGGGCACAACGTGCAAAAAATTTTATTGACCAAAGATACAAGCCACATCCATTGTGTGCCTGCAACAACATGAATTCCATGTTGTTTCATCTGAACCAAGTTCAGGCAAGCACAGTGAGTGGCGGGTGATCGTCTAAAATTGACCACCACTCACTGTTAACCGAAAGCGCCGTTTCTGGCGGTCTCAATATACACTATAAGTGTATCGGTCAGCATGTTTGGTCAAGAGAGATTCTTAGGGCCAACTGCAGGAGGCTAAAAGGAGTGGCTCACAGTGTAAGGGCACACGCAATGAATACCAAACGACTTTTCTCGATTGACGAAGCCGCTACCTATATTGGCGTTAGTCGGGCTTCAATCTACCGGTCAGCCAATCGAGGCGACATTCCTTTCGTCAAGTTCGGTGGACGGACCTTAGTCGAGGTTTCTGACCTCGATGCCTTCATCGCAAACAACAAAACTAAAACAGCCGCATAATCAATGGCTGCCAAAACAAAACAGGCCCGCACTGCTGATGCGGACCTGTTGGGATTATTCTTGCCTGCGCGATGCGGGTTACAATCCCTTATCAAAAATCTGAGCCTCACTCAAGTAAAAGCCGCCTTACATGGGTGGTTAATCCATCCTGAGTTCGCGGCCTCCCTTGCACTTATATGGGCTCAAGCACTTCTGGGACTGAAGGTGCACCTATGAACCTTCATGAAGTTGCCAAGCGGCTAGGTGGTGAGGTCTCCGGCGTTAGCATCGTATGTCCCGGTCCTTCTCACTCGCCTAAAGATCGATCCCTGTCTGTCCGCTTTAACGGGCCTTCTGACTTCGTTGTCACCTCATTTGCCGGGGATGACTGGAAGGTCTGCAAGGACTATGTGAAGGACAGGCTAGGCATTGCCGATAACGATTACCAACGCTCGGATGGCCTCCACCGGAAGGCGTGGGCTGCAACGTTAGCGGCACAGCTTGCGGTCGAGAAAGCCGAGCGCACGGCACAGCAAAGGGCGAAAGCGCTTGAGGTCTGGCGTGGCGTTAAACCGCTTCTGGGGAGCGTTGCTCAGGCCTATCTAGTCGAGGCTAGGGCGATACCTGGAGCCATTGTGCAACAGGCGGTGGAGGTTGGGAATCTGGCCTTCCATCCGGCGCTATCGTCCCTGTTTGGCGTTAAGTCTGCCTCCACTCACCCTGCAATGATTGCACGGGCAATTGACCCGGCTGGGGAGTTTGTCGGCATTCATGCAACGTTCCTTGAAACTGACGGGTCGGGGAAGATCCAAACCATAGGCGCTAATGGCAAGAAGATGCTTGGGGCTGGCTTCATGGGGGCAAGTGTCCGCTTAGGGTCCGGTCCTCAGGTGGTTCTGGCTGAAGGCTTGGAAACCGCTCTAAGCGCTGGCCATCTGCTCGGCCTTTCCCCGGTCGCGGCCTTAAGTGCTGGTGGTGTCGAGGCTTGGAGGCCTTGGGATGGCTTGGAAAGCATTACGCTGGCTGTTGATGTCGATAAGTCTGGCACTGGCCAGAAGGCCGCTGAGGCGGCTGCAATCTCTCTCACGCGTCTAGGGGCACGGGTCGCAGGCTCTGCGACGGCACCAGATAACCACAAGGACTTCAACGACACGCTACGCGCACGCGTTCGCAAGCTACAGGAGGCCGCGCAATGAACGGTCCATCCATTATCCCATTTCCCCCAGATGCCGCTTGGCCAGTCCCTGAGGCCCTTAGCGAAGCTCTTCACCCCGTCCCAGAGTTTGATCCGGATTTATTGCCTGAGGCCTTTCGGGATTGGGTTGGTGACATACAGGACCGGATGCAATGCCCAATGGACTTTCCGGCGGTCGCTGCAATGGTCGCAGCTGGCAGCTTGATCGGGGCCAAAGTCGGGATTCGGCCTAAGCGTCATGATGACTGGCTTTTGGTTGGAAATATTTGGGGCCTAATTATTGGTCGTCCATCCACCATGAAATCGCCTTCCATGTCTGAAGTGCTTAAGCCGCTCAGGCGGATTGATAAGGAGGCCTCTGAAGCCAACGCTGAGGCAGACAAGACGCATTCAAAGGCCAGACTTGTATATGAAGCACGAAAGAAGGCGGCGGAGCTAAAGGCAAGGGACGCATTAAAAAAGGACCCAGATGCCGATGTCTCGTGCCTATATCCTGATGAACCACCGAAGCCGTCCAAGATCATTAAGTTGATCAATGATGCCACTTATGAGGCTCTGGGTGTCGCGGTGGGGGATAACCCGGACGGCCTATTGGTTGAACGGGATGAGATCATGGGCCTTCTGTCGCTTCTGAGGCGTGAGGAAAAGGCGGCGGATCGTGCCTTCTACCTGACGGGATGGAACGGCACCCAGCCACACAAGTTTAGCCGGATCCAGAGGGGAGAGGTTATCCTTCCCAATGTCTGTCTTAGCCTCTTGGGTGGCACCCAGCCCGGCAAAATCTCCGAGTTCGTTCGCGACGCCAATAAGGGCGGGTCGCAGGATGATGGCTTGCTGCAACGCTTTGGAATGTCTGTCTGGCCAGACCTAGGCAAAGAGTTCCAACAGATTGACAGCCATCCCGATAGCATGGCCAGAACCATGGCGAATGAAACATTTGACCGATTGGCCAGTTTGACCCCTGAAAGCGTGGAGGCGACGCTGGAACCCTTTGCCAAAATTCCCTCACTTCGATTTGAGGAGGCGGCGCAGGATCATTTCTTGCAATGGCTTTGGGATGCCGAAAGGGAATTGCGCTCTGGTGAGTTAAGCCCGGCGCTGGAATCCCACTTTGGCAAGCACAAGAGCCTAGTGCCGCAATTGGCCTTGATTTGTCATGTTGTGGATGGTCACTCGGGGCCTATCGGTTTGGCGTCTCTCTTGCGCGCTCTGTCATGGGCCGAACACCTAAGAGAACACGCCAAGCGGCTCTATGGGGCTGCGCTTCAGCCAGATCGGGAGGCCGCTAGGACACTCTGGAAGCGGATAAAGGATGGCAGGCTAGATCATCGCTTTACCACCCGTGACGCCTACAGAAAGCAATGGACTGGCCTAACGAATGCCACCGAAGCAAAGGGCGCTTTGGCAGTTCTGCTGGATCATGGCTTGATCGTCCCCGAGATCGTCCAGACAGGCGGGGCACCTTCGGAGGTTTGGGTCGTTAATCCAAGAGGGTTGAATTTATGAGCCGTCCTAGTGCCTTGGCCATGCTGAAGGCTCACTTGAAAACCTCAGAACCCCAGACAACGGACCTGACAAAACTGACAGAAGGGGCTTTTGTCAGTTCTGTCAGTGACCCAGTGGAGGACTTTCAAATAAATGAAGCGCCATTGGTGCTTGAGCCAGTCGCCATTCTAGACCCGGAGCGGGAGGCGATTATGGTCTGGAGCGGTGGCCTGCCTGCCTCATGGGCTAAGGTGTTCTCAGCGCTTCACCCAGACCGCCCACCGGAGGACCTAACGCGGGAGCAATGGCGAGAGCGCCTAGACGCTATCCTAATATTTGGGGACAGATATTCTCATGACCTTGAGCGCCTTGGCTGGGACCCGGAAAGGCTCTTTGCGGTGGGCCAGTATTGGCAAAGGCTAGATCATCGTGGCCTCGGCTGGTTTATCGCTGAGGCTTTGGCGGAGGGGGGCAAGGTCACAGATATCGGCTCGAGGTCGATCCAATATGATACCAAGCGCGGGGAAGGCCGGACTAATGTGGAGTTAGGCGCAGGGGGTCTTCGGCGAGCAGGCCGCCTTGCCATTAGGGGCCGCCCCTAACGCCCGTTATGGGCTCCTAAATGGCAGGCAGCCGATTGCGAACAAAGGCAACCGCCACCCGGCCTACCGAGTTTGTGCTGCGGTTTTCGCAGGGCTGAATTTTGTTGTTACTGGTTCTTGCTGTACGTTGAGCATATCGCACCTGCAGATGGTCGGGAAATGAGGTCTGCGCGAGCACGTATAAACTCACCGCGATCGATAAGACGAGGCCCGACAAAGAATTTCCAATTTGTGACTGTTTGAGCGATCCAAATCGTCTAATTCGTGAAAAACTCTAGACATCGAACAACCACTTTTTAGCGGCATGTTCATTGGTGCTATTGAAGTTTGGTGATTATGTGCGATAAGTATTGCTTAGAGTTCAATTTATAGGAAAAAACATGAAAGCCCTTTGTGGATTGTCACTGTTATTATTAGCAATCTCTCCCTTTGTCGCACTACCTGCAGCCGCACAAGCGCTATCGGAGTCAACAAAGGCGGTGTCGGGACAGACTGAGCCATTGGTTCTCAAACGTAAAATTGGCATTGAGCGCTTTACCAATTCAACCAGATACGGGCGCGCATTGCTTTTGCCGGGTGAGCTTGATCCGGTTGAAACCCAAGTCACTGATATTCTGATGGCACGACTCATTGAGAGTAATGCCTTCATCCTTTTTGAGGCGCCCAAGTCGGGCGGGACGCAAGGCGGTGAAGCCGAGAATCGCCCAAAAGGCCAGCCGTTCTTGGATTCAATAGTAGTGGGTTCTGTGGTCGAGCTCGGGAGACGTGCGGAGGGCCGGGCCGGGTTCCTAAACTCCACAGTTAGACAGATTGCGACAGCCAAAGTTGAAATCCGCTTGGTTGATCCAAAGACGGGCCAAGCGTTCTTCACTACTTCCGGAACTGGAACTTCACAGTTGGAAGCTAAGGAAGTCGCTGGGTTTGGATCCGCTGCAACTTACGACAGCGCCTTGATCGACCGCGCACTCGCAGCAGCGATTGCGGATGTGGCCACCAATGTCATTCAAAAGCTTTCGTCGAAGAACTGGGAGACAAGTGTGCTTAGTATCAGCGGCCCAGACATTTTCATCAGTGGCGGTCCCTCACAAAGACTCCAAATTGGTCAAAAACTGCGGGTCGAAGAAGCTGGAAAGGCCGTCTTGAGCTCGCAGACAGGAACAATCATTACCCTGCCAGGCAAGTATTTGGGCACTATTGAAATCAAATCTTTTTTCGGTGAGTCGCCGGAGACCGAGGGTTCGATAGCAAGTATGGTTGATGGAAATATTGGTAGTAACTCGATTTCAATTTTGGTTGTGAGGGAGATTAAGCCTTGAAAATAGGATATAGTGTGGTGGCCTTAGCTCTGCTTGCCAGCATCGGCGCTTGCGCGTCGCAAATGAGTTATCCGCAAGCGCAGTCAACGCAAGGATCTACCGCCGCGACAACCTTGAATGTTATCGGTGCTCCGCTGGGATCGATGTTAAAAGTTAATGGTAATTTGGTCGGGCCGATCTTTGATAGGAAGGGTAGGCCCGTTTTGGTCCCCATCCCTCCGGGTACGCAGCGCGTAGAAATCGTGAGCGGTGATCGGGTCCTATACAATCAGACAATTATTGCTGTCCAAGGAAACTCCATTGCCATTCGGGTGACGCCATGAGATCTGCGGCTTCTTATCTAAAAGTATTGTTTGCCAGTTCCTTTGCTTTGTTGACCAGTGCGTGTGTTCCGGCGGAAAGATTCGCGTGGGGCAACTATGACATGGCGCTTTATCAATATTCCAAGTCACCCGATCGGTTAGCGGCCTATGAAGCGACTTTGGTGCAAGCCATTAGCAGTGGCAAGGCGACTAACCGACTGGCACCGGGATTGATCGCTGAATTAGGCTATATCAAGCTTGAAAAGGGTGAGACCAAAGAGGCCATCGCCTTATTTCGTGAGGAGGCGACCCAGTTTCCATCTTCGGCGTCTTTTTTAAATGGAATTATAACGCGACTTGGCGGTGAACCGATACCAGCGCCTGCAACAGTGCCTGCGCCTACGTCTGCGCCCGCAAGCTGAGGAATAAATTATGATTAGTCAGAAGCTAAAAGCATTTTTGATTACCGGTGCCATGCTCGGCTTAACCGGTTGCGTAACGGCGGTTGCGCCCACTGATTTTGCGGCGCTGCGTGAAGAGAGCCCGACAAGTATTTTGGTTGTCCCACCGCTCAACAACACTCTGAGCGTGAATGCTCCCGAGTTTTTTCTATCGACTGTTGCACGGCCATTTGGGAACCGAGGCTATTATATTTTCCCAAGCTATATGGTCCGGAAGATATTAGAGGAGAACGGTCTATCCGACGCAGGCCTGGTTCACTCTACTGAGCCTACGAGACTTGGCCGTCTCTTCGGATGCGACTCCGTTCTACTCATCAAAATTAATAGATGGGACTCTCAATATATTCTGCTTACTACAACTACGACGGTAAGCTTTGACTATGAGATAAAGAGCTGCAAGACCAACCTAGTACTTTGGCAAGGCACCCAAACAATGCAATACAGGCCATCACAATCAAACTCGGGCAACGCGATGGCGGACCTGATCGCAAGTGCTGTGACAGCAGCCATTCAAAAGGCAGCCCCTAATTATATTCCGTTGGCGCAGCAAGCAAATTTGTTTGTGACCATTGCAGCCCCAAATGCCTTACCTGCAGGTCCCTTCGGTCTTGAGGCCCCTAAGCCTTAAGCCTCCGTCCTGTGCCCACTGTGACCGCTCAGACGGTTGTTGCGACGGGTGCGGCCAGTATTGGCAAAGGTTAGATCATCGTGGCCTCGGCTGGTTTATCGCTGAGGCTTTGGCGGAGGGCGGCATGGTCACAGATATAGGCTCGAGGTCGATCCAATATGAGACCAATCGAGGGGCCGGGCGGACTATATGGAATAAGGCGTGCAGCCCTTTAATCTCAACAATGTAGGCAAGCTTATTACTGCTTATTTTGCCGACAAAGTGCCCGAAAATTTGAATTCTGCTCGATGTGTGCGTGCAGCTCAGGCCGCCTATCGGGCTATGGGCGGCACAGATGGCGAATGGATTCCGTTGGAGCGAAATAGTGTTGATGCTGCAGGCATTAGTCGGCTGCTGAACCGGTATGGCTCAAAAGAGCCAGCCTGTTGAGCCGGTGTTCTATTCTTCCTTTTTGCGCCATTCGCTAGCCAGTTTCTGAGCTTCCGCGATTTGAGCTGGGGTCATTTTTTCAGCTACAAAGTCTCTAAGCGCCGGAGCCCGCGTATCGCCGCTTGCCGCCGCAAGGTTGTACCATTTGTGCGCCTGCACGAAGTTCTGCGGCACGCCTATTCCTAAGTCGTACATTGCGCCGAACCGGGTCTGAGCGTCGGCAAGTCCTTGGTCAGCTGCCTTTCGATACCAACTGGCGGCAGCAGCGTTGTCCTGTGGTACGCCTATTCCTAAATAGTACATTGTCCCTAGATTATTCTGAGCGTCGGCAAGTCCTTGGTCAGTTGCCTTTCGATACCAACTGGCGGCAGCAGCGTTGTCCTGTGGTACGCCTCGGCCTAGTTGATACATCATCCCTAGATTATTCTGAGCGTCGGCAAGTCCTTGTTCAGCTGCCTTTCGATACAAACTAACGGCAGCAGCATCGTCCTTCGGTACGACTATTCCGCTGGCGTACATTAAACCAAGAATATACTGAGCGTCGGCAAGTCCTTGGTCAGCTGCCTTTCGATACCAACTGGCGGCAGCAGCGTTGTCCTGTGGTACGCTTGTGCCTGACGAGTACATTCTCCCAAGAATATACTGAGCGTCGGCAAGTCCTTGGTCAGCTGCCTTTCGATACAAACTAACGGCAGCAGCATAGTCCTGCAGTACACCTATTCCGTTAGCGTACATTAAACCAAGAATATACTGAGCGTTGGAGTTTCCTTGTTCAGCTGCCTTTCGATACCAACTGGCGGCAGCAGCATAGTCCTGCAGTACGCCTGTGCCTGAGTAGTACATTCTCCCAAGAAAATACTGAGCGTTGGAATTTCCTTGGTCAGCTGCCTTTCGATACCAACTGGCGGCAGCAGCATCGTCTCGCGTCACGCCTTGGCCATTGGCGTACATAAATCCGAGATCGTATTGTGCTCGGGCGAATCCTTGATCGGCCGCTTGCTCGAACTTTTGAGCTGCCGTGTTGTAATCGCCTTTAGCGTATGCCTCTAAGCCCTCAAGATACTCCCTTGCGGCTGCGGTGTTCGCACTTGGGCCGTTCGAAACTGTTTGGGCATCAGCTAACGGCGCATAACCGAAAACGCCACTCATCAAACCCAAGGCCAATGAAAATTGAATAACCGACCGCATAATGAAACTTCCTAAAAACGTCGAAGCCGCAATATACACGAGATACACGAGTCCTGTTTGAAACAAAGATACTGACCAGGCGGCAGCGGGTGACATGATTTGTCGCTATGGCCTTTGTCCTAGATGCCCAAGTATGCCGCCCTTATTGACAGCGCCTATATGCAATCCTGATATTCGGGGACCGATATGCCGATTGTGGTTTCCCAGCTGGGAAACCAAAGTTTGGATGGACCGCATAGGGATACCCTACGGTCGATTTTTTTCCAAAGGTTGTTTTGAGAGGTTGCATTGACAAGTCCGCGATGCGAACTTCGCGCCCATGGATGAAATTCGCGATCTCAAGGTTGTTTTGAAAGAGGCGGAGCTTCTAGCGAGCTCCCCTGAAACTGTGGCAAATTGGCTGCGATACCACAATAGGTGGTCGGCAACCGACCCAGCAGACGACAGCCTTGAAGCCAATCTGCTAGCCTGTAATCATCGCCTCATCGATTTGGCCCTAGCCCGATATGGGCAATGCGACAAGGTGCTAAGCACGCTTTTCAGCCGAGATGATGAGATTTTAAGGACTGCTACCCTCTCGAATGAAAATGTTTATCGCACAAGTTCTGATCAAATTGCGCCGTTCCTAGACCCTGACTATAAGCTTGGTAAGGATAAGTTTAACTGGGTGTCAGCGCTTTCTGAACTCGAATTGAAGGCCCTGTTTTCTAATCCAGCGTTGCCACCTTATCCGATTAGAGACTTTTTCGAGATGAAAGGGGTATGGCAGGTCCTAAGCAAGGTCCAGCGCGAGAGTGCTGCGTGGTGCATCAGTCGGAACATGATTCAGTGGGCCGACACATTTAGTGTCTGGGACGCCTCGACTTGGGAAAGCGGTCGTCTCGATGCGGTTCGTGCTGCTTGGGAGCTGGCGGATAAGATCGAGATGACGCCGCCTTGGCCAACCCTCCTTGGACGTCTCTATGCAAAGTTAGGTTTCCCGCTCTCTATTAGAACTGATCCTTTGCTGATGGCCGCGCGGTGGAAAGACCCAGATGATCAGGAAAAATCCAAAGAAGAAAATTCGCAAGGCTATCTAACAACCTTCCAAGAGGTCCGCTGCGGTTTGGCCAGGCTCGCTGCGGCGTATGATCGTTCTGGCAAAGAAGTGCTAGGCGCACTTATAGCATATGATGATGTTGCGATCAGATGCGGGGCCTACCTTGTCGGGGATTTATCAGCAGAACAAGTTAAAGCTGCCTGCGAAAAAGACGAACAACTCGCCTGCCGTTATCTCATAAAGAATCAATACGTTTGGAAAACGTACGAGACTAGAAATGTGCTTGAGGAAGCCTGCGAGAAGTTCTCCCAGTGGCAAGACTACATTTCTCTTATTGACGACTTCCATCGCCAGCGCGACATAATGAGTGAAGCTTACCCAGACTGCTTCAAGCATAATGCATTGCCCGACGATGAGGCGGAAGAAAAGCCGCTAACCGCGAGTTCGATTGGGGAACTTGTAGGTCGAGTAACATCCTCAGAGGGATTCCTTGCGTTGAGAAAATCCATTGAAAGAATGCAGGCGACCGCTTCAAACCGCTTTTGGGTGCTGATCGCAATATTGGCTGTGATTGCGTTCAAAATGTAGGGGTGGGTAGCGCGCGCGCTGATGGACGGGTGACAATTGCCCAATATAGGTATATAAATTTACCTAATTCCTGGGGCTAACAATGTCGCAAAACCAAGTCCAAGCTGGCCAAGTTCCACCTGTCCGCAATGGCCATGCCCACGGGTGGAGGCTCTATCGTATCAATGACCCAGCGGCCTGAAAATACAGTTCCGAAACAGGTTTCCGGCCGCCTCCAGGGGCGGTTTCAAAAGGGACAGTCTGGTAACCCC
>Ga0247831_1007296_pt1 | contig 12437 bp, 12 predicted proteins | sample LaCruzMarch2015__9_FD_192406 | JGI IMG/M metagenome (GOLD analysis project Ga0247831, IMG submission 192406) | Freshwater microbial communities from meromictic Lake La Cruz, Castile-La Mancha, Spain - LaCruzMarch2015_1m | ecosystem: Environmental > Aquatic > Freshwater > Lake | place: Spain...
GCGGTGAAGCGGTCGGGGGTGAGGCGCTTGGCCTGGGAGGCGGCGATCATGCAGTTGGTGTTGGCGGGATTGCCCACCACGGCGACGCGGGCGTCATCGGCCGCGACGCGGTCGATGACCTGGCCCTGACCGATGAAGATCCTGCCGTTGTCCTTGAGCAGGTCGGCGCGTTCCATGCCGGGGCCGCGGGGCTTGGCGCCGACGAGGAGGGACCAGTTGGCGTCTTTGAAGCCCACTTCGGGCTGGTCGGTTATGATGATGCCCTTGAGCAGCGGGAAGGCGCAGTCGTCGAGCTCCATGGCGACGCCTTCGAGGGCCTTCATAGCCTTTTCGAAGGGGGCTTCGATCAGCTGGAGGATGACGGGGCGGTCGGGCCCGAACATCGCGCCGGAGGCGATGCGGAAAAGGAGGGAGTAGCCGATCTGGCCGGCGGCGCCGGTCACGGCGACGCGAATGGGGGAGGTGCTCATGGTGGGTGGAAGGAGAAGGATTTGGTCTGGATCGAAAATGCTCTCGGCGCGACGAAGTTTCAGGCGAAGCGGCCGGCGAGGCCGGCGTGAAGATCTCGGACGAGTTTCTCGGTGGTCTCCCAGTCGATACAGCCGTCGGTGATGCTCACGCCATAGCGGAGGTTTTCGCGTGGAGCCGGGAAGGACTGGTTACCGGCGTGCAGGTTACTCTCGACCATCGCGCCCATGATGGAGGCGTTGCCGGCTTGGATCTGGCTGACGAGGGCCTGGATCACGTCGGGTTGGAGCTCGGGTTTTTTGGAAGAATTGTCGTGAGAGACGTCAACCAGGATGGAGGCGGGCAGGGCGGCCTTGGCGAGGAGCTGCTCGGCCTCGGCGATGTGGGCAGCGGAGAAATTTGGACCCTTGGCGCCGCCTCTGAGCACGAGGTGGCATTCGCGGTTGCCGCTAGTGCGCACGGCAGCGGCGGAGGCGTTTAAATCGATGCCGAGGAAGGTCTGGGGCTGGGCGGCGGCCTTGATGGCGTTGATCGCGACGGTGAGGCCGCCGTCGGTCCCGTTCTTGAAGCCGATCGGCATGGACAGGCCGGAGGCCAGCTGGCGGTGGGTTTGGGACTCGGTGGTGCGTGCCCCGATCGCGCCCCAGCAGACGAGGTCGGCGATGTATTGCGGGGTGATGGGGTCGAGGAATTCGGTGGCGGTGGGCAGGCCGAGGTCGAGGACTTCGCGGAGAAAGGCGCGCCCGAGGCGTAGGCCGGCGGCGATGTCGTGGGAGCCGTCGAGATGCGGATCCATGACGAGGCCTTTCCAGCCCACGGTGGTGCGGGGTTTCTCAAAGTAGACACGCATGACGACCAGCACACGGTCGGAGACCTCGGCGGCGAGGGTGGCGAGACGGCGGGCGTAGTCGCGACCGGCCTCGACGTCGTGAATTGAGCACGGGCCGATGATCAGCAGAAAGCGGCGTTCGTCGGTGAAAATGAGGCGCTGGATCTCGCGACGGGAGGCGGCGATGAAGTCGGCCTGGGCCTCGGTCTTCGGCAGCTCGGCCAGTAGCTGGGCCGGAGTTGGAAGGGGGCGGGTCTCGACGACGTGGAGGTCGGAGGTCTTTTGCATGGCGTAAACGGTCACGCTGGCAGGGGCGGGGTGTCGAGGGCAAGCATGCTCGCGAACCTAGGGAATTCACGCGTGTTTGGCCGGGGGCTTTCCGGGTTTTGCGCAGACTCGTCTGAGTCGTAAAATAAGTTGCCCGGTCGCCTACCCCTAAGCGACCGGGCATTTGCTTTCTTAGTTACCCCAAAACTCCTGATTTAACAGGAGAAGTGAAAAGTGAATGTGCGAACAAAGAAGAAGCTGGACCCGGCCGTCAACAAAATCTCTCATTTTCTCTCAATTAAATTCGTTAAATGCTTTTAGATAAAAACTTAAATATTTCGGTTAAACCGCTTTCCGGTATGTTGGAGGGCGTCCCGACCGCTTGGGTGCGGGTGGCGGGGCCGGATGCGGCTGGCTTTTTGCAGGGACAGTGCACTCAGGATTTACGTTCGCTGCGGCTGGGTGAAACAGCATTTGCTTTATGGTTAACCTTAAAGGGCAAGGTGATGGGAGAGACTTTAGTGCTGAAGGCCGAGAGTGATGTCTGGTGGCTGTGGAGTGCCCACACGCCGGGCGCGGCGTTGGGGGCGAGGCTGGAGGAATTTGTGATCGCGGATGACGTGGCCATCGAGGCGGGAGGAGTGGGGTGGGCGCAACTGACTTTGGCGGGGGCTGCGGGCGAGGCCTGGTTGCGCTTGGCGCGGGAGGGTCGTGAGCCGCCGCCGACGGGTCTGGCCGAGGCTTGGGGCGGGGGGTGGCTTTTCGCCGGGCGGCGCGGGCAGATGAGCGTTTGGGACTGGGTGCGGCCGGATAGGCAAGACATACCGGATAAAGGGGACATGCCCGTGCTAACCGAGCAGGGGTTACGGTGGGATCGGCTTGCGGCGGGGGTGCCGGCCATTCCCGGGGAATTTGGTTCCGGTGATTTACCGCAGGAGGCAGGATTGGAGGAGGTGGCGATTTCCTTCACCAAAGGTTGTTATCTTGGGCAGGAAGTCATGGCGCGCTTGCAGGCGATGGGGCAGGTCCGCCGCAGGCTGGTGCGGGTGGCGGGTGCCGGGGCGGCGCCGGATGCGGGCGCGGCATTGGTGCAGGCGGGCCGGAGGGTGGGGGAGTTGCGCGCGGCGGATAGCGACGGAGGGGCCTGGATCGGACTGGCGATGCTTAATCTGCTCGGCCTTGATACGGCGGCGGAAATCGGGCTTGCCGGAGGTGGTGCGGTCTTCGTGATCGACCGGCCATGAACGAACGCGAATCCCTTCTGGAACTGTGCGCGCGCCTCGGTGCGCCGACCGCGCAAGCGGAAGTGATGGCCGACCAGCTGTTGAAGCGCTGCACGCAACTCGCGGCGGAGCGGGGTTGGCCGCGTGAGCGGGCGATGGAGCATCTCTTGACCGTGCTGATCAAGGGTCGCAACGGGGAGACGGTGCCGGGTTTTGAAGGCGGGCAACCGCCGGCCGGGGAGGCCTTGGGGATTTGAGAAAACGGCGTGCGCGGGAGCAGGCAAAACCGGCTCGCCAGCATTTCGGCGGGGGGTGATTGTGGTAGTTTATCCCTGAAGTCTTTCTTATGAGCAAAGCCCTCCTAGTCGCCCGGTTTGAACAGGTTTTCGGTCGCTCGCCCGCGTTGGTGACGCGCGCGCCCGGCCGCATCGAATTCATTGGCAACCATACCGATTATAACGCTGGCACCGTGCTGGGTGCCTCGATCGATCGTGGGGTTATGGTGGCGGTGGCACCCCGGGTCGACGGCGTGCGGAATTTTCACAGCACCTACACGTCCGAGACGGTTTCTCTAGCGGCGGGTGAGCCGGTGCGGCAGACGGGGTCGGCGGCGTGGACCAATTACCCGCTCGGTGTGCTGGCGGCGCTGCCGCATTTCGGACTGCGGGCGCCGGAGGGCTTTGACTACCTCGCGGACTCCGATCTGCCCGCGGGTGCGGGCTTGTCCTCGAGCGCGGCGATCGAGCTGGCCTCGGCGCTGGCGTTTCTCGGACTCACCGGCCAGTCGCCGGACCGTGAGACGGTGGTGAAAATCGGCAAGCATGCGGAAAATAACTTCGTCGGTGTGCCTTGCGGCATTCTTGACCAGGGAGTTTCCGGTTTCGGCCAGGCCGGGCGTCTGGTGTTTATCGATTGTGCGGGGCCGCGCTTTACAACCGTGCCGATGCCCGCCGGAGCGTCTTTCTGGATATTCAACACCCATACCAAGCACGCGTTGGTTGACGGTCTTTATGCCGCGCGGCACCGCGAATGCATGGCGGCGGCGGCGGCTTTGGGCGTGAAGTGGCTGGTGGAGCTTACCCCCGGTGCTTTGCAAGCGTCGGAGGCTAGGGTGGAGCCAACGGCGTTCAAGCGCGCGCGGCATGTGGTTGAAGAGATCGCGCGGGTCGACGCCTGCGTGCAGGCGCTGGAGGCGGGTGACCTCCGTGCGGTGGGCGCGTTGCTGACCGCCTCGCACCGCAGCTCGCAGCATCTTTTTGAAAACAGCACCCCTGAGCTGGATTTTCTGGTCGAGGGGCTGGCGGCCGCGCCGGGTGTTTTTGGCGCGCGGCTGACCGGAGGCGGTTTTGGCGGAGCGGTCATGGCGCTGGCCGGCGCGGGCTTCGGCCCGGCGGAGGCCGAGGCGGTGGCCGCCGCTTACGCGGCAAAATTTGGCTCCCGGCCGGAGGTGCTGCCGATGGGGGTAGGGCCGGGCGCGACGGTGCTCTGAGCACAGGGGTGGCTGAAGGGGGTGGGCGAGTTGTCTGCTGCGAGCGCTTCTCTGATGTCGCCGAAGCACTTTTTTTTCTTCACAGCGTCAGTATGCAATCCTACCTCCGCTCTCCTCTTGGGTTTCGCGCTTTCGCGTTTGCTCTCGTCGTTTTTGTTTTCGGCAACGGTCTGCACGCCGCGCCCGGCACGCTGAAGAAGTTCACCGGACGCGTTGAAACGTGCGAGGCAATCTTGCGGGAGATCCAGGACGATGCCCAGCTGGCTATTCCGGCGGGGGTCTTGAGTCAGGCAAAAGCCCTGGTCATTGTTAATCAGGTAAAGGGTGGTCTCGTGCTTGGTCTGCAATACGGCTATGGCGTGGCTCTCGCCCGCAGGGCCGATGGCAGCTGGAGTGTGCCGGTATTTATCAAAGCCGGGGAAGCGAGTCTGGGCCTGCAGCTGGGCGGGCAACGTATCGAGACCGTCTATGTGCTCACCGATGTGGACACCGTCAGGAAGCTTTTTAACGGGCGCATGAACATCGGAGTCGATGCCCGGGCGGTCGCGGGACCGCGCCTCTATGAGGCCGAGAAGGTGAATGCCGCCATGCTTGCCACCCCCGTGTTGGTTTATGCCCGGAATCGCGGATACTATGCCGGTGCCACGGTGAAGACTGGCTGGCTGGATCGTGATGACCCTGCCAACTGGGATTATTACGAGACGCCCTATGTGCTGCCCGAGTTGCTTTACGGTGATTTCGTAAAGGCCCCCGCATCGGTGCGGCCGCTGGTGGACTTTGTGACGTCCATCGCCCGCTGATCAGTTTGTTCAGCCCGCCGGTTTTTGGGGGGCTTTCAGGGTATTTTCAGCTGCTCTGTTATTTCAGCGCACCGGCTGCACTCGGGGCTTGCCAATACCAGTCGCAGGCGGACCTTCACGTTCCCTTTTTTTCGCGAACTTTTTGGCACGATTTTCCTCACGCCTGTCATGGCCGGACTCCTCCGCAACCTCCTCGACCCCGCTTGCATCGTGCTATCGATGCAAGCCACCAAGCGCACGGCGGCTTTGAGCGAGGTGGCGCGCAGGCTGGACGGTCATCCCTCGGTCAGTAACTACGCCGGCTTTTATCACGAATTACTTGCCCGCGACCGGTTGGACACCACCTGCCTGGGCAATGAGATCGCGCTGCCGCATGCGCGCACCGAGCATGTGGGAGAGCTGGTGCTTGCCATCGGGCGCAGCCGTGCCGGGGTGAGTTTTGAAAAGGACAACCAGCTCGTCCGTTTGCTTTTCGTGTTGGGCACGCCCAAGAGCAATCCAATGGGCTATCTCCAGGTGGTTTCCACTCTGTGCAAAATCTTCAAGGATCCGGCTAATCGAGAGGCCTTGTTGCAGGCGGATACCCCCGAGGCCTTTGTCGAGGCCCTCTTGGCGGCCGAGGGCAAGCTCTGAGCCCGCCGGCCGGGCCGCGTGTCTTTCGGCTTCCGCCCGCCGCCGTCCCGGGCCTAACTTCGTGCAACGCCCGAACGCCGCATGATCCAATCCTTCATCCTCAGCGACGGTAAAATCGTCGGCCGCGACCTCGAGCCGGAGGCCCTGCGGCTTGTGCATGGCGATAAGGGGCTCGTGCTCTGGGTAAATCTCTCCGATCCGACCCCCGAGGAGGCCAAGGCGGTGCTGGAGGGCGTGTTTCACTTTCACCCTCTGGCGATTGAGGACTGCATCGCGCCCAGTTCCCTCCCCAAGATTGAGGATTATGAAGACTACCTCTTCATCGTGATGCATGCGGTGGACTTCAACCGCACCGAGAAGTTTACCACCACCGAGCTCAACCTCTTCCTTGGCCGCGAAGCGCTCGTCACTTTTCACCGGCAGCCGTTGAAATCGGTCGCGGCCGTGCTCGAGCGTTGCGCCAAGGCCACAGGCCTCGTCGCGCGCGGGCCCGATCGCCTTGCCCACCTCGTGCTCGACGCCTTGGTGGACAACTACAAACCCGTGACCGATGAGTTTCGTCGCGGGCTGGACGAGATCGAGGAGGATGTGCTGGAGGGCAAGGCGGCGGATCTCACCGCCCGGCTGCTCGCGGTGCGCGCCGACCTGAATACCCTCCGCGCCGCCATCCGGCCCCAGCGCGAGGTCGCCGCCCGCCTCGCCCACGGCGAGACCAAAATCCTGCGGCCGCTCATGCTGCCCTATTTTCGCGATCTGCGGGACAATCTCGTGCGCATCGAAGAGACCGCCACCGCCCAGACCGACCAGTTGTTAATCTCCTTTGACCTGCATCTCAGCCGCTCCGACTTCGAGGCCAACCGCAGCATCAAGGCCCTGACCGCCCTTACCGCTGTTACCCTGCCGGCTACCCTCGTCAGCACTTGGTATGGCATGAACTTCGTCCACATGCCGGAGCTGGAGGGACCCTGGGCCTACCTGATTGTGGGTCTCATCACTCTGGCGCTCACCTACCTCACCTACCGCTGGTGTCTGCGCAAGGGGTTGATCTGAGCCGCGAGCCGTCCCGCCGACCATGATCACCACCCTCGTTTTTCGCGAAGGCCGCCACCACGCGCACAATCCTGCGTTGGAATTGCTTCCGGCGTTGCGGACCGAGCCGGGGGTCATGCTGTGGGTCGATCTGAGCGAGCCGACTCCGGAGGAGACGGCGGCGGTGCTGGAGCGGGCCTTCGCCGTGCACCCGGTGGTCATCGAGGACTGCACGACGGACTCTCCTCTACCCAAAATCGATGCTTTCGACGACTACCTGCACCTCGTGGTCCACGCGGTTGATTACTCGAAGACGGACAAGTTCACCACCACCGACCTGGATCTGATCCTGGGAAAAAACTTCCTCGTCACGTTTCACCGCCAACCCCTGCGCATCGTGCAACAAGTGCTGGAGCGGCACGGCCGATCCGGGCACGCGGTGCAACCGGTGCGCGGGCCGGACCGGATCGCCCACACCCTGCTCGACCAGTTGGTCGAGGCCTACAAGCCGGCGCTGGAGGAGCTGCGTGCCGACCTGGAATCCATCGAGGAGGCGGTGCTCGGGGAGGCCGAGCCGCACGAGCTCTTTCCGCAAGTGACGGCGCTGCGCAAGGACCTCGCGACCCTGCGCCAGATCGTGCGGCCGCAGCGGGCGGTGGCGGCGGAGCTGGCCCAGGGCAAGCCGGGGTTTATCCGGCCGGTCATCCTGCCCTATCTGCGCGATTTGGCGGAAGACTTCGCACGCATCGAGAGCCAAGCCTCGGTGTGGGGAGACCAGTTGATCCTCACCTTCCGGCTCTACCTGAAGCGCTCCACCCACGAGACTAACGAGGGCATCAAAATGCTCACCGGCCTGACTGCCCTAACTATGCCGCCCATCCTGGTTGGCAGCTGGTTCGGCATGAATTTCCGCGCCATGCCCGAGCTCGCGCCGGCCTGGGCCTACCCAGTTGCGGCGGTCGGCACCTTCGGCTTCACCGCCGCGCTGTTTTTTTATCTGCGCCGCAAGCGGTGGCTGTGAGCCCGGTCTTCAGTCGGGGTTTACCACGGATGGGCACGGATAAACACGGATTCCGAACCGCCTCTATCCGTGTTCATCCGTGACCATCCGTGGTTAAAATTTGAAGGCTCGGGGATTCAATACGGCGGCGGCGGGCACGAAAAAGCCGCGTCCCGGACGGGACGCGGCTTGAGGATCAAGACCGCCGAGGCGGCCGGGCTCAGCGGCTGGAGCGGCGGCGGCGGAGGGCGGCGAGACCGAGCGCACCGAAGCCGGCGAGGGCGGCGGCGGTGGAGGGCTCGGGGATGGCGGAGACTTCAAGCACAGCGAGGCCGCCGAAGGTATTCGTTGGGTTCTCGAAACCGACCAGCAGGAGATTCTTGCCGGTGCCGTTTTGTTCAGCAGAGAGGAACAGGAGGGACTCGGGCGAGAGGTAGAACTGGCCGACGGAGGACGCTTGCTGGGTCAGGTTGAGGTAATCCACGAACGCCACGTTGCTCAGATCAGTGACGTCGAACATGAAGATACCGCCTTGGCGTTCCATCGCGGTGAAGACGTAGTCGCGGCCGTTGATGGAGGCATAGGCGACGGACTCGGGCTCGGGTCCCTTGTTGTCGGTGCGGGTGTCGCTGTTGGCGGAGGTGCCGGCCACGTCGGTGAACATGCCATCGGTGAAGTTGTTCACCGCGCCGCTCGACGACGGACGGAAGGCAAAGGCCGAGTTTGCATCCATACCGAAGGTCGCCGAGTCGTTGGTGGCGATATAGTCCTCGAAGGACTTGAATGCGGCGTCGGTGCCCTGGCCGTTGCTGCTATCCCATACGATCGCACCATCCGAGGCGCGCACGATGCTGATGCTGCGGGTGCCGAACATGTTGCCTTCGCCTTCAAAACCGGCGGCGACCACGGTCAGGCGACCACCCGAGACTCGTGCCTCGTCGTTGGCGGTCTGGAGCGCGTCATTGCGGGCGTCGCCTTCGTTGGCGGTGACGATGTAGGTCTCGCCGGCTTTTTCGAACTTGGTGATGGTATCGGGCATCAGGAGTCCGGTGGCGGAGGCGTTGACCGCGATTTCGGCCCGGTTCAGACCGGACTGCCCGCTCTTGCGATCGGTGTTGTCGATGGTCTGGGTGAGGGTGCCGAGGCTGCGGACCGAGACGCTGTTGTTGGTCAGGTCGATGGTGGCGATGGCGTTGTTCTCCTGCAGCGAGACGAAGGCCTGGGTGTTGCTGGTGGTGATGTATTCGGGCTCAACGTAGAGCGCGCGGTCGCCGGCGGCGACCGAGCTAGGGTTGGTGGCGTTGATGCGGATGCCGGAGAGATCAAGGCCGCCGAAGCCCACTGAAGTCGTGCTAATTGAGGAGTTGCCGAGCTTGGTAGCGAGGTCGCTAGCGCTGGTTACGCTCGAGAGGTCGATCACGGAGATGGAGCCGGCGCGCTGGGTGATGGACACGCCGCCGACTGTCGCGGCGGACGTCACGTATTCGGCCTCGTTCGCGACGAGGAGCTTCTGGCCGTTCGGCGTCATCGTCACGCTGTCGGGATGGTAGCCAAGGTCAAGGGAGCCGAGGATGCTACCGGTGGAGATCTGGAAGAACACCGCTTTGCCTACGGTGTCCACGCGGGCGAGGTTGGTGTCGTTGCCCGGGATCACGGTGGCGACGCCGAAGTCGCGGCCTTGGTTGTCCACCTGGACGCTGCTCACGCTGTAAACACCAGTGGTAGAGAAGGTGTTAGCAAGGTCGATGGTGGGGACGGTGTAGTTGCTGAGGGTGCCGTTGGAGTTCAGCTGAGTGAGGCGGACACCGTGGCCGACGTTGCCGACGGTGTTGGAGGAGAAGGTGCTCGCGATGATTTTATCGGAGCCGGCAGAATAGAAGGACAAGATTTCGCCGCCGCTGTTGGGGAGCGAGACGCCGGTCAGGAAGTCGATCTGGGCGAAGGCCGAGACCGGGAGGAGGGCGCAGGCGGCGCCGACGAGTAGGGTGTGTAGTTTGGATTGCATGGAGGAAAGAGGCCTATCCAAGCGGCCATTTTGCTGTCGGCTAGTCTGGGATTGTTAAAAACATGTCACGGAGGTCTAGGCGGGCAGGGGAGGGGGCATCGTCGGGTCCAACTTGCGGGAAACGGGGGTTTGGGCAGGGTGGCGCATGGCGTTGCGCGGACTTATCTTCGACTTTGACGGTCTCATCGTGGACACGGAAACGGCTACGTTCGATGCGTGGCAGGGGGTGCATCGCGAGGATGGCTTGAAGGGGGATCCGGCGATTCTGCACCAGGTGGTCGGGCACGTGGGGGTGGAAGCTGATCTGTGGGTGGCCTACCCGCCGGGGCGGGACAGGATGCAGTTGGAGACCCGTTTCGCCCTCGCCACCCGTGCGGCCTGTTTAGTGGCGCCGGTATTGCCCGGGGTGGTCGAACTGCTCGACGAGGCGGCGGCGGCCGGGCTGCGGCTGGCGGTGGCCTCGAATTCCTCCCATCGGCATGTCGAAGGGCATCTGGCGGCGCGGGGGCTGCTCGGGCGTTTCGCGGCGGTGGTGTGTCGGGAGGATGTTCCCCGGGCCAAGCCCGCGCCGGATGTTTATCTGGCGGCGCTGGGGCGGCTCGGGTTGGAGGCGGACGAGGCGGTGGCCTTTGAGGATTCGCTGCCCGGCCACGCGGCGGCCGCGGCGGCGGGGCTGCGCGTGATGGTGGTGCCCAATCCCTCGACGGCGGGCGACCACTTCGTCCACGCGACCTGGCGCTCGGGCTCGATGGGCGAGGTCACTTTGGCTCGCCTAGAACAACTCCTCCTGGCGCAACGATTCGCGGCGGGCGGGGTCCAGGGTGCTGTGCTCCAGTAGCCAGCGCAGGGATTTATCTGGCCAGCCGGGGATCTCGGCCAGGCGGGTCAGGAGCAGGGCGCCGGCGAGGGCGTCGTAGAGGGCAGCGTGGTAATGGCGGCGGCTGGGCGGGCAATGCGCGGCGGCGAGGGTGTCGAGCGCATCCTGCAAGCCCTCGGCGGCGATCAGGGCGGCGAGTTTCACCGGGGCCGAGGCGGCGCGAGCCTGTGGATAGAGGCGTCCGGTGTCGATCCACGGTCCCCAATCGTTGGCCGCGTCGGTCGTGGCCGGGGTTTCGCGGGAAAAATCCGGCGCGGCGCGGGCGTAGGGCCAGACGGACTTGAGCAAGCTGTTCTCGGCCTGCGCGAAATGGGCGGCGAGCGGTCCGCTGGCGCGCAGGGCGGCGAAGCGGGAAAACTCCTCCGCGAAGGGGGCGCAGTCGGCGAGGGCGGTGGGCTCGAGGCCGTGCACGGCGATGTCCTCGGCGCGCACCCGGCCGACGGGGCGGCAGGCGCGACCGGCGACGGCCACGATGGCGCCGGCGCGCAGCGACACGACCCCGAACTCGAGGATACCGGAAGCGACCGAGCCCTCAAAGTCGATGAAGTGGATGAGTTGATCCGGCCAGAAGGTGCCCACGGGATACAGGGAACACACGGAAGCGGCGGAACCGACCACAAAAATTTTCCCTGTCTTTCCGTGTTTTCCGCGGGCAATAGTCTTCTATCCTACATCGCCATGGATCTCGCCCTCTACCGTTCGTTTCTGACCGACCTCGCCGTCGAGAGTGGCGACTTCATCCGGTCTTTTTATGGCAGACCGGACCTGGCGGTGGAGACCAAGGGCGACACCTCGCCGGTCACGGCGGCGGACCGGGGGGCGGAGTTGCTTCTACGCCGGCGCATCGCGGACCGTTTTCCCGACCACGGAATCATCGGGGAGGAATATGGCAATGAGCGCGCCGAGGCGGAGTTCACCTGGGTGCTCGACCCGATCGACGGGACCAAGAGTTTCATCTCGGCGGTCCCGCTTTGGGGCACGCTCATCGCCCTGCTGCACCGGGGCCAGCCGGTGTTGGGCTGCATTCATCAGCCCATCCTCGGCCAACTGCTTCTCGGCGATGGCGTATCTGCGACGCTCAACGGTGCGCCCGTGCGGTGTCGCTCCACGACGCAGGTGGAGGCGGCCACTATCCTGACCAGCGATCACCTCAACCTCGGCCGTTACCAGAATGGTCCGGCCTGCGACCGTTTGCTGGGGCGGGCGCGGCTGGCGCGGACCTGGGGAGATTGTTATGGCTACCTGCTGCTGGCTTGTGGTCAGGCCGATGTGTGTCTCGACCCGATCATGAACCCATGGGACATCGCCGCGCTCATCCCGGTGGTGCGCGGGGCGGGCGGGGTGATCACCGACTGGCACGGTGGCGCGGCCTATCCGGCGGCGCACACCGTGGCGGCGGCCACCCCGGTGCTGCATGCGGCGGTGGTGGAGGCGTTGCGGGGCTGAGCAGAAGCGCAAGGGTTAAGCAGCCGGCCGGCGGGCGGCGGTGGCGGCGCATTGATTGTGGAAGGCGAAGGCCTCGTGGCCGCTAGTTCTTGCGGGCGGCGTCCTGGCGTCTTTCGGGATTGGCTGGGTTGAGCTGGCTGGCTCAGGTGGCCGGGGGGGCCCGTGCATGGCTGCGCCGGGATTTTACCGGGTTTCCGTCTTCGTGCCGGCTGAGTTTTTACTTTTCATCTCGGCTGTTTGTGCGCGGTCTCGCCAGTTGTGTCCGTCAAGTTCTGCAAAAGTGGATCGGTGGTATTATGGTTTGATAAATTGAAAAAATTTATGGGATGGGGTGCAGGGGAAGGGGCGTCAGCCCCTTCCCCGCTTTGGAT
>Ga0247831_1007297_pt1 | contig 12436 bp, 13 predicted proteins | sample LaCruzMarch2015__9_FD_192406 | JGI IMG/M metagenome (GOLD analysis project Ga0247831, IMG submission 192406) | Freshwater microbial communities from meromictic Lake La Cruz, Castile-La Mancha, Spain - LaCruzMarch2015_1m | ecosystem: Environmental > Aquatic > Freshwater > Lake | place: Spain...
TGCTGAGGCCGATTTCGCCGAGGCCGCCGATCTGACGTTGCCGCCACGACGCGTGTTCCTCGGCGCCTTGCAGAAGCTCGACGGCGTGGCTGTCGTCTACGACCGCCGCACTGTCCGAAACGGCACGCGGGTGAAGACGACCTTCTACAGCTTCGATCCGGAGCCCATCGAGGCCGCGCCCGTTCCGATGCTGCTCGCCGCCTGAGTGCGCAGCCCGGCGAGCGCCAGGCGCTTGCCCTTGTTCAAACGATTGCTCGCGCCGGCCGGTCGGCATGGGCTGGTGAGATGGTCGGCGCGAGCAAGCCAGCCGCCGGCCGATGGTCGGCAACTCGCCGGCCGTGGTCGGCGCCGCGCTGGGCGGCGCCCTCCGTCGTCGCTGAACGCGGGGCGGCCCGCGCCAAGTCCGCTCGACATCAGGGGGCTGAATAATGTTCCGGGCACCACTGGCAACTCAAGACGTGCCACGCTTCCCGCTTCTTTGGCCGCCGGTCGAACCGCGGACGAAGTCTTACGATCGCAAGGCGAAGCGGTGGGCTTCGAACTGGCAAGGCGCGGTGACCGATCTGCGAACCGAGTGTGAAGCCGCCGGCATTCACGATTGGGCGCTGTCCTCCAATCGCGAGCCCGGAAATCGCACGGTCGCAGATCCCGGCGCGGTGCTGTGGTTCATGCAACGCATCGACGGCTCGTGGTCGATGTCCTACTACGCCGCCGACGCGTTCCGCGACCTTCCCGAGAACGTCAAGGCGATCGCTATGACGATCCAGCGCCTGAGACAGATCGGGGACTACGGTTGTTACACCGCGGCCAAGGCGATGCGCGGGGCGGCATATACGGCACTGCCGGCGCCTGCTCGTCCTTCGCGAAATTGGTGGGAGGTGCTCGAGGTAGCGCCGACGACACCGCGCGCGGTCGTAGACGCGGCGTTCAAGGCGCTCGCGAAGCAGCGCCACCCCGATGCGCCGGGTGGGTCCGATGAAGCGATGCAGGAACTCAACGCGGCCTACGAGGCGGCCAGGGGCGTCGGCGGCTGATCTTGCCCAGCGCGTGGCGGGCCTCGCCTACAAAGTTCACCGCCCGGCCGGCAGTGCAGGCGGCCCGTGAAAGGGCCAGCACTGGTCTTGCGGGGGACGGTTTCACGATTGCATCAAGGGGAACCGCCACGCGAGCGGCGCCCAGGCCTTTGAAACCGTGGAGCGCCATCATTGCTTCTCCATCGCCGCCGCCGGGGCCGCCGGCCGCTCCGGCCGGCGGACGGTGCCGCGGATCCTTACGATTTCACCGTGAAACCCTGAAATCCGCGCCTGTTGCACGAAAGCGAACGCCGCTCATGCGCTGGGCAAGAAGAAGCCCCGGTCGCGGGGTTTCCGCGCCGGGGCCTGAAAGTCTCACGCTGCTGCCGCCAGACTGATCGCCATCTGCCGGCCGTCGCGCACCTTGGTCACCAGCCCTGCGGCAACGGCATCCTCGGTGCGGCGCGTCGCTGTCGCTTCGGAGACGCCCAGCATGCGGGCAAGCTCCTGATTCGACACCGGCCGGTCGGCACGCCGGAGCACGGTGACGACGCCGGCCAGGTGGTCTGCCTCGGTGACGGGCACCGAAGCGCCCGGCTTCGGGCCGGGCATGGCGTTGTCGTTCGCCGTTGCCGGGCGAACGGCTTCGACGCTGGCAAAGATCACCGTGCCGAACGTGGCGACAAGCACCACGCCGAGGCCCATGATCCATGCCCACATGCCGGCTACGACGCCTTCCGACGCCGTCTCCTGCTCCGGTCGCGGCCCGAGCGCCGCCAGCTCCTGGCGGAGCCGCTCGACGTCCGGTTCCAACTCGGCCTTCGACGCCGCCGCGCCCCGTTCCTTGTAGAGGTCGAGGATCGGCTGGCAGGCCGCCTTGGTCTCGGCTCGGCTGATGTCCGAGCATTGCTTGGACCGGTTCCATACACCCATGTCGATGCGCGTGCGCTGCACCTCGGCTTGGATCACCGCGACAGGTCGCGGCGTGCCGAGAGCGGCGAGTTCGGCCGCCTTCTTGTCGTGGACAGCCTTGGCGCGGTCGTAGCGACCGCGCGCGCTGCTCTCGTCTGAGACCTTGGCCCGCTGCGCCTCGAGGATGTGAGACGCCATGGCCGTGATCGAGATCGAAAGCAGCAGCACCGCGCCGATGCCGGCCACGATGCGTTGGCGCGCTGGGCCAGATGGCGTCAGCGCAACCCATGCGGCCCGCGCCTGTGACAGCGAGACCGCGACGGCCGCGAGCACCAGCACAAGGCCGGCGACCGAGACCGGGTGAGCGCCCACCGTGATGGTGAACCTCTCGAGGTGGGCGCCGAGCGCGTAAGCTCGGAGCCCGTTGGATACCGACTCGGCAACGATCGCCAGCGAGATCGGGACCCAGGCCGCTGGCGACACGCGCCAACGCATGGTAGGTGTATTCATCGGTTGACCTCTTGAGCTTCCGATGCCTTCCGAGGGTCATCCGTCGTCACACGGACCCCTCATAAATGCCAACGCCCGCTCACCGGGGCACCGGTGGCGGGCGTTGGTGTTGGTGGCGCTCAACTCGGGATGAGCGAACGGAGCCGCCCGCGGCCTGCTACCCGTTCAGCGATAGCCTCTGTCGATCCTCGATCAGCGCCATTCGAACCGCCACGATCCTTGTCAGGAGTGCCGACGCCTCGCTTGGGGCGAGGGTGTCGGCGAGGTCCTGCAGCTGGTTCAATCGGGCTCGAACGACATCAATCTCGTGGGCAGAGCATCGAGCGAGAAAGCTCGTCAGCGCGGCGGCATTTGCCAGCGAGATCGGCACCCAGTCCGATGGCGACTCGCGCCACCGCAAGCTAGAAGTATTCATCGGTTGTCCTCTTGAGCTTCCAATGCCTGCCGAGGGTCGATCCGCCGTCACGCGAACCCCTCATAAATGCAGACGCCCGCCACGGTCTTTCGACCGGGCGGGCGTTTTTCTTCAGGTCGCGATGACGGCGTCGATCTGCAGGATCGTGATCAGGCACCACAGTGCCAGCAGGACGAAAAAGGCGGTGTCGATCGAGAGGATCAGGCGGCGCATGTACTGGCCTTTCGTTGTGCCGCGACTGCGGCCCTCGCGGGCCGGATCACTGCGGCGTTGGCTGCTCATCAAGACCGGAGGCACCACCCTCCGGTGACCGTCGCCCGGCGCTGGGCCGGGGCTAGGTTTCGCTTCACTCGATGTGCGCGCGCGCGCCGACGGCTTCGCCATCGGGGCCGCGTGCTCCGTTTCGAGTGCTTCCCGGTGCCAATCTCCGGGGCCGTTTGGACCGGCTAACGGGGCGTCTTACTCGGCGCCTCGGCGGGGGCTTGGTGATCCGGTGGATCTGGCCTCTCTCGCTCCGTCGTGACCTTTCAGGCCGTCATCGCGGGGGCGCCGGGTGCGCTACGGCCTGAACCTTGGTTCTCGGTGACGCTTGCGGCCCGGAAGGGTCAAAACCCCGCCCTTGCGATGATCTAAATATGCACAATGTGCGTGTTTATGCAATAGGCGATACGCACGGTTTGCACATTTTGGCTTGACCGGATGTGCACACCGTGCGACTCGGGTTGAGCCAGTATGATCGATGCGTCCGAGGCAAGAGGGCGGTTGCATGGGGCCTGAACGGATAAAAAAGCTGCGGAAGTCATTGGGGCTTACCCAAGTAGAGATGGCCAAAGCTTTGTCACTGAACGAGAAGGCGCGCGTCATCTTGTATTGGGAAGCCGGTGCGCCTGGACGAAGTCCGAAGGGACCCGCTCTGATCCTGCTCAGAATGCTAGAAAAGCATCCGGGGAGAATCGACGAGGTTCGCGAGATCGCGAGTGAGATTGAGCGCGAGAATGCGGGTGGAGCTGTGGGAGAACAAGACCATGGGGATCCGGAATAGAGCGAAGAGCCGTTGCCGGCTTGCCGATGCCGTGCCGCAGGCCCAGCGCTCGCGCCAATTCCACGAAGCTCACGAGCCAGCGGAGGCCGCCAACGCGGCGCTGGATCAGATTGAGCGCCTTGCTCAAGAAGTGCTCGACGCCGGCGGGGAGTTCGCATTGCGTGCCCGGATGCGTCGTCTGCTCGGCAGCGCCAACATGCCTTAGCCGTCACTCGCCACATGCACGTAGTGCACATTTTCACTTGCCAAGAATGCGCACAATATGCATGTTGAGTAAGTGACCGCAACCGGTCGCGTACTGACGGCGCAACGGAGAGGCAAAATCATGTCGGGCACCCTGACCTCGATCGCAGGCGGAACGGCGCTCGCCGCACCGAATGCAGACGCCGAAGCGCTCGTTGCTGCCTTCCTGAGGGGCCGCTCGCCTCGCACGATATCGGCTTACAGTTGCGACCTTGAGGCGTTCCGCGTCCATGTCGGGGCCGCGAGCGTTGCTCAAGCGCTGGGCGGGCTTCTGTCCGCGCCTCAGGGACACGCGAACCGTGTCGCGCTGGGCTTCCGCGACACCATGAGCGAGGCGGGCCTCGCGCCGGCCACGATCAACCGCCGGCTCGCCGCGATCCGCTCGGCGACGAAGCTCGGCCGGTTGCTCGGCTACTCGGGCAACGTGATCGAGGTGCCTGGGCTGCGCGCAGAAGCATACCGCGATACGCGCGGCCCGAGTGTCGGCGCGCTGCAGGTGATGCTCGACGTCGCGCGAAAGGGCGCAGACCGCTCCGAGCGCGACCGTATGCGCGCGCTGCGCGACGTGGCCGGCCTTCGCCTCTCGTTCGATCTCGCCTTGCGCCGCGCCGAGTTGGTAGGCCTCCGCTTGGCCGATATTGACGGCGACCGGCTGTGGATTCTCCGGAAGGGCAAGCGCCAGCGGATCGCGAAGACGTTGCCGGCGGCCACCTTGCGTGCGCTCCGCGACTGGCTTGATGCCCGGTCGGGGCTCGATCTGGCGCATGACGTGGTGTTCGTGAGCTTATCGAACCGTGCGCTGGGTGCGCCGCTGACGGCCGACGGCTGGCACGACGTCGTGACGGCGCTGGGCGCGAAGGTAGGCCTCCGCGTGCACCCGCACGCCATCCGGCACGCCTCGATCACCGCCGCTGCCGTCGCCACGCGCGGCAACATGGTCGAAGTGCAGGAGCACAGCGGCCACGCCAACATCGCAACGGCGCGCCGGTACGTCGCTGCGGCGGCCGACACTGCTGGCCGGGTCGCCGAGATGGTTTCAGGCGGGCTGCGCTGAGGCTTCACGCTGGCCCCGCGCCGGCACAACCCAAGAGGTAGGAACGATGTCGATGCAAGACCATGTGAGAGACCTCGCGACGATGCAGGCCCGTCTGCAACCGCTCCGCGACTGGCTCAACAGCGCGCTGCCCAGCGCCTCTGGCTTGGAGGCCAAGGAGAAGGAATGCGAGAGCCTCGAACCGCGCGAAATGTCCCTCATATCGGCGATCGCGCGCACCGAGCCGGCGACACCGGCCGATGCCCTCGCCCTGGCGCTGGTGCTCTTCGACTACTGTGAATTGCCGGAAATGGGCGGCCCGGATCACACCGGAAATCAGCACGCGGCTGCTCGTGGCCTCCTTGCCTACCTGAGCCGCGCCGCTGGCGTCGAGCCCAGGTCGCTCGGGATCTTCACCGACGCGCTCGACGCCTACGACATGACGATGCCAACCGGCGTCAGGCCCTGCCCGGAAGCCGCGCCGAACGCCGGTGCGGCGACGCACTGAGGCATCGAGACCGCGCGCGGGCGCGATCGGGCCAGCTCCGCGTCAGCGTTCGGGGGAAGGGATGGAGGTTGCGTTCGATTGGGCCTGGCGGCTTGCCAGTGATGCCGTCGCGGTATCCGCCGCAGTCTATGGGTGGTGGCTCGCCGTCATGGCGCTGGCCGGCTACGCGCTGACCGTGATGGCGAGCCGGCTCGGTGCGTCAGAGGCGTGGTCCGACACGGCTGGCGGTTTCGTGACGTACGCCGTGATCGCCGCCGTGGCGCTGGCATGGGTGCTGCCGGCGGGCGTCGGCGAGAGGGCGCGGCGCGCTTCAGAGCGCTCTGTGGCGGCCGCAGCGCCGCACATTGGCGAGGCGATTACCGCGCGCGGCGAAAGGCTGCACGTGCTGCGCCGCCCGATCGGGCGCGCCACGTTTGGTGCCGACTGGCCGTTGACCGTCGACACGGCCGTGCTCGGCTGCGTGCGACGCTACGGCGGCGGCGGGCAAGTGTTGGTGGCTGGCGGCAAGGCGTGGTCGGTGAACGGCTTGTCGAAGGAGATGGCGGGCACGGTCGGCCTGCACATCGAAATCGACGGGCGAGCCGTGCCGGTGCGGCCATGGAACATTGACGACGCCGAAGTGGCCAGACTTTGGGCGTTCTCGGGCGGCAGGTTTCAGGGAATGGCCATGCGCTTCGACTGGTCGGTAATGATCAAGGCCGCCGCTGCTCTTGGCTGTTCGAGTATCGAGGAATGGCTCCGAGCAACACACGACGCGCTGCGATGACACCCCCAGCCTTCCCCGGCGCGATCACGATGCGGGGCTGACTGTGGAGTGCCACTGGCGCGGCCGATGAGTGCAACCTGTCTCACCCTACGCTCTACGGTATGTCGCGCCCTGTGATAGTCACACGCCTCCAGATCGGGCGACCGGCCCCACTCTCACGGGCCAGCCGCGCCACGCGTCAGGCGCGTGTGGTGGCCGTCCCGCCACCGCGTCAGCGTTGGTCCTGCTCTCGCCGTCGAGGCCCCAGCTCTCGCCACACCAGCCGGGCTGGCATCGGCGCCGGCGGCCTGCGGAGTCTCAACGCTCAATGCTCAACGCTCGATGCTCCACGGGGCGCCGCGTCTCGCGATCGCCGTAAGGCGTTCCGGCGGTGGCCCTTCCGTCATCAGGCCAATGCCGAACGGGCCAGCCACGGCCCGCGTCAGGCGCCAGGCAGGCCGCCCCGCCACCGCGTCGGCGCCGGCGGGCGAGCGCGCGCGTCTGGCGTGTCGGCGAGACGGATTGCCGAGGCGGTAAGGGTGGGGCCGGTCGCCTGGTCGGGAGGCGTGTGACGACCGGGCCAGTGCCACTATCGACCGAGGCGACCAGTCCGTGACGTCGCCCGCCGCCGACGACACCGCGACGGTGCGTCTGGCGTGGCGGCATGGTGCCGGCGCATTTGTCAGCGTGGCCAGCGAGTGTGGCTCACCGGCCACGCTGTCGCGGGTCCCTTCTGCCACCCCTCGCCTACACGGGTGACGCACGACCGCGGTGGGGGGGTAGAGACTACAAGAGCGCCGGGGGATTCCGCCGCCAGTTCGTTGTTGTTGTGCCACCGGCCGATCATCGGCGGAACTTGTAGCCCTCAAGCTGCTTCGTGGCGGTGCTCTCCTGGTCGACGCACGCCTTCAGGTACCAGTAGCTGCGACCGATCATGGATGCTTGGCGCTGGCAGGTCTGCTTCATCGGATCAGGCAAGCCGGCCCAGACCGGCTTCAACTCGTCATAGGCAGACTGCTCCTGATCGAGGCATGCCTTCGTCATCCACGCCGACTTCCCGATCATGTCCGAGACGCGCTTGCAGTAAGCCACCGGGTCGTAGTTCGGCAGGGCTTCGTCGGCGGCGACGGTGTTGAAACATGGCGCTGCCGCCAGTGCGGCCGTGATGCCGATCGTCCAAGCTCGCATGCCTTTGTCCTTCCCGTCTGCTCGCTCACTTCACCGGCGGAATTGCCGTGGTCGCCCGATAGACCTTGATCATCTCAAACGAGATGTCGCTCGCCTGGCAGAGTGGCCGGTACCCGTTCGCCTTGATGTAGGCGCTGTTGTTGCCGCAGCGCCGACCATTCCGCATCCGGTCCTCAGGACAGGCGCACGGCCGCCCGGTGGCCTTGTAGGCGGCGATCGACGCGGCGACAATCAGCGCGATGATCGCCGCATCGGTCAGCAGCTCGCGCGTGGTGTTCGTCTCGGGTGTCGGGCGCGACTGTGGTGCCGGAGCTGCCGGCGTCGGCGCGGGTGCCACCGCTGTCGAGGTGGCATGCGCTGCGGGCGATGCAGCCAGCGCGAAGGCGAGGCAGACACTGAGGACGCGACGCGACACGGCACAGGCCCTCGCTCACGAACCGCCGGGCCACTTGCCGTCGCGCATCCGCTGGCCGGTCAGCCAAGCCCACACACGGCCCGGCAGCGATGCATTCAGCGCGGTCCAGTAGGCGCGGGGCCGATCGCGCAGATCGACATAGGCGGCCGTCTCGGCTTCCTGGGCTTCGATGCGCTCGGCTTCGGTGAGGTCGCGGGCCTGGTGGTGGTTGGTCATGGTGTGTCGCTCCGGTGCTGCGACGTGCGCGGAGTCGATCATGCCCAGCGCGCTCTACTCCCGTAAAGAAGCATTATAGGGAGTCGCGCACCATTCATGGGGAAGGTGCCCGCGCTGGGCGCTTTGGGCCGCTACGGGTCGCAGCAATTCGCGGCGGATCGCGCAGCGCGGTGGGGCCAGTGGTGGGGCCATGTGAGGCGCCGGATTTATCAGCATTATAGATCAATGAGTTACGATCAATATGACCGGACTCCGTCTCCGCCATTGATTGTTGACATGATTGAAGAATTTTTGAATTTTGGAAGAGCGCCCCTCACTCTGCCCCTCAATTGCCAGCTGCGCTGCCGACGCCAAGGACCGGTTCCGTCCTCAGTGCGCTACACTGGTTGTACACTGAGAGGCTGATCGCTCGGTGGTTGTCCGGTCGAAAAGGGCTGTGACGCCTGGCTCTTGCCCTAGCAGTCGGCGGGGACGCGGTCGAATCGTCGGCTTTCGGGGCGCTCCGACCGTCGACCTCTGCGGCGGCGACGTCATGGACTAATGCACGAAGTCGCTGCGCGGTTCACTACGGACATTCGGCTGTATCTTCGATCTGTCGGACTTCGATGGCGTCATCTTTGCCGGAGGCTGCGGTGAAGCGCTGGACAGCATCGATCGTCGGCGTGTTCTCCAGCTGCCACCAGCAAGTCTGCCAAAGATTTGGCAAGCGTCGCCATCATGCCCTTAGTGGTAAGCAATCGCGTCCTGTAAGCCACCTCGTCTTCGATCGATCTCGGCGTCGTCGCCGGCCTGCTGCTTCCCCCGGCACCATCACGGAGCGACATCGACCACGGCCGACGCGCACATCGCCGAGGGCGGCGTCCCCCGGGCCATGGTCTCTTCGCGGAACGGCCGCATCCATCCGAACGGCTGCGACAGCGTGGCACCAGCGTGCCACGTCGGAGACGAAGACACCAGTCTCCAGCGCGTTGGACGCATTCGCGATATTCAAGGCGTCGGGCCACTCCTGCTGATAGTGGTGGAGCCGAGCGATCGGATATTGCGCAGTCTCGGTTATCGACGGCAGCTGACTTTCGCTCAGCGCGTTGCGATGAACCTCAGCACCGTTGCAGCGAAATCCAGGTTACCCTCGATGCTGCGGAGGAACCAGAAGCCGTAGAAGAATTGGTGCGGCACGAAACCGAAAGTACGGTTTGGTCGCTCCGGTCCTGGGTTCGGGAGGCTCGGCCTCCCGACGGGGTGCGGGGCTGGCCCCGCCGGCCGCGCAGCTGCCGATCGCAGGGCTCGCGCGGCCTACTTCGCCAGTTCGGCGTCGAGCTTGGTGAACATGTAGCGCCATTTCTCGGTCTGCGCGGCGACCATGCCGTCGAGCGAGGCGCGCAGGGGCACGAGCAGGGTACAGTCCGGCTTGCCGTCGCCGGCGCTGCCACCCTCGCCGAGCCGGTTGATCTCGGCGAGCAGGCCGGCGGACTTGGCGTCGAGGGCGACGATGGTGTCGTCGCGCACGAACGGGGCGGCGTTTTCGACGAACGCCTCGTGGCTCCAGCCGCGCTTCTCGCGGAGCTGGCCGAGGCGGTCCTGGAAAGCAGGCCGGTTGGCCGTATTGAGTGTGCGCAGAGCTTCGCCGGCCTGCTCGACGACCAGTTCGAAGTCCTCGCGTGTGCAAGTCTGGGCTGCGGCACCGTGCGGCGCGAGGATTGCAGCCGCGAGCAGAATGGCCACCAGCGGCCCGGCCAGCTGGCGCGGGCCTGCGACAGCGATCAGGGCCTGCCACCACGGGCGAGCGAACTGCACGGCTACCCCTCGATCCACACGTTCAGGCGCCCCGCAGCGCCAGGTTGCCCGGCGTTCACATGCCCCCGCATTCAAATGCAACGCCGCAGCGGTCTGCGCAAGTTGCGCGCGCCAACCGGGGAAACGCATGTGCAAGGCAGCAACGGTGAGCCTAGTCGAAGGCCGGCCCGAACTTGTTGGAGCGCGGGAAGCCCTTGGGCGCCAGCTTGCCCGCCTGTGCGCGTTGGCCTCGCCATTCGGCGAGGTCGGCGAGCGAGAGGGTGAACGTGCGGCCGGCGCCGTCGAGCCAGGTGAGGCCGTCCTTGCCGACGAAGGCGCGCACGTCGGCGAGGGTGCCGTCCTTGATGCGCTGCAGAATGACGCCCTTGCCGCGTGCCATCTCGGCGACCTCGGCGAGCGGGAACACCAGCATCTTGCGATTGGTGCCGATGGTGGCTAGCTGGTTGGCGCCGGCCGGCACCGCGACGCAGACGGCGGCTTCGTCGCCGGCCGCGACGTTGAGCACCTGGCGGCCCTTGCGCGTCGAGGCGATGACGTCGTCCTCGGCGACGATGAAGCCGTAGCCCTCGGCGGAGGCGACCAGCAGGCGGCGGCCGGCTTGATGGACGAACACGTCGAGGATGTCGCAGTTCTCTTCGAGGTCGAACATCAGCCGCACCGGCTCGCCGTGGCCGCGCCCGCCGGGCAGTTCGCCGGCGGCGAGCGTGAAGAACTTGCCGTTGGTGGCGAGCACCACAAGCTTGTCGGTGGTCGAAGCCTTGATGGCGCGGCGCAGCTTGTCGTCCTGCTTGAATTCGAGCCGCGAGAGGTCGTCCTGGTGGCCCTTCATGGCGCGGATCCAGCCCTTCTCGGACAGGATCACGGTGATCGGCTCCTTCTCGATCATCGCCTCGTCGAGGTCGACGTCGATCACCGGCGCATCGGCGAACTCGCTACGGCGGCGCCCAAGTTCGGTTTTTTTGGAGTAACGCTCGCGTACTTGTCTGATCTCGGCGGAGATCGCTTCCCACTGGCGGCTCTCGGAGGCGAGCAAGCTTGTCAGGTCGGCCTTCTCGGCCGACAGCCGGTCGTGCTCGCCACGGATCTCCATCTCTTCGAGCTTGGACAACGCGCGGAGGCGGAGGTTGAGGATCGCCTCGGCCTGCACGTCGGTCAGTTTGAACCGGGCGATCAGCTTCTGCTTCGGCTCCTCCTCGAAGCGGATGATGCGGATCACCTCGTCGATATTGAGGTAGGCGATCAGGTAACCGTCGAGAATTTCGAGGCGCCGGTCGATCTGGCGCAAGCGATATTCCGAGCGACGCACCAGCACCTCGATACGGTGCTCGAGCCACTGCTGAAGCACGTCCTTGAGGCCGAGCACGTTGGGGATCTGGCCGCCCGAGAGCACGTTCATGTTGAGGCCGAAGCGGATCTCCAGTTCGGTCAGCTTGAACAGGCTCTCCATCATCACTGTCGCATCGACGGTGCGATTTTTCGGCTCGATGACGAGGCGAATCTCCTCGGCGCTCTCGTCGCGCACGTCACCGACCAGCATCAGCTTCTTCTCGGTGATCAGATCGGCGATCTTCTCGACCAGCTTCGATTTCTGCACCTGATAGGGGATCTCTGTGATGACGATCTGATAGCCGCCGCGGCTGGTCTCCTCGCGCTCCCAGCGGGCGCGCAGCCGGAAGCCGCCGCGTCCGGTGCGGTAGGCCTCGATGATCTGGTCGCGCGGCTCGACGATGATGCCGCCGGTCGGGAAATCAGGGCCCGGAATGAATTCGACGAGCTTTTCCACGGTCGCATTCGGGTGCTTGATGAGGTGCAGCAGCCCGGCGCACAACTCGTCCGCGTTGTGCGGAGGAATATTGGTCGCCATGCCCACGGCGATGCCCGACGAGCCATTGGCGAGCAGATTCGGGAAGGCGGCCGGCAGCACCACCGGCTCCTCGTTGGAACCGTCGTAGGTCGGGCGGAAGTCGACCGTCTCCTGGTCTATGCCGTCGAGCAGGGCGATCGCCACCGGCGTCATGCGGCTCTCGGTGTAGCGCATGGCCGCGGCGTTATCGCCGTCGATGTTGCCGAAGTTGCCCTGCCCGTCGATCAGCGGGTAGCGGACCGCGAAGTGCTGGGCGAGGCGGACCAGCGCGTCGTAGATCGCCTGATCGCCGTGAGGATGGAAGTTGCCCATCACCTCGCCGACGATCTTCGCACACTTTTTGTAGGCGGTTTCCGGATTGAGCCGCAGTTCGCGCATCGCATAGAGGATGCGCCGATGTACGGGCTTCAGCCCGTCGCGCACGTCGGGCAGTGCGCGGTGCATGATGGTGGAGAGCGCATAGGCGAGGTAGCGCTCCTCGAGTGCATCGCGCAGCGCTACGGTCTCGATGGGGCTGCCTTCACCGGAGCCCGGGGGA
>Ga0247831_1007300_pt1 | contig 12433 bp, 9 predicted proteins | sample LaCruzMarch2015__9_FD_192406 | JGI IMG/M metagenome (GOLD analysis project Ga0247831, IMG submission 192406) | Freshwater microbial communities from meromictic Lake La Cruz, Castile-La Mancha, Spain - LaCruzMarch2015_1m | ecosystem: Environmental > Aquatic > Freshwater > Lake | place: Spain...
GAGCAACAAGATCTGCTGATGCTATCTTTGAAGTTAAAACATATAACTTCTGCCCCACAAGATATAATCACAACAACCAAAATATTAACCCTGCCAATCGACGTGCACGCGATATAGTGAATCAGTACAACTGCAAAGTTAGAAAACTAGATATCATGTTTGCGGCTGCTGTTGTGGGAGATGGAAATAACAACGTCATTGGACCATTTCAAAACGCTCTTTCACTGTTCCATGGTAAAACGATTATTCCTTTATGTTTCGGTGCGTTTGGTGAAGTAAATGAAGATCTAGACAAAGTCATCCAATGTTTAGCAAGAGAAGCAGCATCATCAGATGAGGGACTCACAATCTCACCACTTGTCAACACGGATAGGAAAGGTGGAGCCTACCGTATTATGTTACAACAATTCCGTCGAGCTATTGCGGTAACAGCTGCAAACGGACACAGTCAACATATTCTCCAACGACTGCATTATGTGAGAGGCACTGAACAGGAAGCTAGGGATGCTTGCCGATCGCATCATAGTGACAACAGATGGAGACCATACCAGCGTGGAGGTTATAGTTGGTTTAATTCACACGTATCGGAGGGATATGCTATGTTTGAACAATTTCGTAATGGATACTATTATCATATGCCCTGAGGCAGTGATAATAGGTAGGACGGTGATTTGAATTTGAATGGAGACTCATGTATTATATTTATGTAGAAAATAACCTAAGAAGACATAACACACCGACTGATTGATATCGTACCATGTATTCTCTAGAATAAACGACGAGAGGACAACAGGATACAAAAAGTCAAGCCATGGATGACACTAACGACGGCATACATCCACGACGGACAAGTCGTCAAAGAAAAAGCGCAAACGAGACGGCTTCAATCTCCATGAATAATTGTCGAATGATAGGAACACAAACTCTTTTTAACAATACCATGAAAAGCGGCAATTCTGTCTTGGTAGAACGGATGCGTTCGAGCATCCTATACGGTGCAATCCTTGTGCGTTTGCGTGGCATCCTTCATTTGGAGCCCCCCTTCGTCGGAGCTGATGGCAGAACCTATCCCGATATTCGACTTGCATTCAATCGACATGCAAATATTGAACCGTGCTCTCTCTGCAAAAGTCGGGTACAGGGAGCATGGTACTGCAGGATTAGACACGGTCATTTTGACAAGCCGGATCATGATGGTGGTAACAGCGCAGTGAGGCTGGAGGAAATGTCTCGAATGAATATCGACGAACTAGAGGGGAGATTGTGTGCCCTCGCAAATGGAGGCGTTGACTGCGTCGATGGTGTTGGCCGCATCAACAAAAATGGGAAACGAAAAAGTAGCGACGACTACTACACTGGTTCTGGCACTGGATGGTCGATGGACGATCTGGGAGAGGACCTTCTGTTCCACATTGCATCGTTTGTGCCGAAACTTTCAGACTTGTCGGCCTTCTGCTCAACATCCAACCGCGCTCGTCGACTGCTGCAGCGTGGCTGTGACCAGTCTGAGGATCTACTCCGAGGCGTTTTTCACCGAACCTTTGGAACGAACAAGGAAAGATGGGGTAATCAACTTGTTGTGGAACGGGATCTTACATGGCGAAGGCGTTGGATGGCGATACTGGATCTGCGGAGGGGTATCGTTACCAAGTCCACAGTGCCTCAAAGATTTCCGACAACACTCCGTGTCCTTCCAGCGAGAGATGAAGAGGATGCAATACACTACGATAATCCAGGCTATGCTGATCCCGATATTGTTTTCTGCAATGGCTACTTTGGTGTATGTGCGCTTCGCCTACACCCACCACCAAATGCAGGAGTAGACTGGCAATCCCCTTTTGTCGTAAGGGGAGACTTTGACGGTGTACGCATTATCGGGCTGACGTCGTCTATATTTCATTGGAATGTCGACAACGATGGGGAAGAAGGAAGAGATATGGTCGTAGTTGGTAATGAGGAGGGAGGAGGACAGGTCCTATCTCTGCTCCGCTGTGACCCGTCATCATCCATGCATTCAATAGTTGAGCCTTGCTGTTTTATTGGGTACGCCTCTGGGAGAGTCGCAGCCATTTCAGCTACACTCAACTCCACGGGTGATGCATACACCTTTGCAGTATCATGCAGTCACCACGCACACGAGAGCGAGGTTACTGCCCTAACATTCGTCGATTGCAACTCATCTCCTGATGGAGGAGCACCACCTGTGCTGTTCTCGGCGTGCTGTGCGGGCAAAGTATATTTCTACCCACATGCATTCGACCCTGATAAGAATTACAGCTTGGAACAATCAATTTTGGCAATCACAAACTTTCATAATTGTCCCATCTTTACAATAGCTTCGACTACAATAATGTCGGGTGGGCGTTTCTATTCTGTTTTATGCACTGGCGACCGTAATGGCAACATTCGACTTTGGCTGAAACCAGATGATGATCTCGTTGAGCTATGCTCACGGCCCGAGAGTCAGAAATTTTGTCACATACAACATGTCAAGTCTTCAACACAGAGCGTCCACCTAGTTACGCATGCTCTCTTCGTGCACGACAATCTCCTTATCACTGGCACAAATAACGGAGACGTTCGATTCTGGCAAATGAATGTCACTGAGGTAGCATCGAGAACAGGGCCACATTTAACTTTACGATACGATCTCATGGGCATCCACAATGGCGCTGTAGAATTATTGACGAACGTCGGCGACGTCTTACTCTCATCTGGTGGAAATGATGGTAATATAGTTGGATGGGATATTAACACTGGCCGCAGATTAGGCACTATTCAATGCCACTCAGGAACAAGGCTGAGGTTTAATGACGGTGAAGACATCATGACTCTCCGTAGTTGCGTGGTGGACATGTTGCTGAGCGGAAAAGAAGGCAGTTTAATCAGCCTATGCAGGGATGGCAGTTTGAGACTATTCAAGATGAATGTGAACCATTGTTTATAATGCACAAAAACAAAACTACTCTACTATTATCTATCTTATTACATTCAGTCTAAAAAACGAAGCACAATATGCTTATTATCCTCTCCTAGAATATCCTAACCTACCCTCAACCTCCCAGTCGACAAACCGATTCATCCATTTGATAAAATCCGAAGGTAATTCTCTATGAATCCTGATCTGCTTTTCAACTAGGAAACGCTGTCGATGAGGTGCCTTTCCTAAAGTAGCGTTACATTTGGCAACCAACCCCGTCGCTTTCTCAACGTTTTGTATTAAAACACTTGTGCCATTGGCATTCAAGTCTTCAAAGCGAAATGGCAAGAAGGATCTAACTCCATTAAACTCTGCTACTGAAAGATGATTAAGTATCTTCTCTCTTCTAAGATCAATGATGCTGCTATATCCTCTTTCGGATTTGTCGGTTTTCAACTCATACTTATACTCACCTAATCCTCTCAGGAATGGTGCATCGCTAACTGAGCAAGGAGATACATCGTAATAGGTGTAATGGTCCAGGCATTCAGCGTATGCTATCCCTCCAGGTGTTACACTTATGTTCTTGTCCATCGAGCCACGTTTTCCAATCCATGGCCGAGTCACAAACTCTTTCCATTCCAACGGTCGAGTCAAATCTTTCCATTTTTGCTTCTGGTCAGTATGAGGTCGATACCATCGAAGATGATCGTGAGCGTGGTGCGGCTCCACTCTCATTGCCTCAACCCAGTCGTATGGGTCGCGAAACATGGCAACGACAACAGCAGAGTTTTCTGGGACTTTCGTCAAATCCTCCTCTTGGAACCAGTGTTTGTATCGTTTGTAAGTGTTACTCACCTTGATATCAAAGCACTCCGCAAGATGATCAGTAATCCAATTGGTGCCGCCGTGTCTTTCTCCCAGCAAAATAATCTGCTGCACGGGCTCCATGGGCAACGACGTCGCCACTGCCAAAGCTTGGGTGGCGGTATCTTCATCATGATCGGCCACTTGATCATCTTCTTTTATATTACCTCGATGTGCGTCCTTTCCTCTCTTGGAATAGCCTACTAAACTCTCAACCTCCCAGTCGACGAATGCATCCATCCATCTAATATAATCTTCCGAAAATTCGACATCTATTTCAGATACATGACGTGATATCCTTTCTAGGGTAGTAATATCGCATTTCGCTTTGATCCCAATCGCCTCCTCCAGATTTTGTATCAAAGAGATCATGCCATTGGCATGCAAGTCTTCAAAGCGAAATGGCAAGAAGGATCTGACTCCAAGAAACTCAGCTACTGATAGATGATTAAGTATCTTCTCTCTTCTAAGATCAATGATGCTGCTATATCCTCTTTCGGATTTGTCGTTTTTCAACTCATATTTATAATCACTGAGACCTTTAATTATCGACGTGTCATTCACAGAGCACGGAGATACATCGTAGTATGTGTAATGGTCCAGGCATTCAGCATTAGTCATTCCTCTATTGGTTCTGCTGATGTTCTTATCCATTGAGCCACGTTGTCCGATCCATGGCCGAGTTACAAAATCTTTCCATCCCAACGGTCGTGCCAATTTAGTCCAAGGGATCTTGGGATCGATATGACGTCGATCGTAATTATTTGGTCGTCGGTACCATCGAAGATGATCGTGAGCATGTAACGGCTCCACTCTCATGGCTTGTACCCAGTCAAATGGGTCGCGAAAGATTGCGACGACAACAGCAGAGTTTTCTGGAACTCTCATCAAATCCTCCTCTTGGAACCAGTGTTTGTATCGTTTGTAAGTGTCAGTTACCTTGATATCAAAGCACTCCGCAAGATAACTGGTAAGCTCATCAGTACCGCTATGTCTTTCTCCCAACACAATTATCTGCTCCACTGGCTTAATAGACGTTGGATCCACTATACTTTTTCGGTTGGCGTCCTCATCTATCTCTTGTACTACCTGTCGTGCGATATCCTTATCATCGGCGTCGGATTTGTCTACCTCATCAAATAAAAATGGTCTGCGAATGAAAGAAGCGGCGTTGAGACTTCTATCGCTTTCGTTCAGTGGCTTATAAAACTCCCTGCCTAGTGCAGAGAAGATAACAAAGCCGAAAGCCGTGCGGACAACTCGCTTCATTACACTTGGTGGCATCCCCATGAACTGTTTGTTTTATGTGTTGTTGTGGGTCGGCAGCGCACGAGTGGGGGGTCACAGTGTTTCTTGTGGGCACATTTTCTTCTATCGATGCGAAGCAAAAGAATCTCATTTTTTCACACCAAGTCGCCCAGAGTTGGAAACTTCGAAGCAAACAGCATTCGTACCATATTGCAAAAAGTGTGTAAGATGAAGTCATCATCATCATCATCATCATCATCTTCACCTACCCTGATCGTCGTATATGTGTCGTGGATATTGTTGTGTGTCGCATTGCTTTCATTGAACGGCGAAGCACTCAACACTAAGTTTCAGCATCAGTCTTCATCGAAACATCAACCATTAGTGGAACAATATACAAATGCTACGACGGAAAGTAATAATCAACGAAAGCCCAAGAAAAGGCGTCTACGCGCTGAGATGATGACGGATGATCGCTTCAATGAAGTGTTTGACTTCACCGTTACCGGGCTACCCACGGTTTCACCAACATCTTCGCCAAGTGTGTCAGCTCAACCATCTCTATCTCTCAGCCCAACTGTATCGCCATCCATTTCTATGGCCCCATCTACGGCCCCATCGACAGTACCATCGATGACCCCATCTATGGCTCCTTCGTACCGTCCGTCTTCTGAACCTTCAGATCAACCATCATTAGCCCCATCGGATTCACCTAGTCTGCCAGTTGCCACTCTGATCTCACTGAATACCGATGTGAAGGAAAATGATACAGACGGCAAGACTATATTATGGGCTTGCATATCAGTTGTGTCCATGGCCATTCTTTCTGTTGCATGCTGCTTACATCGTCGTCTAGCAAATGAATCCCCAATGCCAAAGCTGTTCATGAGCTTGAGCAATGACGACACATTACGGGAGATTCCTTCTGGTAGTACTGATAGCGTTACTATTACTGCTGAGGAGACTGATCCACCGCCAACAATCTTTCTTCCTTGCATTCCAAATAGCAGTCTGCCATGTACTGAGGTGGGATCATTTGGCGTTGGGACGTCACCGAGAGACAATCTAAAGGATGAAATAAATCATTATCCACACCTCGAATCGCCTTGTTCGGTGTTTACTAGAACACGAACACAGGAGTTAGTACCTCCACCACAATGCGTAGATACACCAACGAATATGAGAGACAATCTAAAGGATGAAATAAATCATTATCCACACCTCGAATCGCCTTGTTCGGTGTTTACTAGAACACGAACACAGGAGTTAGTACCTCCACCACAATGCGTAGATACACCAACGAATATAACACCAATTGGTTCTTGCCGAGATGACGTCCGAGAAATATTTGCACCGCCAGGCAAACTCGGATTCCTACTTAAACAAACCCCTGACGGATGTATTGTTCAAAGTATAAAAGCAGATTCTCCAATGCTTGAGATTATGTTCGAGTCGGACCTGATTTTATCTGTCAACAACATGGTAAGTTTATAATAATTACAGGAAAAGGAGGTTTAGCCGAACTTGTATTGCTTGACACGTGCTCAACACATGATGTATTCTAAATGTACTATATTTCTCCTCCCAGGATGTATCGAATCTTAATGTCCGCCAACTGACACATTGGATAGCAGAGAATGTAAATATCTATAGAAAGTTTACTGTAATCAACAAACGTGACCGAAACAACCAAAGTTTATCCTGCCTACTTAAGCACGCTGAGCAAGGAAACGCAAATAGCAATCGTGACATTGAACCTCGATCCAAAACAGTGCCTTCGAGACGTGGAATGTCTCCATCGAGAATGGCATGTTTGCCAGATGCAGTTCCGAATATCAAACGAAATGTTATAGCACCACCAGGAAAGCTTGGAGTTATGTTTAAACAATCCTTCCATGGATGCTTAGTTCATAGTGTTACTCCAGAATCTACAATGCGAGGGATGTTGTTCGAAGGTGACCGAATCTTAACCCTGAATGACAAGGTAAGAACCTCAACTTTAGTAGTGTGTCATTAGTTGCCTTGCTCTCATTAGCGTTTATTCATATATCAACTTTTCTATTTAATCAGAATGTCTCGGACTTGACTGCTCGTAATCTAACCCAACTGATAGCAGAGAATATCAATATACCCAAAAGGTTGACTGTTATCAACATACGTGACCCTATGACTTGATCTCCGTCTATTTACTTTCATTCATCCATACGTGTTGGGACACAACAAGTAAATCCCGAGTCACCATGCATGTGCTTTGTGTTCATATCGTACCTTGATTAATAAATGTTACATCGATGTTCACTGTTACCTTATAAGTATAATGTAAGTGATAAGATGTAAAACAATGATTTTATTTAGTGAACATCTTCTGTTTCTTCTACACAAGCTTGACATAGTATGTCAAGGGAAATCTTTGGTTTACCTAATACAATCAGCGACCATGCGTGAAACTGTCGGATCGTCGCTACGAACAGCAATCTTCAATAGAACTCCCGACGCATCCCCTGACGCCGCAACTTGAGCTCTTGCTAACACATTCATCCCTCCTACGAAGACACCACTTAAATGAAGCATATGTGGCTTCTTCCCACCCTCTTCAGCTTTTATATGACCCGTCCCATCACATGGCTGCATCCCCAGAAAATCTATGACAGCCGCGACGGCATCATCCTGCTTTTTGAATTGTAAGGCAAACTTTTCAAGTACTTCATTCTCGTTTCCGCTTTGCTCCCATGCCTGTCGGAAGTCAGGAACGGCCACCTTGGCCATGAAGTCAGACGTAGACAGCTCTAACTCCTCAAGAGGATATTCTTCATCAAACGGGTCGCTCTCGTCCTCACCAGACTTGGGATCTACCTGAACAACACCGAAACGTAAAACACACTCGAAGTTGCAGGGTGCTAAGGTTGCGTCGGGGTTACGAGTGACAACGGTGAAAGCATTGGCACTCTCTCCATACTTGATACTCTCGGCGGCCACCTCACCAGCCACCTCAAAGCATTCACTATCTCCCTCGACACCGACAGTAACGTTAACAAGTCGCTGGTCCTCCACCGTGTTCTGAATTAGGAATTGTAAAATAATATGCTCGGGCATAACATGCTTGATGCAGCGGACGACATACTCCGTCTCGTCCTCGGAAAGTGCTGTGGGGGCGGATGATCGGAACACACGTCCGAGAGACGCTAACTCTGGAATGGCATACACCACCGCGGCAGGGTCGATAACCTCCTTCTTCTCCTCCTTCACTCCCGAGACTGCTGCCATTAGTGCGGCATCTCCACCAGCCTCATGTGCCTCCTCCGCTGGATCAGGTTCAACAGACTCCTCCACAATCGGAAGGACGCTAAATGTCAACATTTCCGGACTTTCCATGGCCGTGGGAGCCTTGACGTATGCACGGATTGATCGGTCTAATTTGTCAAAGCTCATTGGCAGTCCCTGCAACAACACGAACGCCGCTGGATCTCCAGTCTGCGGAACATCTGGCACCGGCTCCTCTTCTGGTTCGGCATCCTCATCAGGCGGTACGTAGGGAAACTCATCCATTGCACCCTTGAGCACACTGACAGCCACAGAGGCACGATCACGTGTCTCATCATCCTCATCATCGAGACTGCGCTTCAACAATGTCAAAATGGACGTGCGTAGACTTGGACAACGGGCCGCGAACTTCGACAATGCCGCCACTGCCGCGGCACGAACGGCTGAATTCTCAAGGATGACACGATTATAAATAAACCGGATGTACCGTGCGGGGGCTTGCGTGCCAGGCCCGAGCTCACCCAACAAGTGTAATATTTGGGTAGAAAGCATGGTAAATTCACAATCCTCGATAAATTCGCACAAGTGCAGGAGGCTGCTTTCGATTGTTTCGGGAACCTGCTTCATTAGCGACACAATCGCGTTGACGATTGATCGCTTAAAGTCGAACCCACCCTCCTCACGTAAGAAATTGGATAGAAAGCCGACTAATACGCGATGTTTGGCGGGGTATGTTAGACAAAGACGTTGAAGGGAGCGGACGATAGTGATCTTATACTCGTCAGATATTTCAGAAAGGAAGACAGAGATCTGCTTGAGCAGCCGGTCGATACTGATCTCACTCCCAGTCTTAAGGAGGGTGGTAATAGCAAGGGTGGCAATGCTACGATTGGCATCGGCGATGAGACCCTCCAAATCCTCGTTACACTTAGAGACCAACCGAGGATTGTTGATGGCAACCTGGCTAACAGTCTTGATCGCCGCGAAGCGGACAGTGGGTTTGGTATTCGACAGCATTCCCTGCAGAACAGTAACAGCAGGGGTCAGCTCCTGTGGTTCAATGTTAGGGAGGGCGCATATCGCCTTGGCGGCCTCATACATAACCATCTCACTTTTGTGTCGAAGCGATGCCTCGAGGAAGGCATACCCGCTCTGAGAGAAGGCGCTCCCATTCAGAAAGGAGCCGGACGTCCGTCCCTCACTGACCTCGTCGGTTAGAAGTTTGGCAGTGTACCGCACGAGTAGGACTAGGGCCAGGGGGGATTTGAGCGTATTGCGTTGGCTGAATTGGGTGACGAGCTTTTGCATCCCAAGACGATCATGCTTCTTGATTTGGTACAAGAGTTGCATGGCATGGAACTGATCAATGTGACGAGTTGGTGCATTAGATGTGAGAATAAAATAACGTGTCAAAATGTACCCCCATCCCCAATTATCAAATCCACGTGAAATCGTAGTCGAGCGTGGTTAATTTTCACCCCCCCCCCACTCATTAACTTTTTTTAACTCACCTGCACCATTTCATTAGGGCTGATCGTCGCCTCGGTCGTTTCACTGATCCATCTCTTAACAATTGCGGCACTTTCGGGATTTTTCTCAAATAGATGCGTTGCACTAACTAACGCCGCGCTACTAACCTGCCCAGAGCTATCGACCACTGCCTGTTTGACATACCGTTCAATGGCCCCTAACATCGCAGCGTCGACGATGCGTGCCAATACACGTAGTGCATTGGCCCGGTATAAATCTACGTCACATGTCATATCCTTGGTTAGACTTGATGTAACGATGATAACATCATCCGGATCACATGTCTCGGCAACATCCTTAATGAAAAGATATACCATCCGACGTAAACTGGCATCATCACTCATGAATAGCTTCGTTACACCAAAGAATACCTCCGTGGCCTCGGCACTATTAAGATACTGACCGGTATTCGTTAAATGCAGTAGCTGTGCAATAACAGTACAGCATTTACGTGGATTCTCACGCACGGCAGTGGGGTCATGGAAGCACCGTGCCTCCTGTAATACCGCGGCCTTTTCCAAGTTGGCATAGGGTGAGTAATACTCCGCTCCCCCGCCGGGAGCGTCATCCTCGAGCTTGAACTTGTCCAGTGTATTCTGGACCTCGTAAAGGAGATTATTCATCGTAAGCCCTCCTCCTCGTCCGTCGTCGTCTTGATCGCCCATAGAACCTCCAAGTGAAGGGGGGGGCTTGCTGTAGATAGATTTTGCTGCACAAACCTGTGAGGCTTCGCCGCGGGGGTTTTCTTTCAGCGTAGGAGGCAGAAATATCCTAAGGACCGGAGGTGGTATTCTCAGTGTTGGTACGAACTGAGTCCCTTCGCTTCCTCTATTAGTGGCGTGAGGTATCACTATCTAGGCATAAAAGGAGTGACGAGTGGGTGGGGAGAGCGATATCTAGTAAACAATGTTGACGGACGAATCAGCGTTGCCACGACAAGTTCTTGTTAATTCAATTCTTGTCTACCTCGATTTTTGCTCGCTGATCAAATTCTCTTGTACGTCGAAACGATGCAAAGAAATTGTATTCCATGATGTATCTAAAACAAGGTGGAGAGTGATTGATCTTTCTGGAAATAGCCGACTCACCGATGAGCAGCTTAGTATCCTCCTTGAGAATATTAATGCCAGGGAGAATACAAGGGTACTATCCATCGTGGGCTGTCCGAGCGTTGAGGGTGTCGGCTTAGAACCGCTATGGGGGTCAAGAGTAATGGAGGATATTGATTTACGTGTTCGTGGATCCCTTCCACTCAAAGGCGATATGGGCAAGTATCATGGTCGTTCTGGTTTGTCGGAGGAGTGTGTGGCGAGAATTTTACGTTCCATGTTGCCTCGGCAAGATGAACTAGGAGGAGGAGATCGGGATTATTTTGCTCTTCGTAGAGTTGCAATTCGACCCAGGAGAGACACGCGGGATAATAATCCTGGGAGAAGAAGGATGGAACTAAAACAAAGACTCTTGGATTTTGGTCCATCAATAGGCAACTTTTATCTCTATCACGACTCCCTTCGACAAAATTTGTCTCCAATAGATCCTCGGAGTTGCAATGGTCCCGATTCATGTTCTCTTTGTGGGGTATCTTATAATCGGGCAGTCGTTTGTGATTCATGTAATGTGCGATTCTGCATTTCCTGTGCTATGCCCCAAAACTGTTCAGAATGCAACAAGACGAAATGCCAATGGTGCAGTACACTTGTGACATGTTCGTCGTGTGATAGACGTAGTTGCGCAAGTCACGGCTATGAAGGCTGTGGAGTTTGTGAGGTTGTATTTTGCCAAGACTGTCATGTTGATAAATTAGACTTTTCTATCACACGCAATGAATATCACTGCTTGGGATGTGCTCCGTCGATGTGGGGTGGGAATATTAGATGAGTGTTTCGTCAAGTGCTTCTAGATCACCTGCATTTTTTAATGTCGCACCCGCAACAACTTTCCTTGGCTTCATAGTTTGATAATATCGTACATAGGGTGCAATTAGTTTACATTTAATATACTTGGCTACCGCAGAACCAGCAAAACAATAATTGGCCACAGAATCACTCTAACATCCACTCTTTTAACTGGCGTGGGGAACCCATTCGTTCTACACCATGAATCCGAGCCGCCTCGAGTGCTTCGTCGACAGCATCCTCCACTGACAGACCATACTTGTGCACTAACCACCCAGCCGCGACTCTACCGCTTCGACCCATACCATGAGTACAGTGTGCCACGGCATTTTCTCGTTTGGTATACATATCGTCTAGGTGGGTCATTATTATACGAAACGAATCGTCGCTCGCGTAGGGTATGTGATGTACCACGATACCACATGCCTCGTAGGCAGAAATTAGACCCGGTTCATCATATGCCTCTAATTCACTCTCCGTAAGTAGAATGAAAACATGCCTTACTGCTCTTTCAGGCGTTGTCATGAAACGGATCCACGCGTCGACCTTGTCCTTGGTTGGGATTCTACCGGCTGGTGCATCCTCATCGATGGACAGCGAACTTATCCCCAGGAGCGATAACTGTCTGTTACTAATGAGAAGTGAAGCTAGAGACGCCGATATACGTTTATGTATGTAATTTTACATAGATATATTATTAAAGGTTTTACTG
>Ga0247831_1007301_pt1 | contig 12433 bp, 11 predicted proteins | sample LaCruzMarch2015__9_FD_192406 | JGI IMG/M metagenome (GOLD analysis project Ga0247831, IMG submission 192406) | Freshwater microbial communities from meromictic Lake La Cruz, Castile-La Mancha, Spain - LaCruzMarch2015_1m | ecosystem: Environmental > Aquatic > Freshwater > Lake | place: Spain...
AGAGGCTGATGTTGTAGAAGTTACTTTAGGAACAGCTAAATTAAGTTTACCAGTATTGGCTCAGCCTGGACTTTCTAAAGGAGTAATAGGAATTGCTGTTGGATATGGTAGAGAAAATGTAGGTAAAACAGCAAACGGAATTGGTGCAAATGCTTTCAAATTTACTCATTTCACAAATGGAACATTCCAAAGCGAAATTTCTGGTGCTTCTTTAAGTGGTAGTATTGGAAAGTATAACCTGGCAGCAACACAAACCCACCACACAATGATGGGTCGGCAAATTGTTAAAGAAGCAACTTTAGAAGAATACAAAAAAGATAATAAGGCTGGAAATGAAGATTTGTTGCTTTCAACTAACTTAAAAACAATTGGAAAAGACGGTAAAGCTGCCCCTAAAGAACTGAATTTGTGGGAAAGCTTCGAAAATAAGAACCATTTCTGGAACATGTCTATTGACTTAAATGCTTGTTTCGGATGTGGTGCTTGTGTTGTTAGTTGCACTTCAGAAAATAATGTTCCAGTTGTTGGGAAAGATGAAGTTAGAAGAAGTCGTGAAATGCACTGGATGCGAATTGACAGATACTATAGCAGCGACATGAATGAAGAAGTAGCTGAAAAAGAAGGTGTTGGTGCAATTGATAAGTTTTTAAAGATGGAAATCCCATCGGCAGATGATAATGTTGAAGTTGTTTTTCAACCTGTTATGTGTCAACATTGTAACCATGCTCCTTGTGAAACAGTTTGTCCTGTATTGGCTACGACACATAGTTTAGAAGGTTTGAATCAAATGACTTACAACCGTTGTATTGGAACCAGATACTGTGCTAATAACTGCCCTTATAAAGTGAGAAGGTTTAACTGGTTCAGATATAATGAAAATGCTCAATTTGACTTCAACATGAATGATGATCTGGGTAAAATGGTGTTAAATCCAGATGTTACAGTTCGTTCACGCGGGGTAATGGAAAAATGCTCTATGTGTGTTCAACGCATTCAAGCAGGAAAACTAGTAGCAAAAAAGAATAGTGAAAGGCCTAAAGACGGTTCAATAAAAACAGCTTGTCAAAAAGCTTGTCCAACAAATGCGATTTCATTTGGAGATTTCAACGATATGAATTCTGAAGTTCGCAAAACTTGGAATAATGAACGTAAATATCAGCTTTTGGAAGAAGTAGGTGTTCAACCTTCTGTATTTTATTTAACAAAAATTAGAAACAAAACCTCAAAAGAGGCATAATTTATAAGCTAAGAAGAGAGACCAAATGGAAAATCATTCAACGGCAACTGTAAGACAGCCCCTCATTTTAGGAGAGAAGACTTACCATCAAATTACAGAAGATATTGCTAAACCAATAGAAGGCAAGGCAAATAACTTATTCAAAATTGTTTTTACAATTTCGGCCATTTTAGCCTTGTGGGGCGTAGGTTGTTTTGCCTACACAATAGGCACAGGCATTGGAGTTTGGGGTTTAAACAAAACTGTCGGCTGGGCTTGGGATATTACTAATTTCGTATGGTGGGTAGGTATTGGTCACGCTGGTACATTGATTTCTGCTATCTTGTTATTGTTTCGCCAGCGCTGGAGAATGTCTATCAACAGATCTGCAGAAGCAATGACAATCTTCGCTGTGATTTGTGCGGCATTATTTCCAGTAATGCACATGGGAAGAGTTTGGGTTGCATATTGGGTATTTCCATTACCTAACACTTTCGGTTCCCTGTGGGCAAATTTCAATTCCCCTTTATTATGGGACGTATTTGCAATTTCAACGTACTTTACAGTTTCATTGGTTTTTTGGTATACTGGATTGATTCCTGACTTTGCCACAATTCGTGATAGACAAGTAAAACCAAGAATGAAAAGGATTTATAAAATTCTGAGTTTTGGTTGGAGTGGCTCTGCCAAACAATGGTCAAGATTTGAGGAGGTTTCCTTAGTATTAGCAGGGCTTTCAACTCCGCTTGTATTGTCAGTGCATACAATAGTATCAATGGACTTTGCTACTTCAGTAATTCCAGGATGGCATACAACCATTTTCCCACCATACTTTGTGGCCGGTGCGATTTTCTCTGGCTTCGCTATGGTATTAACACTTTTAATAATTATGCGAAAAGTGTTAAATCTTGAAGACTACATTACAGTTACTCACGTGGAGTTAATGAATAAAATTATTATTCTAACTGGTTCTATTGTGGGCGTTGCTTACCTAACTGAACTTTTTGTTTCTTGGTATTCTGGAGTAGAATATGAGCAATATGCATTTTTAAACAGAGCAACTGGTCCTTATTGGTGGTCTTACTGGTCTATGATGACTTGTAATGTTATTACTCCTCAGTTATTCTGGTTCAAAAAAATTAGAACAAGTCTAATAGCTACATTCATCATTTCTATATTTGTAAACATAGGAATGTGGTTTGAACGCTTTGTAATTATCGTAACATCATTGCACAGAGACTATCTCCCTTCTAGTTGGACAATGTTTCATCCTACTTTTGTTGACGTTGGAATTTTTATTGGAACGATAGGAATATTTTTTACTTGTTTCTTACTTTTTGCCAGAACATTCCCTGTAATTGCTTTGAGTGAGTTAAAAACAATATTAAAATCTACAAAAGAAAATCCTAATCCACCTCATCATTAATACTTTAAAGAATGAGCAGAAAAGTTATATACGGTGTTTTCGAAGATGAAGAAATTCTCTTGGCAAGCGCTAAAGCATTAAGAAGCAAAGGAGTTAGAATTAAAGATGTTTTTTCTCCATTTCCAATACATGGTTTGGATCCAGTCATTGGCATAAAACCAACAAAACTCTCAAATTTCGCATTCTTTTATGGAATGTTTGGGACATCATTCGCTATTTGGATGACTTGGTACATGATGGTGCATGATTGGCAAATGAACGTGGGTGGTAAACCAAGCTTTACTTGGTTACAAAATTTTCCGGCATTCATTCCTCCAACTTTCGAATTAACAGTATTTTGTGCAGCACATGGGATGGTATTAAGTTATCTATTGGTAAATAAACTTTATCCTGGAAGATCACCACATAATCCAGATTTAAGATCTACTGATGATAAATTTATCATGGAAATACAAACTTCTGAAAATGGTAAAATAGCGGAGGACTTAATTGTTTCTACACTAAAGTCAACAGGAGCAATAGAAATCAATCATAAAGATTTAAACTAATGACGAATATGCGATTCAATAAATCAGCTTTAATCGTAATTGCTGCAGCATTAACCACTGTCTTTGTTTCTTGTGGAAAAAAAGATCCTTTGAGTCCTGGAGTTGAATATATGCCAGATATGTATCGAGGTCCTGCATCCGAAGCTTATGGAGAAAGTAGCGTTTTTACAGATGGATTAGCTTCTAGAAAGCCCGTTTTAGGAACTATACCTAGATTCAATGATGAGACTTTACCTTTCTTTGAACCATATAGTTTTCCAAATACAAATGAAGGGTATGAGGCTGCGGGCTTAGGTTTGGTTAATCCTCTTCCAAATACACCTGAAAATCTAACTAAAGGTGAAAGTGTGTATAAAGTAATGTGTATACATTGCCATGGAGAAAAAGGTGATGGTAACGGAATTTTGGTTCAAAGAGATAAATTTGCAGGAGTTCCTTCTTATTATAGCGCTGCGCTAAAAGATCTTCCTGTTGGAAAAATGTACCATTCAATTTACTATGGAAAAAATATGATGGGTTCGCATGCATCCCAGATTAACTATTCTGAAAGATGGCAAGTAATTAAATGGGTAGAAAAGTTAAGAGCAGACGGTTTAGGAATATTAGTTGGAAGTGATACAACCGCAGCTGCAATAAGTGACACAACAAAAGTAATAGGAGTGGTTGTAAAAACTGCAATGAAATAATTTTTATAAAAGTAACAGAGGTAAACAATGAACTATACATTTTCATCAAAAACCAGAAATATCTGTTTAGCTCTAATAGCTATTGGAGTTTTGAGTTTAGTAGGAGGTTTTTTAACCGATGCGCATAGAACTTGGCCAAGTTTATTGCTAAACTCATTTTTCTTCATGGCTATTGGCCTTGGAGCATTATTTTTTATGGCTGTTCAATATGCTGCAGAAGCAGGTTGGTCTGCTGCTGTGAAAAGACCAATGGAAGCAATTGCCAGCTATTTACCATACGGAGCAGCGTTTCTTTTTTTAACACTTGTTCTATCATCTCTTCATTTAAATCACCTTTACCATTGGATGGACCCAGCTTTGTATGACAAAGCATCTCCAGAATATGATGAAATCATATCAGGAAAATCAGGATTCTTAAATGTTCCATTTTTTCTAATCAGAACTGTTATCTATTTAGGAGGATGGATCCTATTTCTTAGGGCGTTTATGAAAAAATCTGCAATTGAAATGCAAGGCTATAATGTAGGTAATTGGAAAAAAAGCCAACAATTAGCTGCTTGGTTCTTAGTTTTCTTTGCGGTAACGTCCTCCACTTCAGCTTGGGATTGGATCATGTCTATTGATACACATTGGTTCAGTACACTATTTGGTTGGTACACTTTTGCAGGGTTCTTTGTAAGTGCATTATCAATGATTACTTTAATCACCTTATATTTGAAAGGTAAAGGTCTTTTACCTGAGGTAAATGATAACCACATCCATGATCTAGGTAAATTTATGTTTGCGTTTTCAGTGTTTTGGACATACTTATGGGTTTCTCAATTCATGTTAATATGGTATTCTAACATTCCAGAAGAGGTAACATATTTCATGGACAGATTTGCCAATTATAAATTTATCTTTATTCTTAATTTATTTTTGAACTTTTTCTTCCCGTTTCTTGTTTTAATGAGAAGAGGAGCAAAAAGGAATTATAACCTTTTATTTTTTGTAGGAATCGTAATAATTTTTGGTCATTGGAGTGATAATTTTGTAATGATTATGCCTGGTACCGTTAAAGAACATTGGCATTTTGGTTGGGTTGAAATAGGAACTATGCTTGGATTCTTAGGCTTTTTTGGATTCATAGTGCTACGGTCTTTAGCATCGCGCCCTCTACAAAATAAAACTCACGTTTTCTATGAAGAAAGCGTTCATCATCACATTTAATAACAATTGAAATAAAGATAATATGACATTAGTTGTTTTAGCAGTAATTGTATTGTTCGTTTTAGCAGCAGTAAAAGTTATGTCCATTTATGAACTTTCCGCTGAATTAAGAGGAGGTCGTAATGATGATGTAATTACTGAAAAAGAAGGTAAGAATCAGGCTTTTTACTGGGTGCTATTTGTTGCAGGATTATTTGCTTTTTTTATATGGACATACTTCGAGTACAAAGATAAATTATTACCTGAGGCTGCTTCAGCTCACGGACCTGAAATAGATTTGTTGTTTAATGTTACCATGGCAACAATTACTTTTGTGTTCTTTTTAACACATATTATTTTAGTTTATCAAGCTTATAAAAATGTATATCGCAAAGATAGAAAGGCAGTATATTTTGCTCATAGCAATAAATTAGAAATGATTTGGACAATTATTCCTGCAATTGTTTTAACTGGCCTAATAGCTTATGGTCTAAACGTTTGGAATGATGTAATGTATAGCGGAAGTAAAGATGCAATGGTTATTGAGTTGTATTCTAAGCAATTTGACTGGACTGCTAGGTACGGAGGAAAGGATAACACTCTTGGGAAAACTGATTTCCGTAAAATTGTTGCTGGTAATGACCTAGGAATGATTGAAGATTCAAAAGGGAATGACGACATTATTACAAAGGCAGAATTCCATATTGTTAAAGGCAAACCTGTGATTTTCAAATTTCGTTCTCGTGATGTAATTCACAGTGCTTATATGCCCCATTTTAGAGCCCAAATGAATTGTGTTCCAGGAATGGAAACATCATTTGAATTTACTCCAACTATTACAACGGCAGAAATGCGCACAAAATTGAAAAACAAAGATTTCAATTACGTTTTATTGTGCAACAAAATTTGTGGAGCTTCCCACTTCAATATGCAAATGGATATAATTGTTGAAACTCAAGAAGAGTACAATAAATACATAGCAGAGCAAAAAAATTGGATGCAACAACAAGCTGCTTCAGCACCTGTGACAGCTTCAATAAATTAATTAAAATTCGAACATCATTTAAATATAGTTGTTAAGAAATAACCATTAAAAAAAGATTCAAAGCAGAGCGATATGTCAGCAATGGAAAACTCCAACTTAGATGCACATGTTGAACCAGTAGTTCACGCATCACACGATTTACATCATTCTCATGATGATCATGACGATCACCATCATGTAGAAACTTTTTGGAACAAATATGTCTTTTCTCAAGATCATAAAATGATTTCAAAACAGTTTCTTATTACTGCCATTTTTATGGGAGTATTAGCTATGATGATGTCAATGGTTTTTAGGCTTCAACTAGCATGGCCTGGTCAAAGCTTTCCTTTTCTAGAACCTATTTTAGGTAAATGGGCGCCTGGTGGAGTTTTAAATCCTGATTTTTATCTGGCCTTAGTTACAATTCACGGAACAATAATGGTGTTCTTTGTATTGACAGGTGGATTGAGCGGCACATTTTCTAATTTATTAATCCCATTGCAAGTTGGTGCCAGAGATATGGCTTCTGGATTCTTAAATATGCTTTCTTTTTGGTTCTTTGCAGCATCAACTTTAGTGATGCTTAGTTCAATTTTCATTGAATCAGGACCGGCATCAGGTGGATGGACAGTTTATCCTCCTTTAAGTGCATTACCTCAAGCTATGCCAGGATCTGGTTTAGGTATGACGCTATGGTTGGTCTCAATGGCTTTATTTATTGTATCTTCTTTGTTAGGTTCGTTAAATTACATCGTTACTGTTATTAACCTTAGAACAAAAGGAATGTCGATGACTAGATTGCCATTAACAATTTGGGCTTTCTTAGTTACAGCTATATTAGGGGTGCTTTCATTCCCTGTATTATTTGCAGCGGCATTATTGCTAATATTTGACCGTAGTTTTGGAACTAGCTTCTATTTAAGTGATATTTATATTGGGGGACAAGCATTAGAATATAATGGAGGTAGCCCAATTTTATATGAACACTTATTTTGGTTTTTAGGACACCCTGAAGTATACATTGTATTACTTCCTGCCCTTGGAATTACTTCAGAGGTGATTGCAACTAATGCTAGAAAACCAATTTTTGGTTACAGAGCCATGATTGCCTCTATTTTGGGAATTGCATTTTTATCATTTATTGTTTGGGGGCATCACATGTTTATTACAGGTATGAATCCATTTTTAGGTTCGGTATTCGTATTTACAACATTACTAGTTGCGATTCCATCAGCTGTAAAGGCTTTCAATTATATTACTACGCTATGGAAAGGTAATATTGTTTACACTCCAGCAATGATGTTTGCTATTGGATTAGTTTCTTTTTTCATTACTGGTGGTGTTACTGGAATCATTTTAGGTGACTCTGCGCTTGATATTAATGTCCATGATACATATTTCGTTGTAGCTCACTTCCACTTAGTAATGGGTTCTGCGGCAATTTTTGGAATGTTTGCTGGAATTTATCATTGGTTTCCTAGAATGTATGGTAAAATGATGAACAAGCAATTAGGTTTTGCACATTTTTGGTTAACATTTGCCGGAGCATATGGAGTATTCTTTCCGATGCACTTTCTAGGTTTAGCTGGAGTACCACGTCGTTATTACTCAAATACTGAGTTCCCAATTTTTAATGACCTAGTAGATATAAATGTGATGGTTACTTGGTTTGCTATTCTGGCTGGAGTCGCTCAGATAATCTTCTTATTTAATTTCTTCTATTCCATTTTCAAAGGTCAAGCTTCACCTCAAAATCCATGGAGATCGAATACTTTAGAATGGACTGCATCAATTAAACATATCCATGGTAACTGGCCAGGTGCTATTCCAGAAGTACATCGTTGGGCTTATGATTACAGCAAGCCTGACAAAAGTGAAGATTTCTGTCCTCAAGATGTGCCTATGACAGAAAAGGAAATTGCAGAAGGAGCTCATTAATAAAATAATAGTTACAAAATTAAGCCTGCGGAATTACTGCAGGCTTTTTTTATTTACTTACTTTTGATTGAATGAATGCTCATTTAAATCCAGACTCAAGCCAACTCACAAGTAAAGACAAAGAATTTGAAAAAGTTCTTCGTCCTGCTAGTTTTGATGATTTTACGGGACAGGCACAAATACTTGATAACCTTAATGTTTTTGTAAAGGCTGCAATAATGAGGGAAGAAGCTTTAGATCACGTTTTATTACATGGACCTCCTGGACTTGGGAAAACAACTTTAGCGAACATTATAGCTAATGAAATGGGCGTAGGATTTAAAGTTACATCAGGTCCAGTTCTCGACAAACCAGGAGATTTAGCTGGGCTTTTGACAAATTTAGAAACAAATGATGTATTGTTTATAGATGAAATACATAGACTTAGCCCCATTATTGAAGAGTATCTTTATTCGGCAATGGAAGATTATCGTATCGATATAATGATTGATAATGGTCCTAATGCGCGAACTGTTCAAATCAATTTGAATCCTTTTACATTAATTGGAGCTACAACAAGATCTGGTTTGTTAACGGCTCCATTAAGAGCAAGGTTTGGAATAAACTCAAGGCTTGAATATTACAATGCAGAAATTTTGTGCAGTATAATAAAAAGAGCTGCAGGAATATTAAAGATTGAAATACATCCACTAGCAGCAGAGGAAATATCAAGAAGAAGTCGTGGGACGCCAAGAATTGCAAACGCTTTGTTGAGAAGAGTAAGAGATTTTGCAATGGTTAAAGGAACAGGAATAATTACAAAAGAGATTACTCAATTAGCTCTTGGGGCGCTAAATGTAGATAGATTTGGTCTTGATGAAATGGACAACAAGATTCTAACAACTATAATTTCCAAATTTAACGGAGGCCCAGTGGGAATGACAACAATTGCTACAGCATGCGGAGAAGACGCTGAAACGATTGAAGAAGTATATGAACCTTTCTTAATTCAAGAAGGATTTTTAGTTAGAACGCCAAGGGGAAGAGAAGTAACGGAGCTTGCATATAAACATTTAGGTTACATAAGGAAAAACAAACAGGGTGGCTTATTTGAATAGTTGAATTAATTAATGACTCATTTTTCCCAAAAAAATACTGCACTTGTTAAATCGATAGCCAAATCATTAGGATTTTCTTACTGTGGAATTTCGAAAGCTGAGCAATTACAAGATGAAGCTCGAGATCTTGAAAAATGGCTAAAAAGTGGAATGCATGGAAAAATGACATACATGGAAAATCATTTTGACATGAGAATTGACCCCAGAAAATTAGTTCCGGGTTCTAAATCAGTAGTTTCGTTGTTATTTAATTATTATGCTGAAGACAATAATCTTAATACCTATGCGCCTAAAATATCAAAATATGCATGGGGAGAAGATTATCACATAGTTATAAAAGAAAAGTTATTTGCATTTTTTGCTGAACTAAAGAATTCGATAGGCGAAATAGAAGGAAGAGTATTTGTAGATTCTGCTCCAGTGATGGATAAAGTTTGGGCTAAAAAGGGCGGATTAGGTTGGATTGGAAAAAACTCGAATCTTATCAATAAAAGCCAAGGGTCATTCTTCTTTATCGCTGAACTAATAATTGATTTAGAACTTGTTCCTGACGGGCCAATAAAAGATTACTGTGGCACATGCACTAAATGTATAGATTCATGCCCTACAGAAGCAATTGTTGCCCCTTATGTGGTTGATGGGAGTAAGTGTATTTCTTATTTCACAATAGAACTAAAGGAAGAAATTCCTGTTAGTTGGAAAGGGAAATTTGATGATTGGACTTTTGGATGTGATGTGTGCCAGCAGGTTTGTCCTTGGAATCGCTTTTCAAAGCCACATGATGAATATCGTTTCAATCCAAGTGAAGAATTAGAACTATTGGAAAAAGCAGAATGGATTGAAATGACGGATGAAACTTTTAAAAAAGTATTTGGTAAATCTGCAATAAAAAGGACTGGTTTCAAGGGTTTAAAGAGAAACCTAGAATTTAATAATGACTAATCTTCTTGCCATCTAAATGAAGAACTTGTGAGTCCTGCTAAATCTATAACTCTATCAATTATTGTAGCAGCTAATTCTTCAAAGTTTGTAGGTCTTGAATAGAATGAAGGACTTGCGGGACAAATAATTCCACCCGCTTCTGTAACAGTAGACATATTTCTTATTTGAATTATACCATAAGGAGTATCTCTTAAGACCAGAATTAGTTTTCTCCTTTCTTTTAAAGCTACATCTGCAGCGCGAGTAATTAAATCATCAGAAATACCAGCAGCAATTCTTCCTAAAGTACCCATAGAACAAGGGCAAATTATAACGACGTCATACTTAGCTGAACCAGAAGCAAAAGGTGCAAAGAAATTATCTCTTTCATAAGTTTTAAAAGGTATGCTATTATATCCTCCTTTTTCTAATTCAAAATCCCATACATCTTTGGCATTTTTAGAAAAAACGATACCAATTTCCTCGATCTGACTTTCAAGTAACTTAAGTTTATCTATTAGTACTTTCGCATAAATAGAACCACTTGCTCCTGTAATTGCAATGGCAATTTTCTTTTTCAAAACTAAAAGTTATAAAATAATCTTCCCATGATGCATGAACTATATTGTCCTCGATTTAATCTGAATTTTGTTTGCTGGTCATGATTTCTGACAGGAGCCATACTATTTGCAGACCTTAAACTAAAAGTCCAATTTTCATTTAGTGAATAACTGATACCTGCATTAAAAGAAATGTCAGTTCGCTTAAATTGTTCACGAGTTGAGTAATTACCTGATAAATCACCAAAAATATCTTCTTCTGAATAAGACAGTAATACTCCAATAGAAGTGCCCACTTCAAGCGTGATTCTTGATTTTATAGTATATTGAAGCATAATAGGTATTTCAATATACCTTAATTTTAGTGAATAAAATGTAGGTATAGAATCTATCGGGGTAATGTTTTTTCTACTCCCTTTTGGTAAATATGACAATTCCATTAGTACAGAAAAATGCTCCCTGAATTTGCGTTTTACAAATGTTCCAAAAATTAAACTTGGCTTGTCATATCCAGCAAGGTCGTCGCCAGTAATCTGACTAGTATTTAGACCCACAAAAACGCCTGAATAAAATTTTTTATTAGATTCTGATGGCTGTGCATTGGAATGAATAGCGTCTAACATTAACAAGAATGCAAAGAAAAGACTTAACTTATAAATGTTTTTCATCTACCTGAACAACTTCTTTTGAGGCAGTTTTATACAAGACTGATACTAAATGCATTTGTGATAAATTCCAAGCTAAAGGAATTACATAACTGCCAGTTGTTGTGAACTGCTGGTTTGCGATAAATGTTAAATCTGAAGATAAGGGTACACCAAAAGCCCCATTCATAGACGCTCTTAGCATATGCCGATGAACATAATCTTCGATTACACCACCAGGAACAGATGGAAGATAATCCTTTTGAGGACTAATGATACTATCTTCCACCAGATACAAAACAATACTTAAAGGTTCATCAATCTCTTGAAGAATCTTAGTTTGCACTGAAACAGAAACTTCTCTGGTAGTTTGATTTAAAGAAGGAGTAGCAGTAATCCAAGCATTTACCGGAACAGTAACTAATTCATTCACTTTAGTTGCCCAATCATTGTATTGAATTATCGTTTGGCCTGCAAATGATTTCCTATTGATAAGTCCATTTGGTAAACCTGCCGCTGCATTTCCAAAAAACTGATCCAATTCATTTCCTGTTGATGATCTAAAATCTGCTTCAAATTCAGTACCTGCTGGTGAAGGCTCTGCAAAGAAACCCACGTGAATAGCCATTGAAACAATTTTGTCTCCATAATTTTCTTTTAAAAGCTCAATTTTCTCAGCTGCTCTTGGGCAGTTACCACAAGTATGGCCTGTATAATCTTCAACCAAAACCTTTCTAAAATATACGATTCCTGTATCCCCTCCTCCACTGTTTGAATTGTTTTCTCCATAAGGACCTTCAATTTCATCACAAGAAAAAAATAAAGTAAGCAATACTAACTGCAGAAATTTGAGTGTTAATTTCATTTTTTAAATTTTATTTAAAACTAATTAAAAACTGCTTAAAATACTAATCGATAAACCATTAGAAGCAGGAACATTTCTACATACTCCCCCAACGCAAAAAATACCAGCTCTCTGCCTTCCATAGTTTATCATAATTCTATTCCCATTTTTGGTATATCCTGTGCTGGTTGTAACATAATGAATTTGTTTGGTCTCATCTGAATTTCCAAAATTATATTGGTCAATAACTGCAAGGAACCAATTCGGCGCGAAGGTGTATTCAATAAGGCCTGTTGCCCAATCGCGTGTATCTTGTTTAGTAAGAAGAGTCTGAGCTT
>Ga0247831_1007305_pt1 | contig 12429 bp, 7 predicted proteins | sample LaCruzMarch2015__9_FD_192406 | JGI IMG/M metagenome (GOLD analysis project Ga0247831, IMG submission 192406) | Freshwater microbial communities from meromictic Lake La Cruz, Castile-La Mancha, Spain - LaCruzMarch2015_1m | ecosystem: Environmental > Aquatic > Freshwater > Lake | place: Spain...
CAGATATCTTTTATAAAAATACAAGGGCATCGGGTGTGATTCCACAGTTATCAGCTATTATGGGACCATGTGCAGGAGGTGCTGTTTACTCTCCTGCCATTACTGATTTTATTATGATGGTTGAAAACACTTCGTATATGTTTGTTACTGGGCCTAATGTGGTTAAAACAGTTACTCATGAAGAAGTAAGTAGTGAAGAATTAGGAGGTGCATCTACACACAGCACCAAATCGGGTGTAACACATTTTTCATGTGCAAATGAAATAGAATGCATTAACAATATAAAAGCCTTATTAAGCTATATGCCTCAAAATTGTGAGGAAGAAGCGCCTGCAATTGCCTATGAGATTGGTAACGAAAAGAGACCTAAATTAAACAGTTTGATTCCTGAAAATGCAAATCAACCTTATGATATGCGTGAAGTAATTCAAGAGGTAATTGATACTGATAGTTTTTTAGAGGTTCATAAAAACTTTGCAGAAAATATAGTGGTTGGTTTTGCACGCTTAGGTGGAAAAAGCATTGGTATTATTGCTAATCAGCCAGCATTTTTAGCTGGCGTGCTTGATATAAAATCATCTAATAAAGCGGCAAGATTTGTTAGGTTCTGCGATTCGTTTAATATCTCATTACTGGTTTTTGAAGATGTACCGGGATTTTTGCCAGGAACTGATCAAGAATGGAATGGCATTATAAGTAATGGTGCTAAATTGCTATATGCATTTTGCGAAGCAACTGTGCCAAGAATTACAGTGATTACAAGAAAAGCCTACGGTGGTGCCTATGATGTAATGAATAGCAAGCATATTGGAGCTGATATGAATTATGCTTGGCCTACTGCTGAAATAGCTGTAATGGGAGCCAAAGGCGCTGCTGAGATTATTTTTAAGTCGGAAATTTCGGCAGCAAAAGATCCAGCCGAAAAGCTAAAAGAAAAGGAAATGGAGTATATAGAACATTTTGCAAATCCTTATCGCGCTGCCGAAAGAGGCTACATTGATGAAGTTATTATGCCAGAAGACACAAGAGAAAAACTGATTACAGCCTTTAAAATGCTGAAAAATAAGGTAGATAATTTGCCACGTAAAAAGCATGGCAACATACCATTGTAATTAAGCTAAAGCCCCGGTTATTTGAATCAAATAAAATTAAATATTGTTAGGTGTGTATTGCTTTTTGCATTATTTGTAGCACATTCATTTTTATATGCTCAAAAAAATAATTTTAGCTTCGATCATTTAGGAATTCGCGATGGATTATCTCAGAGCTATGTAAACTGCGTTGTGCAGGACAAGCATGGTTTTATGTGGTTTGGCACCCAAGATGGCTTAAATAAATATGATGGCTATCATTTTAACGTCTACAAGAATTATCCCAAAGAAAGCAACTCCATTTCAAGTAATTTTATTCACGATATAAAAATCGATGAAAGAGGCAATTTATGGATTGCTACTGACAATGGATTGAATATGTTTGACCCAATAGCGGAAAAATTTACATTATATCAATTACAGTATAAAGGAAGCGAGCTTAAACAAAAGTTTACCTCATTATTAATTCAAAACAATATACTTTATGCAGCTACTGCTAATAATGGTTTGTATGAAATGCATATTGGAGAAAAAAAATCCAAATTAAAAGCAATTACTCTTCAACAAAATTTACAAAATAGCATTGTACAATCTTTATTTATTGATCAAGAAAAAACGCTTTGGATTGGAACTAATAATTTAGGGATTATTGCTTATGATATTAATGACAAGGATTCAAGGTTATCTAAAAAAAACCGACAATGGAACCTAAATAGCAATTGTGTATTTTCTATTTTTGAATTTGATAACACACAGCTTTGGTTAGGCACAGAAAATGGCTTAACCATTTTAAACAAAAAAACAGGGAGTATAGAGGTAGTACAAAATGATGCACTTAAACCAAATAGTTTAAGTAACAATGTTGTAAAAGATATTTACAGAGATTATTCGGGAACAATATGGTTGGCCACTTTTGGAGGACTTAATAAGTACAACAACAAGCCAAATAATTTTGCTCGTTTTCAGTATTCACCTGAAAACAGAAAAGGAATTAATGGCAATAAAGTAAATTGCATTTATGAAGACAAGACAGGCACGATGTGGGTTGGAACAGAATCTGGCATTAATAAATTTGATAGAATTCAAAATAAATTTAAGCTTTTTACACCACGCATAAATTTTAATTTAACCAACGCTACAAACAATGTTTGGAGTATTTATGACGATGTTACAAGTAACATATCTTACATTGGAAGCGATGGTGGCTTAACTGTATTTGACAGAGAAACTGGTGTTAGTTTTACCATCGAAATGCCATCAACTATAAAGTCGGTTTCAACAGCCGTGACTTGTATACAGCGTTTATCCGAAAATATCTTATTGGTAGGTTGCGAGCGAGGATTATTTGAATACAATATCGTTAATCATATAATTATTCCGTTTAAACTAAATAAAAAGGAAATTGATTATTTGAGAGAAAAATTTATGCTGTGCCTTACGCTCGACTCTAAAAATAATTTATGGATTGGGACAAAAGAAGGGCTCTATAAAATATTCTTAAAAAACCGAACTATTGAACATTATGTCAACAATAGTAATTCTAAGCAATCTATATCAAACAATGATATTAGAGCCATTTTTGAAGATTTGAATGGAAATATATGGGTTGGCACCAATGGTGGAGGATTAAACAGGGTGGATTATATAAAAGAAACAAAAGGAATAACCGATAAAATTTATTTTGTAAAATACCTTTCTAATCAAGATGTTGAAAACACATTGAGCAACAATAATATTTTAAGTATATCGCAAATAAATGAAGGCAGCTTGTGGCTTGGAACTTATGGTGGTGGTTTAAATAATTTAGATATTTCATCAGGAAAAGTAAACCGGTGTGCCTACCTAGAAGGCATCCAAAATAGTACCATTTACAGTATTTTAAAAGAAAATTCGAATGTATTATGGTGTAGCTCCAATAATGGTTTAATTAAACTTAGGTTAAACGATTCAACCATCGCTAACTATTATGAGAATGACGGTTTACAAAGCAATGAATTTAATAGTGGAGCAGCTTTTAAATCAGAAAAAGGGGAATTGTTTTTTGGTGGTGTAGAAGGATTTAACGCATTTTTTCCAAACCAAATACTGCATGATACAATTGCACCAAGAATTGTTATTACAGCCTTAAAGATATTTAATCAACCGGTTGAGGCAAACAAAAGTAAGGTGCTAAAAAAAAGCATAACCTATGCTGAAGAAATTGTACTTTCCTACAAGCAAAATTTCTTTTCATTTGATTTTTCTGCGCTTCATTTTTCATCACCAGAGAATAATGAGTTTAAATATATGATGGAAGGTTTAGATGAAGATTGGAATTATGTTGGTACACAAAACCAAGCAAATTATACTAATTTGGAGCCAAGTGAATATGTATTTAAAGTTTTGGGTTCTAATTCAGATGGCGTTTGGAGCAAGACAGCCGCTACTATTCAAATTAGGATAACACCACCCTTTTGGAAAACATGGTGGTTTAGATTATTGGTTGTTATTATGTTAGCTGCTATAATATATTTTTACAATAGGCAGCGATTAAATAGGGTGGTTAAACAGAAAAGATTTCTCGAAAATCAAATAAGAGAACGCACAGCCACCGTAATGAAACAAAAAGAAGAAATTGAGGCGCAGAAGTCGATTATTGAAGAGCAAAAAAAGAAAACAGAAAGTTTAGTACACAGTATTTTACCGAAAGAAACTGCTGAGGAACTTATAAACAAAGGCTTTTCTAGACCAAGGAATTATAGTATGTGTACAGTTATGTTTACCGATTTTCAAGGATTTACCAAGATTGCTGAGAAGTTACGACCACAACAATTAATTGATGAATTAGACAAGTACTTTAGTAAATTTGATGAAATTGTAGGAAAATACAACATGGAAAGAATCAAAACAATTGGAGATTCATATATGTGCGCGGGTGGAATTCCTATTAGAAATAAAAGTAACCCTATAGAATCTGTATTAGCAGCGCTAGAAATACAGCATTTTATGCGTGGTGCGTTTATAGAAATTGAAGGAAAAAAGTATGAGTGGAAATTAAGATTAGGAATAAATACAGGAGAAATTATTGCAGGTGTCATAGGAAAAACTAAATTTGCTTTTGATATTTGGGGCGACACTGTAAATACCGCGAGCAGAACTGAAAGTAGTGGAGAGGCGGGCAAGGTTAATATAACAAAGGCTACATATGAGTACATTAAAGATTTTTTTGTTTGCACTTACAGAGGAAAAATTGCAGCTAAAAACAAAGGCGATATTGAGATGTATTTTGTGGAAAAAATTAGACCTGAACTTTCATCAGATATAGAAGGCATGACTCCAAACGAATTATTTAACGAGAAATTTTCTCAATTGCTACTTGATAAATTCAGTTTCAAAAAATCTGAAGCACGTATACTAAAACTGCTGGCAGAAAGACTACCTGAAGGGCTTTATTATCATGGCATTCATCACACAATTGATGTAACAAACTCTGCCGAAGAAATTGCAAGAGAAGAAGGTGTTGATGGTGAAGATTTATTTTTATTAAAAACCGCTGCACTTTTTCATGATGCAGGTTTTGTACAAGAGTATGTAAAGAATGAAAAAATTGGAGTTACATTCGCACGTGAGGTGCTACCAAAATATGGCTATACCGACCGTCAAATCGATATTATTGATGCCATTATTATGGCTACTGAAATACCCCAAAATCCAAAAACGCTTCTAGAAATGATTATGTGTGATGCTGATTTGGATTATTTAGGGCGTGAAGATTTTTATGAAATTTCAGCATCTTTAAAAAAGGAACTAATTTCATTTGGCAAAATACAAACAGACAAACAATGGGACGAGATGCAAATCCCATTTCTTGAAAAACACCAATATTTTACAGAAACTAATAAACGAAGAAGACAGCCGAACAAGCTTAAACGTATTGAAGAACTTAAAAATAAACTTGCTAATTCAAGTAACTATATTAGCTAATAATAGGTTTTTATTTTTTATTCTTTACAGCATAGATATTTATTTTCCATTGCCCAATTTGGGTTTGAATTAAAGAATCCCCAATCGTATTTAAATTCAAATTATCGTTTTTAAAAGCTTCACCCGAATCATTTTGATCGTGTTCGCTAACAATAAAACTTGGACTATATTCTTCCAAAATATTTTTATTTTCTGTATAAACAGTCCAAATAGGAAAAGTAGTACACTTTGTTTCCCAAGTAAAGACGGGAGCCCACGGACCAATAACTATATCTGACTTCTTTGCTATCGACTTAAAAAATACATTCATTTCATGCACTTTATAAGCACGAGATTTGAATGCCTGCATATAAAAATAGTTATTAAATGCGAAACATGATATCAAAAAAACGAATGCAATTATCTTGTACAAAAATTTGTTTTGATTAAAATAAAAAGCGAACATCACTGAAATAAACAATCCCATTGCTGCATAAAAACTTATAAGATATCTTACAGGTAAATAGGTTAGCGTTATTTTATGTGATTCTAACAGTATCCAAATTAGAATAAGTTCAGTTAATCTTAGATAGGTTATTGGTAATTTCTTTTTTGAATAATGATATAAAAAAGCAGCAAAAGAAATTAGGAATAGGAAAGTAAATAAGAAATATCTTTTAGAAAAGAAAAAAACATTTAGGTTATTTAAAACTATATCTAAGCTAATTGTTTTTAAGGATATACTCCCAGAAGAACTACTACCGGTATATTTCCACGCCTCCTTAAATGGCAGATACCACAGCAAAAACATGCTCAGTAAGATAATTGATATAACTGCAACAGCATTTAAAAATTGTTTTCTTGAAAAAGACTTTTCTTTTAACAACAGTTGCCATGCGTAAAAAAAGAGAGGCAAAGGAAGAATATATATAAATTGAATTTTGAATAATACAGCACAAATTAAAAATGTGTACATCAAAATCAATCCTTTATTAGAGCCTAAATTTACATTGTAAACACTTATCACAATGGCAGAAATAATTAGCAATGTAGCATACATTTCGGCTAAGCATAAATGCGTGTATTGGTGTATTGGGTTTAACATCATAGTTGACAATACAAAAGCGATACCGATCAACTTTGCGTCTTTTTTATAAAAGATAATAAAGATAAAAAATGTACAAAATAACACTGTAATTAACCTAGCCATCTCTAAACTAATCCCAAACAATTTAAAAAATGGATATAGAAAAATCGAATAAAGTGGGGTAACAATAGCGTAGGGCGTTTTTAAAATAGAATGCTCTTTAGTAAAATTGTTGTAGCCTTGATTTATTATATTTCTTATTGGCGCAGTGTAAAGGCCCTCATCTGTCCATGCGCCCCTACTGCCCGATGCTATGGCTAGATCTGAATCTGCTTTTAAAAAAGGAAATTGGGTTAATAGATATGCTAAAAAAATAAAGATGTAAAATACGTTTAAATACTTTTTATTAATTACCATCATCAAGTTTAAATATAGTTCACAAGTAAAAAATTAATAGCCAGCCTACAACACAATAGATATCATTTAACGTGTCAAATACTTGTTATAATTTGGGGCTCAAATTATCAAAAATTACTTAACATGGTTTAAAATATTTGTTTTAGGCGATTAATCTGGTTTAAATTTATGATACGTATTTTTTATTAAGCTTGCTCGGTTTATTATTATAAATCATGCAATACAGCTTAAAATAAACACCTCCTCTACCAAAAAAGTCCTACGAAAACATTTTTTTAAACATACTCATTCTATTTTAATTTCCTATTTTAGCCTCAAATTTTTACAATATGAAAGGAATTATTTTAGCTGGTGGCTCCGGCACAAGATTGCATCCATTGACCCTTGCTGTGAGCAAGCAATTAATGCCAGTTTACGATAAACCCATGATTTACTACCCGCTATCGGTGCTTATGATGGCCGGAATTAATGAAATATTTATCATTTCTACGCCACATGATTTACCTCATTTTAAAAGGTTATTAGGCGATGGCAAAAATTTAGGTTGCACCTTTAGTTATGCCGAACAAGCAGTTCCCAACGGTTTAGCGCAGGCATTTGTAATTGGTGCTGATTTTATTGGTAACGACAAAGTTGCACTAATATTAGGTGACAATATTTTTTATGGTTCTGGTTTAGGTACTTTAATGCAACAGTATAAAGACCCTACAGGTGGTGTAGTATTTGCCTACCATGTTTCAGATCCAGAGCGCTATGGTGTGGTTGAGTTTGATAACAATATGAAAGCGGTAAGTATTGAAGAAAAACCAGCGCATCCTAAATCAAATTATGCTGTTCCAGGTTTATATTTTTACGACAATGATGTTATTAAAATTGCAAAAGAATTAAAGCCAAGTCCAAGAGGGGAATATGAAATTACAGATGTAAATAAACATTATTTGGAAGCCGGAAAATTAAAAGTTGGCATTTTAGACAGAGGTACTGCATGGCTTGATACTGGAACATTTGCATCATTAATGCAAGCTGGGCAATTTGTGCAAGTTATCGAAGAAAGACAAGGCTTAAAAATAGGTTGTATTGAAGAAATAGCCTATCGTATGGGCTTTATCAATAAAGAACAATTACATGAATTAGCTAAACCATTGCTAAAAAGCGGCTATGGAACTTATTTAATGAGTTTGGTTTAATTCAAGTTATACTATTTGAACTGTTGGCAAACGATATTTTTCAATAATATCTGTTGCTCCCGTGCTTTTTTTAATTTAATAGACAGCCTTTTTTTATGAAAATAAAAATGGAATTAAGTGCTTGAGATTGAAGGAAAATGAAGTTGAGTAGATTTATAATCCCTAATCTAGGTTTAATTAAATTGAACATAATTCTTTCAATTTTTCTGATTACTTTTGCGGTCTATGGAAAATATTAGAAATTTTTGCATTATTGCGCACATCGATCACGGGAAAAGCACACTAGCCGACCGTTTACTTGAATATACTAAAACTGTTTCGAAGCGTGATTTACAAGCACAAGTGCTTGATGATATGGACTTGGAGCGAGAGCGTGGCATTACAATAAAAAGCCATGCTATTCAAATGGACTATGAACTAAATGGTCAGAAGTATATCTTAAATTTGATTGATACGCCCGGACACGTTGATTTTTCATACGAAGTTTCGCGCTCAATTGCAGCTTGCGAAGGGGCATTGCTTATTGTTGATGCTGCACAAGGAATTCAAGCGCAAACTATTTCGAACCTTTATTTGGCCCTCGAAAACGACTTAACTATTATTCCTGTTTTAAATAAAATTGATTTACCAAGCGCAAATCCTGAAGAAGTTAAAGACCAAATTGTTGAATTATTGGGATGCGAAAGAGATATTATTTTGTCAGCCAGCGGAAAAACAGGCATGGGCGTTTACGATATCTTAGAAGCCATTGTAAATAGAGTGCCAGCTCCAAAAGGAAATTTAAACGCACCATTGCAAGCGCTAATTTTTGATTCCGTTTTTAATTCATTTAGAGGAATTATAGCCTATTTTAAAGTAATTAATGGTGAGATTAAAAAAGGCGACCGTGTTAAATTTTTTGCTACTAAAAAAGAATATAATGCAGAGGAAATTGGCGTATTGCGCTTAAAACAAGAGCCAAGAAATTCAGTAAAAGTTGGCGATGTAGGTTATATTATTTCGGGCATTAAAGAAGCACGCGAAGTAAAAGTGGGTGATACCATTACACTTGTTGCAGCGCCATGCGAAACTGCCATACAAGGTTTTGAAGACGTTAAACCAATGGTTTTTGCGGGTATTTATCCTGTTGATACGGATGATTATCAAGAGTTGCGCTACAGTATGGAAAAATTGCAGCTGAACGATGCTTCTTTAACATGGGAGCCAGAGTCCTCGGCTGCCTTGGGATTTGGCTTCAGATGCGGCTTTTTAGGCATGCTCCACATGGAAATAATTCAGGAACGATTAGAGCGTGAATTTAACATGACGGTAATTACCACGGTTCCTAACGTATCGTACTTTGCACACACCACTAAAGGTGAAAAAATAATTGTAAACAACCCAAGCGATTTGCCCGAAGTGAGTAGAATTGATTATGTTGAAGAACCATACATAAAAGCACAAATCATTACCAAATCGGAGTTTACGGGTGGTATTATGAGTTTGTGTATTAATAAAAGAGGTATTCTTAAAAACCAGGTATATTTAACGCAAGACCGTGTGGAGCTTAACTTTGAGCTGCCGTTAGGTGAAGTTGTTTTTGATTTTTATGATAAGTTAAAAACCATTTCAAAGGGTTATGCCTCGTTTGATTATTCGCCTTTAGAGTATCGCGAATCGCAATTGGTTAAGTTAGATATTTTACTAAATAGTGAGCCTGTGGATGCTTTATCAGCTTTAATTCACAGAGATCATGCGCATGATTTTGGTAAAAAAATATGTGAGAAACTGAAAGAACTAATTCCACGTCAGCAATTTGAAATTCCTATCCAAGCCGCCATTGGCGCTAAAATTGTGGCGCGTGAAACTATCCGCGCGCTAAGAAAAGATGTTACTGCAAAATGTTATGGTGGCGATATTTCGCGTAAGCGTAAATTGTTAGAAAAGCAAAAAGAAGGTAAGAAAAGAATGCGTCAGGTAGGCAGCGTAGAAATTCCACAACAAGCATTTATGGCGGTGTTGAAGTTGGATTAATTTTTTATTAATCAAATACTGATAATATTTGTTCCATTTTCATTCCTCTTGAGCCTTTTATAAGAATTGTAAGATCTTTTAATGGCAAGGTTTTTAAATACTGCATACAATCAAGTACACTTAAAAAACTTTTTTGGGCTTGCGCAGCCTCAGAATGACTAAATTGCGGACCAACAAAAATGCACTGGTTAGCTTTATTTTGAATGGCTGCTTGGGCAATGTGCTGATGCTCTTCGGCACTGGTTTCGCCTAGTTCGAACATATCACCTAAAATTACTAGCTTATTTTTTGCATCAATTTTACTGAAATTATCAAGAGCCGCTTTCATGCTGCTTGGATTGGCATTGTATGCATCTAAAATAATTGTATTTGTTTCTTTTTTAATAATTTGAGAGCGACTATTATCTGGCGCATAAGCAGCAATACCTTCAATTATCGCTTGGTCATCAACCCCTAAATATTTTGCAACACAAATGGCACTCAGTATGTTTTCGGCATTATAAAGTCCTATTAAGTTGGAACTGACACTTATTTGCATTTCGTTTTCATAGGTATAATTTAAAGCTAAAAAGGGTTGATCACTCTCAATCTTTCCTATGCAATTGGCTTCATTATTAAAAGCATAGCATAAAGTATTACTGTTATTTACCTTTTCTTTTAAAACAGCATTATCGGCATTATAAACAATAAGTCCATTTTGTTTTTCTAAAAAATGATATAATTCTGTTTTGCCCTTAATAACACCTTCTATGCCGCCAAAACCCTCTAAATGAGCCTTTCCTATATTGGTAATTAAGCCTATTGTTGGCGCTGCAATGCGACTGAGTAATTCAATCTCTCCTTGGTGATTTGCACCCATTTCAATAATGGCAAGCTCGTGTGAATTATTTAACTTTAATAGCGTAAGCGGAACACCAATTTGATTGTTTAAATTGCCTTTTGTAGCGAGCGTATTATACTTTTTTGATAACACCGCATTAAATAATTCTTTAGTTGTTGTTTTGCCATTGGAACCCGTAATTGCAATCACAGGAATAGCGAATTGCTTTCTATGATAATTGGCCAAATCCTGCAGGGCAATTAATGTATCTTTTACATAAAATATTTGTTGGTTATTGGCAAAGTTTGCATTATCAGTAATGGCATATTTTGCTCCTGATTTTATGGCTTGCTCAACAAATTGGTTTCCATCAAAATTATCGCCCTTGAGGGCTACAAATAAGCTGTCTGCTGCTATATTTCTTGTATCTGTGCAAACGCCAGTTGATTGTGTAAAATAGTGATGCAGCGCTTCAATTGTAATTTCTTCCATAAGAATTATTAATATCATGCAATGATAAAAAAAAACCTTTATTTAATGAGAGATGGGTATAAGAATTTTACCATTCATTTAACTTTACAATAGATTTGTTAAACTATGCAATAAAAATTAACTTTGAATTTCTAAAATTACAAACATGATTGCAAAAAATATTTATATAGGCGCCTATTACGAAAGTGCAAAAGTTTACACTGCCTATACCTTAGGATACACTTGTGAAATCATGAAATTGTCTGAAAGCGATTATACGCAAGGTTCATCTAAAATAATTAGTAAGAACGATTTAGATTTTATACAAGCCATATTTAGTGGAAAACCACAGGCCATCCTTTTTGAACAAACTGATAAAGCCATTGAGGTAGCTCATAAACTAATGAAAATTCACACTGCCGGAGCTTGCGCGCTAGCTATTTTAAGTTCCAAAGAAAGTGATAATGGGCAAAGCGAAATTGAACTCATAGGCAAAGATGCCAGATATGTTGGGGTTTTGCAGCTTTTTTTAAAACAACATGCTACCGATTACAAAGAACAGTACGTTGAAAATTTACTGCAGCTGCAATATAATCATCTTAGTGAAAATTCCGTTTGGGAAAGTGTTACTTTTTTAGCGCAGGCCATCCTTAAAAGTGATGACAAGTCTCTTAACCGTTTTTACATTGAGGATGCATTAATGGCCTCTGGTTTCAAAATTATTAAACAAGCCAGCAATCATGCCCTTTCGGTAAAAGAAGAGAAAGAGGAAGTTCACAAAGAACCCATCATTTCAAGTAGTTCGCATGTTGAAATTGATTTGGATAGCAGGTTAAAGAAATTCCTTTTGCTATTAAAGCAAGACTTAAAGGATGATGAAATCAAAGAATCCATCATTTATTTGAAATCTTTGTTTGAGAGAGGATAAGCTAGGTCAGAAAGAATAAAAACTGTCAAAAGTTCATTTAAAGAATATATATTCAAAAACCTATTGTTTCCAATAAACCTTCTTTAAACTCATTTTTAGTTTCACCGAATTGTATTGGAATAAATACATTGCAATTCTCACAAATTTTGTCAAAGGGAAAATCAAAAACATTACACCAACCAATTGAACCATTTTCTGCCATTAAAGTTAAACCTAAAGTATATTTTGGATTTAATTTTATTTCATCTTTAATGTCATATTTAATTGCGCATTAAAAATGGAAATGAAACTGGTGTTGATTGCGGAGGTAATTGCACTCCATGTCCTTCGTGTAACGATGGTATAAAAAATCAAAATGAAACAGATATTGACTGCGGAGTTTTATGTAAAGCTTGTTCAAATTTTATGATTAATGGAAACTCCTACAATCTTACTTCTAACAACCTTTGCAGTAGTAGCGGTGGTACCGAGTT
>Ga0247831_1007306_pt1 | contig 12427 bp, 7 predicted proteins | sample LaCruzMarch2015__9_FD_192406 | JGI IMG/M metagenome (GOLD analysis project Ga0247831, IMG submission 192406) | Freshwater microbial communities from meromictic Lake La Cruz, Castile-La Mancha, Spain - LaCruzMarch2015_1m | ecosystem: Environmental > Aquatic > Freshwater > Lake | place: Spain...
GCGTGGCTGACGCCGACGGCAGCGCTATCAGCACCCCGTTCACCGAGGGGTTGCTCTCCGCCGTGAGCGACGACAGCCCCGTCACCTTCGTGGCGGTGGCGGCCGACGACACCCGCCGGGCCGTCGACGATGGGGACATCGACGCTGCGATCGTCGTGCCCGCCGGGTTCGGCGACGCGGTGGCAGTGGGCTCCGCCGCATCACTCGAGGTCGTGCGCGATCCGGCCAAGCAGGTCTCCGGCGAGATCGCCCGATCGATCGCCCAGCAGTACACCGCTGCGGTGGGTGCCCGTGAGCTCGCTGCTGTCACCTCGGCGGTGCTCGGTGCGCCGGTCGGGCCCGAAGCGCTGGCCGACTTCGAGGATTCGGCAGTGACGGCCTTCACCGAGGTCGCTCCGGGTGGCGGTGAGCTCGACGCGACCGCCTACTTCGGCGCATCGATGTCGATCCTGTTCCTGTTCTTCACCGTCTCGTTCGCCGCCCGCAGCATCACTGCCGAGCGCCGCAGCGGCCTGGTTCCGCGCATGCTCGCCGCAGCGGCGCGGCCCGCCGACATCGTGGCGGGCAAGGTGGCCGCCGTGGCGGTCCTCGGCCTGGCGGGGTTCATCACCGTGTGGGCGGTCACGTCGCTCGCCTTCGATGCCCGGTGGGGGGCCGTCGCGCCGGTGATCGTCACCATGATCGCCACGGTGCTCGCGATCGCAGGGGTGAGCACGTTCGTGTGCGGCTTCGCCCGCACCGAGCAGCAGGCGGATGCCTACACCTCGGCCGTGACGTTCTTCCTGGCTCTCCTCGGTGGCAACTTCGTGGGTCCGGGGACCTCGCCAGAGGCGTTGCGGCGCATCGCGACGTTGACCCCGAACGGGCAGTCGCTCGACGCCTTCACCCGCATCGCGGTCGACGGTGCCGGCATCGGGGACATCACCCGGAACCTCGTCGTGCTCGTCCTGTTCGCCCTCGTGCTCGGTGGCATCGGCATGGCTCGCGTCCGTCGGACGGTGACCGGATGAGCCGGCCGAACCGTCGCACCGCCGCCGTTGGCGCCTTCGTGCGGGTGGTGCTGCGGCAGATCGTCAGTGACCGCACCGCCCTGTTCTTCTTCGTCGTGCTGCCGGTCGCCGTGATCGTCATCATCGGGGCGACCTTCGGTACGGGCGGATCACTCGCGGTGGGCGTCCATCGCGGCAGCGCGCCGTCCGAGGTGACCGACGGCGTCATCGAGCGGCTCGACGCCGCCGATGGTGTGGTGGTCATCGAGTTCGACTCCGTCGACGACCTGCGCGGCCAGGTCCGCCGCCAGGTGATCGGCGCCGGCCTCGTCTTCGCAGACGACACCGACCGTGCTGTCGCCGAACAGCGGTCGGCCATCGACCTCGTCATCGATCAGGCGTCGCAGGTGGGCCTCGTCGCGCGCACCGTCGTGGTCTCGGCCATTGCCGACACGCTGGCGCCGCTCGACGCTGCCCGGTTCGCCGCCGATGCCTCGGGCGCCACGGACGAGGTGGCGTTGGCGACAGCGCAGGAGGTGCAGCCCTCGCTCGAACCCATCGGGGTGGCGGTCACCGACATCGGGTCCGGCCGTGCCGGCACCCTCAGCGACTTCGCGCTGACCGCCCCGCAGAACCTCGTGCTGTTCGTGTTCATCAACGCCACCGCCGGCGGTGCGGCTCTCGTCCGCATGCGTCGGGCAGGTGTGCTGCGACGAGCGCTCGCCGGCTCGGTCAGCCCGGGTGACATGGTGCTCGGCCTCGTCGCCGCCTGGTTCGCACTGGCGCTGTTCCAGTCGGCACTCATCATCGGGGTGGGGGCGCTCCTGTTCGGCGTCGACTGGGGCGACCCGCTGGCAGCGGTGTTGCTCACGACCGTCTTCGCGCTGGTGGGTGCGGGTGCCGGCATCCTCGTCGGCTCGCTCAGCCGTGACGCCGATCGGGTCAGCGCGATCAGCCCACCCGTCGGCATCGCCCTCGGCGCGCTCGGTGGGTGCATGGTTCCGCTCGAGGTCTTCCCGCCGGTGATGCTCGCCGTCGCGCACGCCGTGCCGCAGTACTGGGCGATGACGGCCTGGCAGCAACTCGTCTTCGACGGCGATGGCGTGGGTGCCATCGTTGTGCCGCTGGCCGTGCTGACTGCGTTCGCCGTTGTCCTGGTCGGCTCGGCCGCCGCAGTGCTGCGCCGGCTGCTGCTCAGCGGTGCGTGATCGTCAGATCGACAGCAGCGCAGCGTTGGCGATCTGCTCGGGCAGCATGTCGAAGATCTCGTAGAGGTCGATGATCGAGCCCGACTGCCCGAACGAGTCGACGCCGATCGGCACGACCCGCTGACCGAACACCGAGCCGAGCCATGCGAGCGAGTGGCTCGCCGCGTCGTGCACCGTGACGATCGGCGTGCGCCGATCGGCCGCACCGATCAGCGTGGCGAGGTGCAGTGTCTCGAGGTCGGCGGGCCGGGCCGACCGCGACGCCTGCTGCAACCCACCGCGCCACTCGCGGTACAGGCGGTCGGGCGAGGTGAGGTCGAGCACCGTCGCCGCCACGCCCTCGTCGGCGAGCTGGCATGCGGCGTGCACCGCCTCGGGCAGCACGGCGCCGCACGACGCGATGATCACCTGCGGCGCATCGTCGGGCAGCGACGCGTCGGGCTCGACGAGCCGGTAGCCGCCGGCCAGCACGTGCTCGCGCAACGCGTCCTCGCCCAGCCGATCGCGTGCCGCGGCGAACGGTGACTGGTCGACCGGGCGCGTCGACAGGCGCAGGTACAGGCTCTCGCCGCCATCACCATCGCCGTCGGCAGCGCCCAGGCGCCGCACACCGTCGCACAGCAACCAGTCGAGCGCCTGCGCGTAGCACGGCTCGGCGTAGGTGAGGCCGGGCAGCTCGAGGCCGATCGACGGCGTGATCGTGCTCTGGTGTGCGCCGCCCTCCGGTGCCAGCGTCACGCCGGCCGGCGTGCCCACGACGATGAACTTCGCACCGCTGTAGAGCCCGTAGATCAGCGCGTCGAGGCCACGGCACACGAACGGGTCGTACACCGTGCCGATGGGGATGAGGTGCTGGCCGTGCAGCTCTTGGCCGAGGCCCAACGCATGCAGCGCCAGGAACAGGTTCATCTCGCTGATGCCGAGCTCGATGTGCTGGCCACTGGGTCCCTGCTGCCACTTCAGCAGGCGGTCGCTGCCGAGGTAGTCGGGTTGCTCCTCGGGGCTGAACACCCCGAACTTGTTGATCCAGCCGCCGAGGTTCGTGCTGACGCTGACATCGGGCGACAGGGTGACCATGCGCTCGCGCACGCCGTCCACCATGCCCAGCCCGGTGAGCAACCGGCCGAACGTCTCCTGCGTGCTGACCGGCTTGGCACCCGTCGCACCGCCCACCGACGCCGGCACCGGCAGGTCGGGTCGTGGTGCAGGGGGCACGTTGTTCACCTCGCCACCGGCCCGCTCGCACACCAGCCCGGCCCGCGATCGGGCGTCGAAGCGATCCCATTCGGTCGTCTCGTCGAGGCCCATCTCGGCGCGCAGCGCGTCGATCTGGGTGGGCGACAGCAGCGCCGAATGGTTGAGCGGGTCACCGGCGATCGGCAGGCCCCAGCCCTTGATCGTGTAGGCGAACACCACGCTCGGCCGGTCGGTGACGGCATCGCACGCGCGGTACGAGTCGAGCAGCACGTCGAGGTCGTGGCCGCCGAGGTTCTGCACGAGCGGCACCAGCTCGGTGTCGGGGATCTCGGCGCAGAACCGCTGCACGCTCTCGTCGGCGCCGTCGAGGAACGCCGGCCGCAGGTCGGCGCCGCGCAGTGCGAACAGCGACTGGTAGCGCTCGTTGCTCATCTCCTCGATGTGCCGCTGCAGCGCATGTCCGCCGTCGCGGGCGAACGCCGCCCGCAGCAGGCGGCCCCACTTGGCCTCGACGACGTGCCAGTCGGAGCCCTCGAAGAACTCCATCAGCTTCTTGATCTTCTGGCCCGGGATGACGCGGTCGAGGCTCTGGCGGTTCGCGTCGACCACCCACATCACGTTGCCGAGCCCCTGCAGCGATGCGTCGGCGATGGCCTCCCACACGTTCCCCTCGTCGAGCTCGGCGTCGCCCACCAGGGCGATGAACCGCGCGTCGGGCGAGGTGTCGAAGTGGGCGTCGATGTAGCGGCGGGTCATCGCCGCGAACAGCGGCGCCACCACGCCGAGGCCCACCGAGCCGGTGCTGAAGTCGGCGACGTCGGGGTCCTTGGTGCGGCTCGGGTAGCTCTGCAGGCCGCCGCGCTCGCGCAGCCGGAACAGGTACGAGCGGTCGAGCTCGCCCTGCAGGTACTTGATCGCGTGGAACACGGGTGATGCGTGCGGCTTCACGGCGACCTTGTCGTTGCCGCCGATGTGGGCGAACCACAGCGAGGTCATGATGCTGACCATCGAGGCGCTCGACGCCATGTGCCCGCCCACCTTCACGGCGAACTCGGCCTCTCGCCCGGCGGGTGCTGCAGGCAGGGCGCGTTCGCGGTTGGCGTGGTCGACCATTCGCACCGCCAGCCACAGGACGCGGCGCTGGATCTCGTCGAGGGTGACCAGGTCGGTGGGCTCGTTCGCCATGGCCGGACGTTAGGCGAGCCTCGACCACCCCCTGGTTTGTCAGACTGGTGCCGTGAACACCCCCATCCTGCCCCCGGGCATCGCCCCGCCCGCTGCGAACTACAGCCACGCGATCCTCAGCACCGATGCCAGCCGCATCCTGCACACGTCCGGCGTCGTGCCCACGGCGCTCGGCGGCACGGTCCCCGCCGGGATCGAGGCACAGGCGGAGCAGGTGTGGGCCAACCTCTCGGCGATCCTGTTCGAGGCCGACATGCTCGTGAGCAACGTCGTCAGCGTCACCACCTACGTCGTCGTCAGCGAGCTCGCCTCGCTGCCGGCCATCATGGCCGCACGAGACCGTGCCCTCGGTGGCCACCGCGCCGCCAGCACCCTCGTCACCGTCCCCGCGCTCGCCCGCCCCGAGTGGCTGATGGAGATCGCCCTCGTCGCCGTCGCATGACCTCACCTACGCTGGGCGACGTGAGTGACGAGAAGCGGACCGATTCGGGCATCGAGGTGAAGGCGCTGTACGACGCCTCCGATCTGGCGGGGTGGGACCCCGCAACGCAGCTCGGCGCGCCGGGCACGCCTCCGTACACGCGGGGCGTCTACCCGACGATGTACCGCGGCAAGCTCTGGACGATGCGCCAGTACGCCGGCTTCGGCACGGCGGCGTCCACCAACGAGCGGTTCAAGTTCCTGCTCGAGGCGGGCCAGACCGGCCTCAGCTGTGCGTTCGACCTGCCCACCCAGATGGGCTACGACAGCGATCACCCCCGTGCCGAGGGCGAGGTCGGCAAGGTGGGCGTGGCGATCGACTCGATGGCCGACATGCGCACGCTGCTCGGCGGCCTGCCGCTCGACACCGTCAGCACCAGCATGACGATCAACTCGACCGCGGCGATCCTGCTGCTGATGTACGAGCTCGTCGCCGAGGAGCAGGGCGTGCCCAGCACCGCCATCAGCGGCACGATCCAGAACGACCTGCTGAAGGAGTACATCGCTCGCGGCACCTACGTGTACCCGCCGAAGCCGAGCATGCGGATCATCACCAACATCTTCGAGTACTGCGCGCAGCACGTGCCGAAGTGGAACACGATCAGCATCTCCGGGTACCACATCCGCGAGGCGGGCAGCACGGCCGTGCAGGAGATCGCGTTCACCATCGCGAACGGCATCGCCTACGTCGACGCGGCCATCGCAGCGGGCCTTGACGTCGACGCCTTCGCGCCGCGGCTCAGCTTCTTCTGGAACGCGCACAACAACTTCTTCGAGGAAGTGGCGAAGTTCCGTGCCTCGCGCCGCATCTGGTATCGCATCATGACCGAGCGCTACGGGGCGAAGAAGGAGAGCAGCAAGCTCCTCCGCTTCCACACCCAGGTGGGCGGCAGCACGCTCACCGCACAGCAGCCCGAGAACAACATCGTGCGCGTGGCCGTGCAGAGCATGGCTGCCGTCATGGGTGGCACGCAGAGCCTGCACACCAACGGCTACGACGAGGCGCTCAGCCTGCCCACCGAGCGGGCCGCGCGCATCGCGCTGCGCACGCAGCAGATCATCGGCTACGAGAGCGGCATTGCCGACACGCCCGACCCGTTGGCGGGCAGCTACTTCGTCGAGACGCTCACCGACGAGATCGAGCGCCTGGCGCTCGAGTACATCGCCCGCATCGACGAGATGGGCGGCGCGGTCGAGGGCATCCTTGCCGGCTTCCAGCAGGACGAGATCGAGCAGGCGGCGTACGAGTACGCGAAGTCGATCGACGACGACGAGCGCGTCATCGTCGGTGTCAACAAGTTCACGGTCGACAACGAGCCCCCGTTCGAGATCGCAGCGGGCGATCCCGGCCTCGAGATCGGCCAGGTCGCGTCGTTGAAGGCGTACAAGGCGAACCGCGATCCCGAGCTCGTGCAGGCCCGCCTGCGCGACGTGGCCGACGCTGCCCGTGGCACGCAGAACCTGCTGTACCCGATGAAGGAAGCGCTGCGTGCCGACGCGACGCTCGGCGAGGTCAGCGACGCCCTGCGCGACGTGTTCGGCGTCTACCAGCCGGGCCGGTGAACACGGGTCTCCGCACGGGTGCCGACGGGATCGTTCGGTGCTGGTGGTGCGGAGACGACGCGCTCTACGTCGACTACCACGACACCGAATGGGGCCGCCCGGTCACCGACGACCACCGGCTCTACGAGAAGCTCTGCCTCGAGGGGTTCCAGTCCGGGCTGTCGTGGCTGACCATCCTGCGCAAGCGCAACAACTTCCGCGCCGCGTTCGCCGGCTTCGACCCGCACGTGGTCAGCCGCTTCGGTGAGGCCGACATGGATCGCTTGCTCGCCGACGCAGGCATCGTGCGTCACCGCGGCAAGATCGCCTCGACGATCAACAACGCAGGCCGCGCCCTCGAGCTGATCGACGAGTTCGGCAGCATGATCGCCTACCTCGACCGCTTCCGCCCCGACACGCTGCCGGCACCCGTCGACCTCGGTGACATCCCGGCGAAGACGGCGGAGTCGACGGCGATCTCGAAGGACCTGAAGCGCCGGGGGTGGAGTTTCGTCGGCCCCACCACGGTCTACGCGTTCATGCAGTCGATGGGGCTGGTGAACGATCATCTCGCTGGCTGTGAGCTGCGTCCGCACTCGGGGCCCTCGGCCGCCGGGTGAGCCGGCCGACCAGGCCGTCGGGCAGCATGATCGCCGCCACCACCAACAGCACGCCGTTCACCGCGAACTGGTACTTGCTCGCGTTCGCGCCCGCCAGCAACGTGAGCACGCCGCCGGACGCCAGCACGCCCGCGGCGATCGCCCCGAGCGGCGTGGCGATGCCGGTGAGGTAGACGATCGACAACGCCACGATGGCACCGAACGAGTCGAACGACCGCACCGACAGCGTCTGACGCTGGTACGCGGTGAGGGCTCCGGCGAGGCCCGCCAGGAACGCCGAACAGGCGAATGCGAGCAGCTTCACTCGCGTCACCGAGATGCCCGCTGCAGCAGCGGCGCGCTCGTTGCCGCGCACGGCCAGCCACCGCTTCCCTGTGGCGCTGCGTCCGAGGGACACGGTCATCAACAGCGCGATCGTCGTGACCACCACAACCATCAACCCGAAGGCCCGGCGCGGGTAGGCGTCGCCCAGCGCGGCGATGCCGAGGTCGATGCCGAACAGCGAGGGTGGCGGCACCAGCGAGCCCTCGACGCCGCCGGTGAACCAGCTCCAGTTGAACACGAGCTGCTCGATCGCGATCGCCGCCGCCAGCGTGGCGATGGCGAGCGTCATCCCTCGCACGCGCAGCGCCGGCAGGCCGATCACCACACCCGTGGCCGTTGCCACCAGCGATGCCAGCAGCGGCGCCCACGGGAAGGCGATGCCCCAGCCGTCGGCGAGCTTCACGAGCGTGAAGGCGCTGATGCCGGCGAAGGCGGTGATGGCGAGGTTGATCTGGCCGACGTAGCCGGTGGGTACCACCACCGACAGCGCTGCGATGATGCCGATCGAGCTGATGATGACCGCAGTGCGGAGCTCGCTGCCGCCGGTCCACATCGCCACGGCGGCCGCAGCCATGACCACCGCGACGGCCGCCTCGGCCCAGCGCGGCAGGTGCGGTGACGGCAGCCGCACGGTGCCGAGACCACCCCGTGCGGGCAGTGCACCGGCGCCGAGCATCAGGGTGACGATGATGACCACCAGGGGCACGCCCTGCTGCAGGCCGACGTCGGGCAGCCAGTCGACGGTGACCTGCAGGTGCAGCAGCTCGCTCTGCGCCATGCCGATCAGCAGGGCAGCGACGACGGTGAGCAGCACGCCCGAGAACCGCGACACCAGCGCTGCGGCGAGCGCAGGCACGACCAGAAGGCTCGTCTCGATGGGGGACAGCTTCGTGATCGGTGCAGCGAGGATGACCGCCAGTGCGGCGAAGACGCTGGCCGCCGCCCAGTTGCCGACGGCCACCAGGTCGGTGCGTACGCCGAGCAGCGTGGCACCCTTTTCGTTCTCGGCGACCGCACGGGTGGCGAGCCCGAACCGGGTGAACCGGAGCACCGCGGTGAGGCCGAGCGCAGCGGCCAGGGCGATGCCGGCGAGCCACAGGCGGTCCGCGTAGATGGCCACGTCGTCACCGAAGCGGACCAGGTTCGTGGGCAGCACCGGGTCGATCACCAACGAGGTCGCGCCCTGGCCGCCGAAGCGCAGCGACGTGACCGAGATGAGGTACAGCATCACGCCGAGGGACGCGACGAGACGGGCCAGCGGTGATGCGTCGCGCAGCGGCCGGTACACCACGAGCGCGAGGAACACCCCCATCAGCGCGGCCACGCAGCACACGATGACGAGCGCGGTGAGCACGGTGGGCACACCGCCGAGGTCGATGTCGGGCAGGCCGAACACGGGCAGCACCAGGCGGCCCGACTGCCGGAAGCGGAAGTACGCGAACGCCGAGTAGGTGCCGAGGGCGGCGTGTGCGAAGTTGACGACGCCGCTCGCCTGGAACGTGACCACCAGGCCGAGCGCCAGCACGGCCAGCGCGGCGCCGCCACCGAGGCCGAGCAGCAGGTACGTCAGGTGGTCGGCCATGCGTTGGGTCAGCCGAGACCGGCGGCGAGGGCCGGCACATCGATCCAGCCGTCGCTCTCGGCCACCAACGTCCCGGCGTCGTCGGGCAGACGGAAGAGCGTCTGCTGCGGCGAGCAGAGCGCCGGCATGCCGGGCACCTGCTTCCCGTCACACGTGTAGGGGTGGCCCCAGAAGCTCGGGCGGTCGCGTCCCGAGCGGAATGCATCGATGATCGCCGCGGACGTGACGTCGCCCTCGATGCCGTTCATCGCACCCCACAGGTTCATCGCCGCCCGGAACCCGACGGTGCCGGCACCGCCGGCGGCTTCGGTGACGTAGCGCTCGGTGGCGCCGAGGAATAGGTCGCCCTCGATGCCCGGATCGGGCGGGCCCTCGGCGTTGAAGATGATCGGCGCCTGCACGTCGTCGGCCACCTGGGCGAGGATCTGCTCGGCGGCGCAGGCGCCCACCACGTAGGTGCGGCCGGTGTACCCGAGGTCGTGGATCGTGTTCATCAGCGGTACGCAGGCAGTGTCGGCTGCTGCGACCGTGATCGCCCCTGCCCCCGAGCCGATGGCTGCCTGGATGACGGGTAGGTAGTCGGTGGTGGTGAGGGGGAACGGGATGAGCGTCACCTCCATGCCGAGCTGTTCGGCGACCTTCGCCGCGTAGTCGGTGGCCGGCACGCTGAAGCTCTCGAAGTCGCCGTAGGCGATGGCGATGCTGGTGGCGCCCTTGGCGTGGGCATCGGCCACGAACGCGATGTACGCCCCGGTGATGCCGCCGCTGAACGAGAACGTGGCGTTGCTGCGCAGCTCGGCCAGGGTGGTGGGAACGGCCGACACGAGCGGGATGCCGTTCTGCTCGAGCACGGGCAGCGACCCGGTGGCCGTGATGTCGATGCCGCTGATGACGGCCACGGCGTTTGCCTGGACCATCTTCTGCGCGCAGGCCTGCGACTGCTCGACGGAGAAGTTGGTGATGCACTCGACCAGCTCGATCGGCCGGCCCTGCACACCGCCGAGCTCGGCGTTGATCCAGCCGACGGCGGCCTCGACCGCGTGGCGGATCTCGGGGAACGACCCGACCGGCGTGTCCTCCTGGTTGATGATGCCGATGACGATCGGCTCGGCGCTTGGGTCGGCAGGGGTTGCGCCTGCCGGCATCGTCCCGAACGCCCACGGCTGCCCCGCGAACTGGGCGACCAGGGAACCGTCGTCGACCACGGTGGTGTCGGCCGCATCGGTGCCGACGGAAGCGGTGGACGGTGGCTCGGTCGACGTGGAGGCGGTTGTCGTGGTGCCCGCCTCACCGGCCGACCCCTCGGTGCATGCAGCAGCCAGTGCGACGACGCACCCCATGACCAACAGTCCCCGTACTCGCATGATGTTTCCCCCCATTGCGACTCGACCCCCCGACTCGCGCCGTCAACCTAGCCGTCTCGCAGTGCCCGGCGGTTCGAGCTCGACGGCACGACCATTCGGCCGCTTCGCCTCGCTGGTCTTGCCGCACCTGGAGCACGCACCACTGGTGTCCTGAGGTCTTCGTCGCCTTCTAGGAATCATCCGTATCGCTGCAAGGTTCGGGCTAGGTTGCCGCGGTGGGTGGGGGAGGCTCGGTGATGTGGCGGTCGTTGGTGCGGGCGATGTGTGTCGCGCTGGTGGTGGGGTGCGCAGCGTCTGTGTTGGTTGTCAGCAACCATCGGCTGCGTGAGACGTCGGATGTCGTCGCGGCGGGACCGGTGTTCAGCGGGATGGAACCGATTACGAGCATGCTGGTGTCGCCCCGGGGGTCGTGGCGTGGGGTGCGCTTCCTGGATGGCCGTTACTTCGTCTCCAGCGACAATGCGACGTGGACCGAGATCCCGATCCCCGCCGAGGCTCGCGAGTTCCGGCCGATGGTGCTCGATGACGGTCGCGTGTTGGTCGCCGCTCCGGCGGGTTTGTACCGGTATCAGGCGGGTGCGTGGTCTGGTCCGACACCGACTCCGTTCGGCGGTGCCACGATGGTGAGTGACGGGACGAACGTGGTGGCGTACGCGGTTACCCCAGCAAGTTATTGGGGGGGTTACGCGACCAGAGACCTTTTTCTGTCTCGGGACGGCGGGGTGTCGTGGGTCAAGGTCGATGGGTACCTTCCGCCCTCCGTTGATCCTGCGTCGATGGCGATGATCGGTGATCGTGTGTACCTGTACGGGTCGAGCACCGGGTATCAGTACTTCGAGAACTGGGTGTTCACGTTGACGGTGAGCACCGGGGTGCTGGGTCCGGCGCAGTCGGTGTTCAACCGTTCGGTCGGGTCGGCTCGTGTGGCGTCTGCGCCCGGATCGACGACGACGGTGTATCTCAGCGGTATCGACTCCGCTGGCGGGTTGAGCGTGGCGCGGAGTACGGACGGCGGCGCGACGTGGGGTCTGGTTGCTGATGGTGTGGGTGTTCCGTACCGGGAAGAACCGTCGGGTCTCACCTGGTCGGGTCTCGGGTGGCAGGGTGGGCAGAGCGGTGTTGTGCGGATGTTGACCGATGGGCGGCTGTGGGTCTCGGGGTACGCGAAGCCGTCTGCTTCGTCGTTGGTGGTGTACGAGGCGGCGTGGAGCCCAGGGACAGGGCAGTGGGAAGCGGTGCGGAAGCGGACGATGGCTGTTGCCGCGACGACGGTCGTCGTGGGCGACACGCAACGCGTTGATGGTGTGCCGGCGTCGGAGATGTGGAGGTTGGCCAACAACGGTGTTCTCTCGGGCGATGTGACGGCCATTGTGGGGTCAGGAGCCGACGATCCGTGGCCGAGTCGACAGGTGATCTCGGCGAACCCGGTGATTGGTCCGGGGGATGAGGTGTCGGTGTCGCCGTCGGGTGCGTGGACGATGATCGTGTCGAGCGGCAACCCGGGGGAGATTCTGACGTCGAAGGACCGCAAGACGTGGCAGGCCGTACGTGCTCCGAACAAAGCTGTGAATCAGTGGGCGATTGGTGATGACGGCCGGGTGTTCGGCGCTACACGCGACACAGCGTCGTGGTATTCGAGTCAGGGGTCGCAGTGGTTGACGGTGAACGCAGGGCCGACCGAGAGTCTGGTGACTGGTCCGAATGGGCGCCTGCTCGCAGCGCGGCAGAGGTGGAGCAACCTGTCGACCAATGACGTCTACACCGCAACGAATCCTCTTGGACCGTGGACGCTCGTCACCAGCACGTCGGGTGTGTCGTCAATGGCGGTGGTCAACGGCGTCGCATATGTCTGGACGGGTTCTTCTGGCCAGATTCAGACGGTTCAGTTGTCGACGTTGACGGCATCGTGGACGAATGTGCCGTTTGAACCCGATGA
>Ga0247831_1007311_pt1 | contig 12418 bp, 10 predicted proteins | sample LaCruzMarch2015__9_FD_192406 | JGI IMG/M metagenome (GOLD analysis project Ga0247831, IMG submission 192406) | Freshwater microbial communities from meromictic Lake La Cruz, Castile-La Mancha, Spain - LaCruzMarch2015_1m | ecosystem: Environmental > Aquatic > Freshwater > Lake | place: Spain...
CCAACATAAAACCTCCAATGTATTTGACTTTTCAACACATAAACAAAATGTTTCAATGTCATACTCCTTAATTTGTGTCGCTCTATCTCTACCTGTCGGTAGACAGGCAGCTGAGCTACGGGACCATAATTCTTTTATCTTTTCCTTTCCTACCCCACTTTTGAGGTAGATTTCACGCTTTCTTGCTTCCTCTCTGGTAGTATACTCTTCAAAAAAGAATAAAAACCAAGGTCCATATCCCTTTGTGGATTTTGTATATCCACGATTATGCTCACCAACCCTTTTATCAATGTTGGTAGTCATTCCAACATAAAACCTCCAATGTATTTGACTTTTCAACACATAAACAAAATGTTTCAATGTCATACTCCTTAATTTGTGTCGCTCTATCTCTACCTGTCGGTAGACAGGCAGCTGAGCTACGGGACCATTATTTTAAATCAGTTTCTGCAGTTGCTTAATAATAAGCAGACTGAGCAACGCAACAAAATGATTAACCACATGTAAAATCAAAAAAGGGGGATGATTGCTCATCCCCCTAGTCGGGGCGGCAGGATTCGAACCTGCGACCTCCTGGTCCCAAACCAGGCGCGATGACCGGACTACGCTACGCCCCGAACAATTCTTCCAAAATTCTCACAAGTTTTAATCGTTTTTAAAACTCTATTTCTTTTACCAAAATGGTTTCTCTCACATCAGGTCGAACCCTTTGGTTCTCATCCCTTCACCTCCACTTCGTTGCGGTGGGAGCGGGATTACCTACGGTGCTTTCGCTTCGCTCAGGTCGAACCCTTTGGTTCTCATCCCTTCACCTCCAATTCGTTGCGGTGGGAGCGGGATTACCTACGGTGCTTTCGCTTCGCTCAGGTCGAACCCTTTGGTTCTCATCCCTTCACCTCCAATTCGTTGCGGTGGGAGCGGGATTACCTACGGTGCTTTCGCTTCGCTCAGGTCGAACCCTTTGGTTCTCATCCCTTCACCTCCACTTCGTTGCGGTGGGAGCGGGATTACCTACGGTGCTTTCGCTTCGCTCAGGTCGAACCCTTTGGTTCTCATCCCTTCACCTCCACTTCGTTGCGGTGGGAGCGGGATTACCTACGGTGCTTTCGCTTCGCTCAGGTCGAACCCTTTGGTTCTCATCCCTTCACCTCCACTTCGTTGCGGTGGGAGCGGGATTCGAACCCGCGGTACAGTTACCCGTACGACAGTTTAGCAAACTGTTGGTTTCAGCCTCTCACCCATCCCACCAAGCTCTAAGAACGGACGGCAAAAGTAACAATTCTTTCTGCAATGAGAAAATTCTTTGCGTATTTTTTTAAGAAAAAAAATAGGAAGCAAGTGAGTCACTCAAAATCAATGAGTTACTCCTTGTTTTTTGGATCGTCCAAAATTCTTTTTGGTCTTAATTGCTCAATAACTCCTAAAGTTATCCAATAAGGAAGTATAAATCCCATTAAAAAAAGTAACATCCAGAATGCCATTCCGAATATTAATAAAAATAAAACTATTCCAAATACGCTCATCTTGTATTACTTTTGATACTTTAACACTGTAAAATTAATAAATAAAACGAATAAACAAACAATATGGACTACAGAATCGAAAAAGATACAATGGGAGAGGTTAGGGTTCCGGCCAATCGTTATTGGGGCGCTCAGACTGAAAGATCTAGGAATAATTTTAAAATCGGACCCGAGGGATCCATGCCAATTGAAATCATCTATGCATTTGCTTACTTGAAAAAAGCAGCAGCTCATGCGAACTGTGAATTAGGCGTTTTACCAGCTGAAAAAAGAGATTTGATTTCAGAAGTTTGTAACGAAATTTTAGATAAAAAACACGATGCCGAATTCCCTCTTGTTATCTGGCAAACGGGATCTGGAACGCAGTCAAACATGAACTGCAATGAGGTTATTGCAAATCGTGGACATGTAATCAAAGGCGGAAATTTAACGGATGAAGAAAAAGCACTAAATCCAAATGACGACGTAAATAAATCTCAATCATCCAACGACACCTACCCTACTGCGATGCACATTGCGGCTTATAAAATGGCGGTTGATGTGACGATACCAGGGTTACAAAAATTAAGAAATGCCCTGCAACATAAAGTGGTTGAATTTAAAGACATTGTAAAAACTGGAAGAACGCATTTTATGGATGCTACGCCGCTTACACTTGGTCAAGAATTTAGCGGATATGTAGCTCAAATTGACAATTCAATACGTGCAATTAACAACGCATTGGTAGTGATTGCTGAGTTGGCACTAGGCGGGACAGCTGTAGGAACAGGACTAAATACTCCCAAAAGATATGACGTATTGGTGGCTAAAAAAATCGCCGAATTTACAGGACTACCATTTATAACTGCAAAAAATAAATTTGAAGCCTTAGCTGCACATGATGCAATGGTTGAGTTATCTGGTGCGTTAAAAAGAAGTGCTGTTTCTTTAATGAAAATCGCCAATGATATCCGCATGCTATCCTCTGGTCCACGCTGTGGAATTGGTGAATTAATAATTCCGGACAACGAACCAGGTTCTTCCATTATGCCTGGAAAAGTAAATCCAACGCAACCGGAAGCATTAACAATGGTTTGCGCACAAGTGATGGGAAATGATGTTGCTGTTTCTATTGCTGGTTCAAATGGACATTTTGAATTAAATGTTTTTAAACCCGTTATTGCGTACAATGTTTTACAATCTGCGAGACTAATCGGTGATGCATGTGATTCATTCACAGAAAATTGCGCCATTGGCATTCAAGCAAATATTCCGGTTGTGAAAAAACATTTGGAAAATTCGTTAATGTTAGTTACTGCGTTGAATACTAAAATTGGGTATTACAAAGCAGCTGAAATTGCTAAATACGCACACAAAAACGGAACAACGTTAAAAGAAGCTGCTGTTGGATTAGGTCATGTTACGTCTGAAGAATACGACTTATATGTAGACCCATCTAAAATGATTGGCTCTTTGGATTAATCTGGAATTTATAGTTAGTTCGAGGGAGTCAAACGGCTCCCTTTTTTTGTTAGTAAATCGCAGATAAAACGGCCAAAACTGAAGTATTTTCGCCTAAAGACTTCACTTTGATTTGCTTTTGTTTTTCGTTTTTCTGGAATACTTTATTTTCATCCAAAACTGTTGAAAAACTTACATCTTCTGAAAGAATAAGCTTCTCTTTCAACAAGCTTTCACTCTCAGATTTTTTTCGATTAGGGGTCGATTTTTCTTGATCTTTCGATGGTAAATTGGAACTAAACCTATAATCTGATTCTGATTTAATCTCATTTTCCGGTATACGACCATCAGCCACTGTTGAAGCCTGAGGAAATGAAGCATACTCAGAGTCTTCAGCACGCCCCTCGCTAGAATTACTTTTTTGCAGTGCCTTATCAGTTGATTTAGAACTTGTTTCATTCGGTTGCTTTAATTCGGGTTGAGCAACTATTTTTTGCTTCAAAGTCTTTTCTCTCGATTTGTTTTCGATTTTCTTAGTTGAAGAATCCTCATTTTTAGCTAATTGTATTGGCTTTTCAATATCGTTTTGAGTTAAAGGATAAAGTAATGCAATGATTACCAATAGTGCTGCTAGCTGAAAAATTGGACTTAAATAAAATGGTTTATTGGGAGGAAAAAGTCGAGCTACAAAACCAACCGACTGATGTTGATTAACGAACAGATCATCCAAAGAAACCTTGGTTTTATGATGGCTCGCCACAGGTTGGTCTTTTTTATATTCCTCTAATTGAGTAAACAATGATTGGAGCGATTCATATTCTTCCTCTGAGTTGAACAAATCAACAAATGAACTTTTTTCCTTTTCTGTCAATTCCGAAAAAGATTTCGAAAAGAGAATTTCTTGTAATTTATCTTCCATTTTTTTATTCTAATACCGGATTATACTCTTTTAATTTCTCAGCTAATTGTTTGGTTGCATAAAACAACCTTGATTTTACCGTTCCTTCATTCGCTTGAACAATTTCAGCAATTTCTTTTATGGATAAGCCATCCATGTGTCTAAGCGTAAACACCTCCCGGTGTTCTGGTTTCAATTGACCTAATTTCTCTTCGTATGCTACTCCAAATTGATTCATTTCTACTTCATTTAGTACGTTTACTCGAGTGTCGGAAAGTGAATAATGGTCTTCAATATCTAAAGAAGTTCCTTTTCGAATCGATTGTTTTTTGTATTCATTCTTGCACATGTTACAGGCAACTGAAAAAACCCAGGTTTTAAATGAACGCGATACATCAAAATAATCTGGTTTACGAATGAGTTTCGCAAAAATATCGTGCACAAAATCTTCCGCTTTTAATTCATCCTTCCACAGCATTCGTTTAAAATACCTTTTGAGTGAATCAGCATATCGCGTGTAGATTTCATCGAATGCACGTTTATCACCTCGCGCCATAGCACGCATCAAATTTTCATCTGATTCCGTTTTATATGCGATACGTACTAATTGCATTAATTTTTCTTCAATTCTTGAATTAATTTCTTTAGATGTGATTTTCGGGCGATTTCATCAATTAAAAAATCTGCTTTTTTCTCTTGGTTTGGTTCATTTCGTTGATGATACAAAGATTTTAATTCCAAAAGCATTGGTATATAATTTGCAGAAAGTGATGACTCTTCTGATACAACTTTAAAAGTGAGTTTTTCCTCAAATAACGAGCTATTTCGATCGATTAATTCATTTTTCGGATCAAAATCAAAAACAAGGCCTTGAACATATAAATCAGTTTGAATTACTTTTAAATAATCAGCGGGAATAGTTAGTGATAATGCCAGCGATTTTGAAGTGTTCAATTTGCAAAAATCAGCTAAAAACTGGGTATTAACAAGCTTTGAATCTGGCACAAAATATTCCATTTCAGAAATCTTCTTTCGATAAAGCGAACTTTGAAAAAAATCGAGGTTTAAAATGGTCACATCCACATTGTTATTGAATTTGAGTTGATTATATAACGCAGCGTAAGTATCATCAAAAGAATGCGTAATCAATGTGCCATGGGGGGGGGCAGATGACAACATATCAGCACCATAAGATAAAACTTCTTGATTTAACATTCCGCGATCAACCTGTGTTTCTAAATTTGTCAACAAGGAAAGAGTATCCAATTCAATGCACGCAACTGCAGCTAATTGTTTTATAACACGTGTATCATTCGAATCGAGCTTATTTGCGAATTGCAGCTGTTGTTTTAATTCAACGTTGTAGTTGCTAGCTATAAATTTATTGATGTGATACTCAAAGGCCGTTGAATCTTGATTTTCAAGTTGCTTAACCAGTTGATCCATTTGCAATTGTTGTTGAATCGTTGGGCTTCTTTGTGTAGATTGATTTCGACTCGCTACTTGAATTTGATTTAATTGAACCAAAGCGCTTGTTGTTTGATCAATTTTGGAAGTTCTCTCTTTCTTCGATTTATTGACAGATTTTTTCGAAACGCTACTTTTACCAGATACAGACTGCACCTCTTTCAATTCATTATCCTCAACAACACTGTTTTGGACTGAATCCATTTGATTCATAATTTCAACGTTCGAAATAGAATTAACAGAATTTCTTGTATTGATTTCAATCTGCTCTGGGGCAGAATTACTATTTGTTGCATTTCCTTTCTCACCCTGGGCAAAAAGGTTTGAACCAAAAAAAAGAACGACAAGTAAACTAATAATGTGCTTCATAAACATGAATTTGCAAGTAGCTTACAATTAACGTAGAAAAACGTTCAAATGTATTGTGAAATTTAAAATAATAGCGATTAAACTTCAATTTCTGGGGAGAAAAGAAATTTATTTGGAGAAACCAAATTAGTTTTAACAGCATACATGACTATTCCCGCCGTATTTTTCACCCCTAGTTTTGCCATTATATTTTTACGATGGGTATTCACCGTATGATTACTCAAAAAAAGAAAATCGGCAATTTGAGTGTTTGTATTTCCTTCAGCAATTAGTTTGATTATTTCATTTTCGCGATCAGAAATTACTACTGCCTCGCAGGTGAATGAATCAAAATCTAAATCATTAACATCGATAGATGCTTTGCGAATTGTATCCAAGATTTGACCGCAGAAAAACTTGTTCCCCTGACTAGTTTCCTCGATTGAATTTATGATTTCGGATAATTCACAATCTTTTTTCACGTAGGAAGTAATTCCAGATCGCAGTGCATCCACCAAGGTTTGAGCCGATTGATCAGGCGTTAGCGCAACAAATTTTACTTTTTTATTCGCATTTAACACCTTAGGAACTATGCCAATATCAAAACCTGGGGCGCTAAAATCAATAAGTACAATTGCCTCGCCAAAATTCAATATTATTTCTTGTAATTCCTTATTGTTTCGAGCTTCACCGATAACCTCCCAATCTGTTTTTGAACCAATAATTGCTCTCAACCCAATACGGATCAATTCATTGCTATCTGCTAAAATAAGGCGCATTGTTATTTAGAATGGTTTTAAACAAGGCAAAAGTAGTCAATTAGAATTAATAATTTATTCCCAACAACCTAAAATTTACGTTTGAAATTAATGAAGTTGAATATTCATCTAAAAATAATGAATTCATATCATGATAATTACATTTCCTTGTTTAATTTTGTGAAAAAATATTTTATGAAAAAAGTCTATCTTTCTTTTATTCTAATGCTTTCGTTTTCTTACTCTTTTTCTCAAGCATTTGAGGCGTTTTCTTTCACTGGCGTCTTAAACGCAAACGGGTGGACAACACACAGTGGCGTCACTCCTGGTCAATTTCAAACTGTTAATACAACTTCAGAATGTGGTAATAGTCTTTATTTCACTGGTCTAGAGGCATCTACAGGGAACAGAGCTTCATTGATTGCAGGAAATTCTGAAGATATAAATAAGGCCATTACTGGAATTTCTGGAACAGGATATTTTTCTTTTCTATTGAACGTACCATCTACAACAGGACTTCATGTTAATACAGGTGTCGGCGATTATTTTATTGGATTTGGGGGAGCTGCTGGTAGTACAGTGACTACTTTGGCATCGAGAGTTTTTGTCAGGGCTGGCGCAACCGCAAATACATTTGTTTTAGGGTTAACAAATAATAGTGGAACTGGAACAAACACCACGTGGAACTCTACAGAATACCCATGTGGCATAAGTATTTTTGTTGTCGTTAAATTAAGCATTTTGACTAGTCCTATCTCCGCATCCATGTGGATAAACCCAACTCCAGGAGCAACAGAACCTGCTGCGAATACGCTAAATAGCTCAGGCATAAATACATTACCTGCATTAGCCTCTATTTATATAAGACAAGGAGGATCAGCTGGGTCTGGAACAGGAAATCTTCAACTAGATGAAATTCGCGTTGGTTCAACATGGGCAGCAGTTACCCCTGCTTGCGCTCAAATCATCACATGGTACGCAGATGCAGATTTAGATGGTTTTGGTGACTCAGCTGTATCAATACAATCTTGTTGCCAACCTGCTGGTTATGTATCGAACAGCACCGACTGTAATGATGCAAATGCCGCTATTAATGCAAACACTATTTGGTATGCAGATACGGATGGTGACTTATTTGGAAATGCTTTAATTTCACAAACAGCGTGTATCCAACCAACAGGATATGTTCAAAATTCAACGGATTGTGATGATGCTAACACGAATGTAAATGCTTCTGGAACATTTTATCAAGACCTTGATCAAGATGGATTTGGGAACGTAAATGTTTCTATAACAAACTGTGGTCAACCAAGTGGATACGTCTTAAATTCAACTGATTGCAATGATACAATTGCTTCAATTAATCCTAATACAACGGAAATCGCTGATAATGTAGATAATGATTGCGATGGCCTTACAGATGAAGGTTTTGCAATTCTAACTTGGATTTTAGATACGGATCAAGATGGATTTGGTGGAAATGACACGCTACTATCAATTCTTTCTCCAGGAATAAATTATGTTTTAACTGGTGGGGATTGCAATGACTCTTTGGCTACTATTAACCCAAATTCACCTGAAATTTGCGATGGAATAGATAATAACTGCAATGGATCAATTGATGAAAATCTACCTCTTCTAACCTATTATGCAGATTTAGACGGAGATACCTACGGAAACAATACAGATTCTCTGAGCGCTTGTTCTCAACCTGTTGGATATGTATTAACAAATACAGATTGTGATGATACTAATTCAGGAATTAATCCAGGGGCAACAGATATTCCAGTGAATGGAATTGATGAAGATTGTAATGGTTCAGATTCACCTTTAATTCCTCTAAGTCTTGGTATGTATCAATTTGCAGGAACTGTAGATTGTGCAACCCAAGACAACGCTGTCACAACTCAACCAACTGGAGCTGCCTTTTCATTATTTAGTGGGACAGGGACTAATTGCTCTGCTGGCGGAGGGGTTTTCAACCGCTCAGGTTGGAATACATCAACCACAGTTGATGCTAACCAATACAACGAATTTTCAGTGAATGCAGCGAATTGTCAAACTTTAAATTTGGATCGTGTTGTATTTAAATTTAGACCGAGCGCTTCTGCAGGATCTCCTGTATGGCATTTACGTTCAAGTGTAGACAACTTTTCAACAGATTTAGGATCTGGAACTGGAATTAATGTAGGGAATGCATACCTAGATGACACCGTATATCTATCAAATCACACTAATTTAAGCCAAGTAACATTTAGATTTTATGTAACCGAAATGCTCGGAACAACCACTACTTGGAGAATGGATGATGTTTCACTTTACGGAAATATCTTAGCAGTTACTCCTCAAACTTATTATGCTGATGGAGATGGAGATGGTTATGGCGATTTGGCAAATGACTCATTGTCGTGTTCAATGCCCGTTGGTTATGTTTCCAATAGTGCCGATTGCTATGATTTAGATTCATTATTAAATCCAGCTACTGTTTGGTATTTAGACTTGGATGGGGATTTATTAGGTGATTCATCAACCGCTTATACTGGCTGTCTTTCTACAATCGGCTCTGTATTAACACCAGGTGATTGTGACGATTTAAATGCTCAAATCTTAGGACCTGTTACTTATTATTCTGATTTGGACAATGATACATACGGCGATTTTTCAACGGCACAAGCACTTTGTCAAAACCCGGGAGCTGGATTTGTAACTAACGGTTTAGATTGCAATGATCAAAACAATGCGATACACCCAGGTGCAGTCGAAATTTGTGATGGAGTGGATAACGATTGTGTTGGTGGAATTGATAACGGATTAACTTTTGTGACCTATTATACGGACCAAGACGGAGATGGTATTGGAACTGGAAACGGTCAATCATTGTGTCAAAATCCAGGCTCAGGTTTTGTAACCCTAGGGGGAGATTGCAATGATAATGATGATCAAATTTATCCAGGAGCCGTAGAAATTTGCGATGGTATTGACAATAATTGTATTGGTGGAATAGACGAGGGATTGATTTTCAATACTTATTTTATGGATGCCGATAATGACAACTTTGGAACTGGAATTGGACAAAGTTTATGCTCAGACCCAGGAGCGGGATACGCTACAATTGCTGGTGACTGTAATGATGCTAACAACCAAATTTATCCAGGGGCTACAGAAATCTTAGATAATTCATTCGATGAAAATTGTGACGGTGTAGATGGTTATTTAGGTTTCACTGAAAATAACCTATTGGATGTTCAATTAATTCCAAATCCTTCAAATGGTTTGTTTGAAATAAAATTAAATTCTCCTTCAACAGGTACAATCGTAGTTACTGACTTACATGGAAAGACGGTTAAAAAACTAAGTTACACCGGAGACAAAATAGCAATTGATGCAAGTGAGTTGATCAATGGAACATACCTGATTAAAATCGAAACAAATTCATTGATTCAAATTGTCCGATTTGTAAAAATCTAATTGAGCTCAAAATAAATATTCATTCAAAACCCACTTTTATTCATTTAAAAGATGGTTTTCTTTTTAATATTGTATTTTTACTTGAATGAATTTACACAACCTGTAACTTTCTGAAAGTTCAAATTGTTCTAACTGTACAAGCGCTAAAATTGGAGAAACACGAGTATAATGAAATAGTAAAAATTCACAGTAATTCCCTTTACGGTTTTGCGGTGCGTTTCCTTAGAAATAAGGATGATGCTAGAGACATTATTCAAGACTCCTTTGAAAAATTATGGTTAAACTGTGAAAAAGTGGAGGTAACAAAAGCAAAATCTTGGTTGTTTACATGCACCTATAATGCAATGATAAACTTTTCATACCGAAGACAGCGCATGATTTCTGTTGCCAATAATGAACTTCCTGAACAAGGAGTTCTTTATCATTCTCCATATGAATCACAGCAGGTCATTGACCAAGCCGTTAGTATTCTTCCACCGATTCAAAAAAGTATAATCCTACTAAGAGATTTAGAAGGATATGCCTACGAAGAAATTGGAGAAATACTAAATCTTTCACCGTCGCAAGTAAAAGTTTACTTGTTTCGTGCACGAAGCAAAGTAAAAAACCAGTTAAAACATTTGAACATTACACAATGAGTGGACCATCTTTTTCCAATATTGACCGTTGGTTTTTTGAGTATGTTGAGGGTAATCTAAGTCCTGAACAAGAAGCTCAATTGGAAGCTTTTATTCTCAATCATCCTGAACTTGAATTAGATTTGGATGCCTGGAAATCTGCAACTATCGAGCCTACCTACTACGAATTTCCAGATCAAAATACATTACTTCAGCCGGAGAAAAAGAAAAGAAGAATTATTCCATTTTATTGGAGTACAATCGGTACTATAAGCGTAGGATTGATCTTGTTTTTGATTTGGCCAAATGACCAATCAAATAAGTCAAGCATTCAATCAATCCCAAAAAACAACAAGCATTCTAAGGCGAACTACTCAACAAGACAAAACCATGCTTTAACAGCATCAAAAATCAGCGTATCAAATTCTAAATACACGTTAAACCATCCAAATTTATCCGGATTCAATTACCAACCTATTCAATATTCAGCGACTTTATCAAATCCGTTATTAAATTCTTGTTTACAAACAAATAGTGAAACCGAAGATAAACTAACCTTGAATAATAATACTATTAATTCAGTTGCTGATAGTGAATCTTCATCAAAAACTATACAGACAGAAAGTGATACATTAGTTACCATCGTCAATACAGATGAAACGAAACAATTAATTTCTTCACCAAACACAGAAAAGGTAACCAACCTGTCTAAAAACAATAAGGACGTAAAAAATAAAGAATTTACTCTACTGAATAAGTTAGAAAAGTCTGTTAGTAAGCTGAATGAATTTATGGAAAAATCCGTTGGGTTAAAAAACACACGCGACCATCAAGTTCATGTTCCGGGAATGTCTCAAATTGATGCAAATTTTTCATCAGCAGGAGACGTCTCATCTACCCGGTTTCGCTCTTTAACTCGAGCTCAGTGGGTAGGAAAAGAGAATCAACAACTTTCAAATAATTTCTCGTTAGATTGGTACTCAAAATCCATTCGTTCAGGATTTGCCGTTCAAGGAAAATATGTTTATTACTCAAATGGAGTCATTCAAGATTGGAATACAGCTCTAGTATATTCTCCTAAAATAGCGCTTTCAAGATCGTTTTTGATTGAGCCAGCAATACGTTTTAAAATGGGAAATAAAATGCTAGACGGGAATAAAGTATCTGGAATTAATCATGTAGAAATTGATAGAACGAACTCACTTGACTTTTATCCGGATGGTAGTACACCAATTGGTAAGTTATTATGGTACAAAGATATTGGCGCGTCTTTACTACTTCACTCTAAATGGTTTTATGCAGGGCTTCAAATGGATAATTTACTTCATCACCAAGATAATATTTATTCAAATAATGTTTCAAACCCGCGCAAAACAGGGACACATTTAAATATGTATGCAGGGACAGATTACGAATCAAAATCTGGAAATTTTGCCTTCGCACCTTATTTTATGTACGACCAAATTGAAAACAGAAAAGAAGCATGGGGAGGTTTCAATTTTCAATGCAAGGCTCTTGCTTTTGGTGGAGCTGTGTCTTCTAAAAGTAATCTAGCTGTTTCTTTAGGACTTCGATTACAAAAATTCTCTGTGACCTACCAATTTGATAATACCCATTCTCAATTATTAGGATATCGAGCAATCTCTCACCAGTTAGGTATTACTATTAATTCAAAAGTTAGTCGGACTCCTCGTCGTTACATTCGTATAAAATAATCGTTATGAAAAAGATTTTATTTAGCACAATTTTCAGTTTATCAATTATCAAGCTGTTTGCTCAGGATCCTACGTTTACTCAATTCTATTCGAATCCGGTTTACTTAAATCCAGCACTAGCCGGATCTCATGGATGCCCGCGATTGGCTATGAATTACAGAAATGAATGGCCACAGCTAACGGG
>Ga0247831_1007314_pt1 | contig 12413 bp, 17 predicted proteins | sample LaCruzMarch2015__9_FD_192406 | JGI IMG/M metagenome (GOLD analysis project Ga0247831, IMG submission 192406) | Freshwater microbial communities from meromictic Lake La Cruz, Castile-La Mancha, Spain - LaCruzMarch2015_1m | ecosystem: Environmental > Aquatic > Freshwater > Lake | place: Spain...
TTCGTCTGGATAGTGTTTATTAAATTCATTTAGTTTCATAACCTTATTCTTTTACAAAACAAAGCTACAACCGTGTAAACGTAATCTATTTATGTTCTTATTAGGGAAAGTTGCGGATAAGCATTTAGTTTTTTCTGTTGTTGGAATTTTAGGGGGAGCGCTAATATATAATCATGCTTCTGCTGCTGGTTTTCAAGATGTAAAAGAACACCTTGAAGGTATTGGAAGTGCAATAATTCTTGAAAATGTTTTGTTATTAGTTTTTGGACTAACTATTAGAAAGAAATTAAGTCATTAGAAAAATTAATGGAGCCCAGAAACCATTTAAACGGCGCGAATCTGAAAGGCGATAAGAGTAAGGAATTAATAAAAAAAAAGTTTATGAAAAAAGTTTTATTTGGGATTAGTTTAATTGCTTTTTTAGCAAGTTGTTCTTACAGAGTTGTTGACTTTACAATTATCTCAACTAAAAATGTTGATTTGTCTAGAGCAGGAACATTTACAAGAGGTAAAACAAGAGTTGAGGGAAAAGACGTAGCACACATGATTATATACTTTCCTTTAGGAAGACCAAGTATGAAGGAAGCAATTGACAAAGCAATCGAAACAACTCCCGGTGCTGTTGCTTTGGTTGATGGTGTTGTTTATTCAAAAGGTTGGTGGGCAATTCTTTATGGACAAGATATTCTTGTTATTGAAGGAATTCCTTTGATAGATCCTAGTTTAGCTTCAAACACAAACAATCTTTTTGACGACTATACTAAAGTTCATATGGACAGAAAAGGTAATGTGCTTAAAGTCGAAGAATTAAGCAAAGAAGAATTTGACAAAGTGAAGGAAAAAACATCAAAATAGAAATCAATAAAATAAAAACAATAATGCGGAACCCGAAAAGCTTAAGAGTAGGGAAATAATAACTTAAAAAATTATGAAAAAATTATTACTTGGATTGGGGGTACTGACTTTATTTTCAATAACTTCTTGTAAAAAATCTTATGGATGTAATTGTAATGTTGATATTCCAGGATCTACACTAAGTGTCGACACAACTTATTATATGGGAATCATGGACAAAAACGAAGCAACAGCAAGATGTACTAACATAAAATATGATCTCCAGTCAATTTTGGATCAAAATCCAGATAGCCAAGGTACGACAGTATCTTGTTTTAAAATGGAACAATAACTGGTTGTTTTATATTTTCCAAGCCTCTTCGGAGGCTTATTTTTCGCTAAATCTCCAAATAACCTACCCAACCATTCTCTTCAACAACGGATTCGAACGATAACGGTCTTCTTCATATTCTTCGAAAAGTGTTTTTTAGATGATTGAGTTAATCACTGTATTTTAAGCATTGACTTTTAAAATTTGCTAAAAATGTAAAGTTTTGTAAAATTAACCAACAAAAGTATGTTTTACTAACTCAACTATATCACCACGTGAATCACTTTCTTAGTCTCGAAAAAATCTTCTGAGTAAATATCACTAAGAAGAAACTCTTTATATTTCTGTTTTACGGTACTCATTTCTTCACTCAAATCTCCACCTTTTAGGTATAAAATTCCGTTTTTGCGTTCGTGATTCGATTTACTTTTGATTTTACCTTTTACCCAAACTAAGAAATCAGGCATTCTAGTAACAGCTCTACTTACCACAAAATCAAATTTTCCTTCCACTTGCTCAGCTCGGCAATGAATTCCTTTAACATTGGTTAATCCAATAGCTTTTGCAACTTCATTTACAACTTTGATTTTTTTCCCAATGGAATCAACCAATGTGAAATTGCTTTCAGGAAACAAAATTGCTAATGGTATTCCTGGAAAACCACCACCTGTACCAACATCAAGTATTTCACTTCCAGGTTCGAAAGTTTGAATTTTTGCAATCCCTAAAGAATGCAGTACGTGACGTTCGTAAAAGTTCTCCGTGTCTTTTCTTGAAATTACATTGATTTGCTCATTCCAAAATTTATAAAGTTCTTCCAATGCTTCAAATTGTTTAATTTGATTTGGACTTAATGCTGGAAAATAATGTAGAATTTGTTTCACTTAAATGGAATCTTTTGTTTTTTCAATCATTGCTGCCAAGAAATCTCTAGCTCTAAAAAGTTGCGCTTTAACCGTTCCTAATGGTAAATTCAATTCTTCAGCGATTTCTTCATAACTCATTTCCTCGAAGTAACGTTTTTCTACTAGTTCACGGTATTTTGGCTTAAGTTTACTCACCAAAAGACGCATATGAGTTACTCGCTGACCTTGCATAATTGTTTCTTCCGGATTTAAGGTCATAGCTTTTGCGTCCACGTGCATTCGTTCACCATCATCAGTAACGTAGCCCGCGTCGATTGAAGTAACCTGAATGCGTTTTTTACGAATGAAATCAATTGAGTTATTAGAAGCGATTTTGAATAGCCAAGTACTAAATGCAAAACTTGGAGAATATTGTTCGAGGCGGCTAAATGCTTTCCCAAAGGCTTCAATGGTTAGATCATCGGCATCGTCTGGATTTTTAACCATTTTCAACATCATAAAATAAATAGAATCACGATAGCGATCCATTAGCTCAGCATAAGCGCTTTGTTTACCTTGCTTTGCCAATTCAACAAGTACTAAATCTGCCTTGGCTTTGTCTGATAAATGCTCGTTTTCTACCATTTATAATATTTTTTGCGTTCTGAAATGTAATATAAAATTGGAATTAGAAGTGCATAAAATAAATCCCAAAAGGGGAAAAATCGTGCAAATTTATGTTCCTTTAGTTGATTCAAACAACGACCTTGAATCCACCATTTAAAAAGAATGATTACTAAAAATATACAGCTACTTATGAAAATCATTTCTTTAAAGAAAAATAAAGGAATGACCGAAATCCACATTAAAATTAAAGTCAATGGGTAAATTCCAAGTAGAAATTTCTTGAATTTTTTGTAACGACTCGAAGTAGAATAATGTCTTGATTTTTGGTAAACCCAACGCGACCAACTTGGTGCTGCAGGGGAATAACAATGTGAATCAGCATCAATTTGAATGGTATAATTATTTTTCTTTGCTGCTTCTTGAATAAATAAATCGTCGTCACCAGAAGAAATAGAATAATGTGACTTAAAACCATTTACAGAATTAAAAACACCTTTAGTATAAGCGATATTTCTACCAACTCCCATATAAGGCAATTTTGCTAATGCCATTGAAAGGTAACTTACTCCAATCCAAGCTGTATCAAAACGAATGATTCGATTGACGAATCCTTTTGTTTTTGTAAAAGGGCCATAACCAATAACTATTTGCTTTTTATCACTGAATTTCGATGCCATTAAACGCAACCAATTTGAACTTGTAGGTTTACAATCAGCATCCGTCAATACAAAATGTTCGTATTTTGCAGCTTTAACTGCTAATGTTATTGGTAATTTTTTACCGGGACGTAAGTGTTTATTTTTTCCTAATTCAACTACTCTTAGGTTTGGAAATTGCTGACAAAAGGCATTTAGCAACCATCCGCTATCATCAATTGATTGATTGTTGACAACGATAACTTCAAATTCTGGATAATCTTGACTTAGAATTGAAGGTAAATTTTCATATAAATTATCTTCTTCATTTCTAGCAGCAATTATTACACTAATTGGAGGCAATTTCGTTTCGCTAGGAAGTTGAATTTCTTTATAAAAAGCAAGTTTTCGATGAATTAATAAAACGTAAAGAAATTGTATCAGAACGAAGCTACAAAAAACGATAAAAATCGTAGTTGGAATGAGTTGCTTAAATTCTGGAATCCAAATCATATTTGCCTCTTCTGTTCAAAGTTGATTTGCGAAGTTAAATAGATGTATCTTTGTCCTATTTAATTTTCGACATATTTATGCACTTTGAGTTGTTGAGTAACGACAAGGATACGAATGCTAGAGCGGGCATTCTTCACACGGAACACGGAAGTATTGAAACACCAATCTTTATGCCCGTTGGCACAGGTGGTACCGTAAAAGGTGTTCACCAACAAGAATTGCGTGACGATGTTCAAGCGCAGATTATTCTTGGAAATACGTATCATTTGTTTTTGCGACCTGGAACAGAAGTACTTGAAACTGCCGGTGGTTTACATCAATTCATCGGCTGGGAACGACCAATTTTGACAGATAGTGGCGGCTATCAAGTTTATTCAATGTCTGGCTCTCGAAAAATAAACGAAGAAGGTGTTAAGTTTCAATCACATTTGGATGGAAGTTATCATTTCTTCACGCCAGAACGTGCGATTGAAATTCAACGTTCGATTGGTGGAGATATCATTATGGCTTTTGACGAATGTACGCCTTATCCGTGTGAATATGGCTACGCAAAACGCTCGATGCAAATGACGCATCGTTGGTTGAAACGCTGTTTTGAAGCATTTGAAGTTACTGAACCAAAATATGGATATGAGCAAGCTTTATTTCCTATAGTTCAAGGAAGTACTTATAAAGATTTACGAACAGAATCAGCGGAAACAATCGCTTCCTTTGAAGCAAATGGTTACGCAATTGGTGGTTTATCAGTTGGAGAACCTGAGTTGGAAATGTACGAAATGACTGAGCACGTTTGTCATTATTTACCAAAAGACAAACCACGTTATTTAATGGGCGTTGGAACTCCTTGGAATATTTTGGAAAGTATTGGATTAGGAATTGACATGATGGATTGTGTGATGCCAAGTAGAAATGCGCGCCACGGTTTACTTTTCACTTGGAACGGAACAATTAATATTAAAAATGAAAAATGGGAGAAAGATTTTTCTGCAATTGATGCTGGAAGTGAAGCTTATGTGGATCAAGTTTACACGAAAGCCTATTTGCGCCATTTAATAAAATCGGGAGAATATTTGGGAATTCAAATAGCAACAATACACAATTTAGCGTTCTATTTGCAGTTAGTTAAAGAAGCAAGAAAACAAATTCAAGCGGGAACTTTCAAAGTGTGGAAAGACCAATTGATTCCAACTTTGAAACAACGTTTATAACTTATGCTTTCAATCCTTGATAAATACATTATAAAGAAGTTTTTATCTACTTTTTTCTTCATGTTGGGGATAATTATGTTGTTCGCAATGGTTTTTGATATTTCGGATAAATTAAGTGAATTCATATCCAATAAAGCACCAATTTCAGCCATACTTTTTGATTACTACTTAACGTTTTTGCTGTTTTATGGAAATATGTTTTCGTCGATGATTATTTTCATTTCCGTGATTTGGTTCACAGCAAAATTGGCGCAAGATACTGAGATTATTCCAATGTGGTTTAGTGGCAAACCGATCACTCGTTTTATTCGTCCATATATGATTGGCGCCACCGTTTTAACAGCAATTTCTCTGATTTTGAATCATTTTGTTGTTCCTCGTGCTAATAAATTGAGATTAGGTTTTGAAGAAAAATATTATCGTGATGTAAATCAAGTGGAGGATTATCACGCAGATTATCCTGGAAATCAAACCGTTTTTTTCTCAAATTACTCGACCACTCAAGAAGGAATTAATGATTTTACTGTTCAAAGATGGAATGATAGTAATCAAGCTATTTATTTTTTAAAAGCGAAGTTAGCAATCAATAAACCGGGAACCTTTAACTGGCAATTAGTTGATTATTATGAAAAAAGTATTGCTTTCCCAAAAGGTAAAATTAAACATGGACAAAAAAAGGATACCGTTTTTAATTTTAAATTAGAAGAAATGGCACAGCGAGAAAATCTTGCCGAAACCAAAACTTTTTCCGAATTGAAAAGTATGATTGAAAGGGAAAAAATAAAAGGTTCTTCGCTAGTTCCCTTTTATGAAATTGAATTACAACAACGTACTTCTTATCCTTTTGCGACCTACATTCTAACATTAATTGGTGTTTCTGTTTCCTCACAAAAGAAAAGAGGAGGAATTGGAATCAATATTGCAATTGGTTTAGCTTTCGTTTTTGTCTATATTTTTGCCATGAAAATGATGACTGTTGCTTCTTTAAATGTTGGATTACCCGTTTTGATTGCCGTTTGGATTCCAAATTTGTTGTTTAGTTTTGTTGCTTTGTTTCTATATCGTTTTGCTCAAAAATGAGATTTATTTTCATTCTCTTTTTCTTAATTTTTCAATTTTCAGTTGCTGCACAAGTTGTAAACATTGAAAACAAACGTATTTATGATGATACTGTCGGATGGAGTGGTTCGATTGGAGCTTCTTTTAGTGCTGTTAAAAATCAAGTTTTATTAATTAATACAAGTTTGCGACCTTTGATTCAGTACAAAACGAAAATGCATTATTTTTTGCTTTTGGGAGATTTAGGATATTCAAGAGGCGATAATCAAACATTTGCAAATTGGGGAATGATTCATTTTAGATATACCTATCGTTTGAATTTTTTGCCCCATCATCACACCTACAAAAGCCCTTGGAAGTGGGAAGTTTACACACAAATCCAGTATAATCAATTAATACGTCAGCGAATGCGTTACCTATTTGGAATGGGACCACGGTTAAAAATACTAGAATCAAATAAAGTACGCTTATTCGTTGGCACCTCTATTTATTATGAGCATGAAGACTTATTGGATGGAATTTTAAATCAAGATTTTAGATCAAGCACGTATTTCTCTTGGTTTATGAATTTTGACAGCAAATGGAGTTTTTCAGGAGTAAGTTACTATCAACCTCGTGTAGATTTATGGTCTGATTCTCGTTTTTTAGGACAATACTCCTTCAGTTATCGATTGCGAAAAAATCTAAGCTTACGTTGGGATGCTTCTATTTATTGGGATTCTGACCCCGCGCTAACAGTAAATAAATCTGCTTACAATACTACTTTAGGTTTTCAGTTGGGGTTGAATTAGAGCTTCTCCAAATTCACTACCATTCCGTCTTCTGCACTAATCGTATTTTCGAAAATTGATTTCGCTTCTTCAATATGTGTTGCTGAATTTTCGTAACGAGAGGAGAAATGTCCGAGTATTAGTTTTTTAACATTCGCCTCTTTTGCAACTGCTGCCGCTTGTTTAGCAGTTGAGTGAAAAGTAGTTTTCGCACGATCGAGGTGTTCTTCCGTAAAAGTAGCTTCGTGATAAAGCAAGTCGACATTTCGGATGCTTTTGATGATTGTTTCATTCGGTTTTGTGTCGGAGCAGAAAGCATACGAATGAGCAGGTTTTGGCGGAAAAGTATAATCTTCGAAGTTGCGAGTTTCACCATTTTCTAGTACAATATTTTGTCCTTTTTTTAGCAGTGGAAAATGTTGAATCAATAAACCTGCACCTTTTATTGCTGTTGCATCTAATTGATATTCTTTTGGTTTTTCTTGAATTTTAAATCCACAGGTTTCAATGCGATGTTTCAATGGAAAACTACTAATTTCAATCAATCGATCTTCGAAAGTGAGTTGTTCATCTTTATATTGAAGCGGAACAAAATTAATTTCAAAAGTCAGTTTATTTTTTCCAACTTCCAACATTCCTTTCATCAATTGCTCCAATTCAGGATGACCATAAACGGTAATTCCTTGATTTCGGCCTAATAAATTCATTGTGCTCAATAACCCAGGTAAACCAAAAAAATGGTCACCGTGAAGATGCGAAATGAGAATGTGTGTGATTTTCTGAAGCTTGATTCCGTACTTTCGGATTTGCGATTGCGTTCCTTCTCCACAATCAATGAGTATGTGGCGATTGTTACATTCAATGTATTGAGCGGTTGTACCTCTTGTGGCAGTTGGTAATGCTGCACCACTACCTAAAATGGTAAGGTTAAAACTCACAGTGCTAATGCAGAAACGGCCTCTTCTTTTTCGTTACAGATAGTGAATACTTTGTCTAACTGTGCAATTTCAATCATTTTTTTGACGTTTGCTTGCAAACCACAAATTGCGAAAGAGCCGTTGGTGTCTTTACACAATCTATTTCCGACAAGAATAGCACTAAGACCTGTAGAATCACAGTATTTCGTTTTACACAAGTCAAGAACCATTTGGTTTTTACCTGATTTATTGTTGTGTAAAAAATGAGCTTTTAATTCAGGAGCATTTCCAGCATCTAGTTTTTCAACGTGAGATTGAACGATGATAATGTTTCCTATTTGTTCGTTTGAAAAGTTCATAGCGCATCTGTTTTGTCAAATGTAATTATTTTCAGCGTTCAATCCTCGCTGCGAGCAAATAAATTACAGCCATTCTTACTGCAACACCATTTTCAACTTGTTGTAGAATAATACTTTGCTTTGAATCTGCAACATCGCTTGTGATTTCAACCCCACGATTAATCGGTCCTGGATGCATCACCACAATTTCTTTTTAAAGTGAAACTAATATTTCTTTATTCAAACCAAAAAGCATCGAATATTCGCGCAATGATGGGGAATATTTAATGTCTTGGCGTTCCAATTTAATACCTTACTTCGAATATTAAGCCATCTTAATATTTCATTAGAGGATTTTTTTAAAGGGATTTAGATTTCAGAACGACAGCTCCCACCGCCCCGACGGAAACGGAAAGCTTTGCGAAAGCCAATACACAGCCTTCCAAAACAAAAAGCGACCAAACGGAAGCTCTTTTGTTTTGGAAAAAAGGCGTAGTAATTGGCTAAGCAAACTTGGAGGAGTAGGCGGATAAGGCGCTTTATTAATGGAAAATTGAGAATCTGGCAAAGTGAACTGAAACTATTTGCGGTATATAAAAATGGAAAACACCAAAGCGAATCTAATTTCTTTTCATAAATTTGTTTTATGAATCAATTGGTTAGCGATAAAACATCTGAAATAAAAGACATTTGCGAGAAACACGCAGTTGCTTCCTTGTATTTATTTGGTTCAGCGTTAAATGAAAGTTTTAGTTCAACAAGTGATTTGGATCTTGCAGTGGTATTTAAAGATACGTTGACTCCATTAGAAATCGGTGAGGCATTTTTTGAACTGTTAAGTGATTTGGAACAAATTTTCAATCGTAAAATTGATTTATTATCTTATCGCGTTGTAAAAAATCCGATTTTTAAAGCGGAATTAGACAAAACCAAAAAAACCATTTATGCAGCAGCATAATGAACTAAAAAAATACTGTTTAGATATTGAATCCATCATATTGGAGTTAGAGAAAATTATTTCTCACCACAATTCTGATTACAACGATTTTAATGCTGCTTTCATTTCAATACGTGCTGTTGAGAGAGATCTAATGATTATTGGTGAAGCTATTGGTAAAATTTTGAAGTTAAATGAATCAGTTCAGATTTCGAGCGCTAAACAAATTGTTGGTTTAAGAAATATGATTGTTCATGCTTATGATGCCATTGACCCTGCTGTTCTTTGGAAAATTTTAATAAAAGACATTCCAATTTTAAAAGCTGAAATTGCTAATTTGAAGAATTAGTTTTTTTTTTGAGATTATATTAAGTATCAAATTCTTCAGCGTTCAATTTTCGCTGCGAGTAAATAAATTACTGCCATTCTTACTGCAACACCATTTTCAACTTGTTGTAGAATAATACTTTGCTTTGAATCTGCAACATCGCTTGTGATTTCAACCCCACGATTGATAGGTCCCGGATGCATCACCACAATTTCTTTAGAAAGTGAATCTAGTATTTCTTTATTCAAACCAAAAAGCATCGAATATTCGCGTAAGGATGGGAAATACGTGATGTCTTGACGTTCCAATTTAATACCTTACTTCTAATACTAAGCCATCTTAATAGTTTATTAGAAGATTTTTTAAAAGGAATGTGAAAGAGAGGTAAGATTACTTTTTTGATGGTAATTTTGCGGTTGACAGTATTTTATTTGCCTTTTCCAATTTTTTAGTAAATATAACTTTATCACGAAATTTATCCAACTTAGTGTCTATTGCAACTAATGGTTTGTTTTGTAATGATATGGTTTTTTGTGTTTTCATACTAATTTCTTTTGAACTAAAAATCCTTCATATTCTTTACCAATTTCAAATTCAACGAAATCATCACCGATTTGACCATGAAGGTAAAAATCTTTTTTCATTTCCTCATAGTACCGAGTAATCCCTGTTCTATACAAACGAGTTCTTGCTTTGGTAAATTGTCGAAACTTGTATTTTTTGCAAGTTTCGATAATTTATTGTTATTTTTATGTCATGAAAAAATTTACCAATCGAAAAGAGTATCTCGAAAAACTTCTTTCCTTTAGAGATAAAGACTTGATAAAAGTTGTTAGTGGTTTGAGAAGATCAGGTAAAAGTACTTTGTTGGAGCTTTTTCGAGTTGAGTTGTATAATTTAGGAGTTGAAAAGCGGCAAATTCATAATTATAACTTTGAGCTACCCGAAAACTTTTTGAATAAATCGTGGACTGATTTGTATTTTGAAATAAAAAATAAACTTCAGCCAGATTGTATTAATTATTTGTTTTTAGATGAGGTTCAAAATATCCCATTATTTGAAAAATTAGTTGACGGACTTTACGCTACTGAGAATACAGATGTTTACATTACAGGATCAAATGCTTTTTTACTTTCTAGTGAATTAGCAACTTTATTGGGTGGACGTTACATAGAGATTTCAATTTTGCCCTTTTCTTTTCAAGAATATTTGATGGCAAGAAATATTGAATTTTCTAATAAGTATTTGAATTTTGAAGGCTTATTTTTCGATTATGTAAACGAAACTTCTTTGCCAAAAGGAGTTGAAATTCGTACAGAAGGAATGGATAAAATATATGATTATCTTGGAGCAATTTATACTACAATTGTTGAAAAAGATATTATGCAACGACATAAAATTAATGATAAACGTGCGTTTCAAAATGTAGCTAAATTTATTTCATCAACAATTGGAAGTGCTATTTCTCCAACAAGTATTTCTAAAACATTAAAGCAAGATGGTCAAACAATACATCATGCAACTGTTGAAAAATTCTTGGAATATTTGACCGAAAGCTTCATTTTTTATAAAGTAAATCGTTTTGATTTGAAAGGTAGAAAACAACTCGCTACTCAAGAAAAGTATTATTTAGTTGATGTTGGATTGCAAAATATTCTCATTGGAAAAGAAAAGTTTAGAGACCGCGGTCACATTTTAGAGAATGTAGTGTATTTGGAATTATTACGAAGAGGAAATAAGATTTGGATTGGAACAGAAAGAAACTCAGAAGTTGATTTTGTTTGTAAAACTGCAACAGGCAATATCGAATATTTTCAGGTTTCCTGGCATTTGACAGACGAAAAAACGATTGAAAGAGAATTTGGTTCTTTGGAAAAAATCAAAGATAATTATCCTAAGTATTTGTTAACAACGGATTCGTTTACACAAAGTCGAAACGGGATTCAACATTTAAATGTTTTTCAATGGTTATTGAGTAGCAACTAAGATGAGAATTATATAATTATCGAAATTTGTATTTTTTGCAAGATTCGATGATTTATTGAGTTATAAAAAGATTTTCAGCGTTCAATCTTCGCTGCGAGCAAATAAATTACAGCCATTCTTACTGCAACACCATTTTCAACTTGTTGTAGAATAATACTTTGCTTTGAATCTGCGACATCGCTAGTGATTTCAACCCCACGATTAATCGGTCCTGGATGCATAACCACAATCTCTTTTGAAAGTGAATCTAATATTTCTTTATTCAAACCAAAAAGCATCGAATATTCGCGTAAAGAAGGGAAATATTTGATGTCTTGACGTTCTAGTTGAATGCGTAACATATTCGCCACATCACACCATTCCAGTGCTTCGATGAGGTTGTGGGAAACTTTTACACCTAATTCGTGAATGTATTTTGGAATCAAGGTTGTAGGTCCGCAAACCATTACTTCTGCGCCTAGTTTTTGAAGGCAGTAAATGTTAGAAAGTGCCACACGTGAATGCAAAATATCACCTACAATTACCACTTTTTTCCCTTCAACACTCCCTAGTTTTTCACGAATAGAATAAGCATCTAATAACGCTTGAGTTGGATGTTCGTGTGTTCCGTCGCCAGCATTTATTACTTTCGCCTTGATCTTTTTAGATAAAAACAAAGCTGCTCCTGGATTCGGATGACGCATCACCACCATATCCACTTTCATTGAGAGAATATTGTTAACGGTATCAACCAACGTTTCTCCTTTTTTTACAGAACTTCCTGAAGCACTGAAATTAACAACGTCAGCTGATAATCGTTTTTCGGCAAGTTCAAAAGAAAGGCGGGTACGAGTTGAATTTTCAAAGAAAACATTCGCAATCGTAATGTCGCGAAGGGAAGGAACTTTTTTAATCGGGCGATTGATGACTTCTTTAAAGCTATCTGCAGTTTTGAAAATCAATTCAATATCTTCACGCGTCAAATCTTTGATTCCGGTAAGATGATCTACACTTAAATTATTCATTACTTTCTTTTGTAAACAAAACTACTTTATCTGCTCCTTCGGTTTCTTTCCACTCGACTGAAACGCGTTCTGAAATCAAGG
>Ga0247831_1007315_pt1 | contig 12413 bp, 11 predicted proteins | sample LaCruzMarch2015__9_FD_192406 | JGI IMG/M metagenome (GOLD analysis project Ga0247831, IMG submission 192406) | Freshwater microbial communities from meromictic Lake La Cruz, Castile-La Mancha, Spain - LaCruzMarch2015_1m | ecosystem: Environmental > Aquatic > Freshwater > Lake | place: Spain...
CAGTCATCGACCCAACCAATTGCACCGAAACCAAAAGTGACGAGCATCACAATCCAAACAAATCGGTTGGTGAGATCTGCCCATAACAAAGTGGAGGTGCCAATACCAATCAAAATCAATACACCGCCCATCGTGGGTGTACCTGTCTTCACCATATGCGATTGCATGGCGTAGTCACGGATAGGTTGGCCAATCTTCAAAGCTACTAAGTGTCGGATCACTGCAGGACCGGCAAACAAGCCAATGAGCAAAGCGGTCAAAGCAGCCATCACAGCGCGGAAAGTGATGTACTGGAACACCCTAAAGAATCCAAATTCGGGCGATAGGCCTTGCAACCATTGCGCCAAAGTGATCAGCATGGCGTGGTCTCCTGCGGGTGTTGCTCTGATTGTTTTGTAATAGCTTCTAGCACGCGCTCCATCTTCATAAAGCGCGAACCTTTGACCAACACGCTGGCCATCTTGGGCAATGTTTGGCGTACTTGAAGATTAAGTGCGTCAATATCAGCGAAGTGTTGCGCGCGCGTTCCACACGCTTGCACGGCATAGGCTGTTAGTTCACCTAAACACAACACGCTATCAATATCTTTGTACTGTGCATAAAGACCAACTTCGTTGTGAAACTCTGGACCTAGATTGCCTACTTCACCCATATCACCCAATACCAACATTTGCGGCTTAGGTAGTTCAGACAACAAATCGATGGCTGCCTTGACGGAGTCTGGATTGGCGTTGTAGGAGTCATCCACCACATTGACTCGTCTATTCGCGATATTCACCACATACGCACGTGAGCGGCCTTTGACCGCCTCAAACTGCGCCAATCCTTGTGCAATTTTTTCTAACGTAATGTTTGCTGCCAATGCCGCAGCGATGGCCGCCAATGCATTGCTAACGTTATGACGACCAGCACAATGTAATTGGGTATTGAAGTTGCCTTGGGGTGTTTTTACGTCTAGTGACCAATGGTCTCCTAGCCATTTGGCATGGGCTAAGGCTACATCTGCCGGCGTTGTGTGTTCTTGCGATGCATGCATTGCAAAAGTCATGCATGCTCTACCACCGGCTAGGTTTTTCCACACGGTTGTGTAGTTATCGTCCGCTGGAAAGACCGCAACGCCATCTACAGGTAGTGCAGAAATGACAGCGCCGTTTTCTTGCGCAACTGCATCTACGCTGGCCATGAATTCTTGGTGTTCGCGTTGTGCGTTGTTCACTACTGCCACAGTAGGTTGTGCGATCGCAGCCAAGCCAGCAATTTCACCAGTATGGTTCATACCTAATTCGATGACAGCAGCTCGGTGAAATTTACGTAAGCGCAAAACAGTTTGCGGAACGCCAATCTCGTTATTGAGATTGCCTTGCGTTGCCAATGCACCATCACCAAACGCACAGCGCAAAATACTGGCAAGCATTTGGGTGACCGTTGTTTTACCGTTGCTCCCTGTGACGGCGATCACAGGAAGATGCATTTGGCTTCTCCAGCCTTTGGCTAATTGGCCTAGTGCGACGCGGGTATCTGGGACTTCTATGCATGTTAAATGTGGATCTGCTTTTTCAGAAGCCACCATGGCAGCGCTCACACCACTATGGCTAACCTGCTGTAAGAATTGATGCGCATCGAAGCGCTCACCTTGAAGAGCGACAAATAAATCACCCACCTGCACAGTTCTGCTGTCGGTATGCACGCGCTCAATAAACACCGATGCATCCCCATGGATGCGCGCACCGTCTACCCATTTAGCAGCATCGCTCAAGCGCAGGTGCATATCAGACATGCATGCTCCTATGGAGAATCGCTTGTTGTGCATGCGATTGGTCGCTGAACGGATACTTCACTCCCAGTATTTCTTGGTACGTCTCATGCCCTTTGCCTGCAATCAACACCAGATCGTTTGGACGTGCGTGTTGGACTGCCTCAGCTATGGCTTGCGCTCTATCGACAACTGTGCGTGCGGACTGCGGTTCTTTTAAGCCCGCATACATATCTTGCAATATGGCCGTGGGGTCTTCACTGCGCGGGTTGTCACTGGTCAAAACAATCTGTTGCGCATACATCTCAGCGGCGGCAGCCATCAACGGGCGTTTACTTTTATCGCGATCGCCACCACACCCCAATACGCAAATCATGTCTCCACCCCGTAATACCGCCAAGGGCTGTAATGCACGCAATGTTTTTTCAATCGCGTCCGGCGTGTGTGCGAAATCAACTACCACCAAGGTGTCCCCCGCCACGCCAAGTAATTCCATACGCCCGTGAATAGACGGTAAATTCATACAAGCTTGCGCTACATCGTCTAAACGATGTCCTAGGGCACACAAACAGGCAATCACTCCCGCTAAATTACTCACGTTGTAGTCGCCCACCATCGAAGTCTCAAGCGATGCAGAGCTATCGCCCTGTTTTATTTCAAACTGCATGCCGCGGTTGGCGTATTTCATGTGCGCAGCTTGTATATGTTGCGAAGCCTTTTCAAGCACTTGCTCTTGCGTTGCGTACGTCCATACTTTGACTTGCCCTGCTTTTTGCAACCTCTTGGCTAGTAACACGCCTTTAGGGTCATCGATATTGATCACCACCGCTTGCAAACCCGGCCAATCAAACAAAGATTCTTTGGCTTTCCAATACTGGTCCATATCGCCGTGGTAGTCCAAATGGTCTTGCGAGAAGTTGGTAAACATAGCCAAACGCACATGCGTGCCATCTAGTCGGTGCTCAGCAATTCCAATCGATGATGCTTCCATCACGCAGTTGGTGACGCCTTCACGCACCATGCCGTACAAATGCGATTGCAGCAACACAGGGTCGGGTGTCGTCATACCTGTAGTTATCAAACTATCTGGTCGGCCAAGACCCAGCGTTCCAATAAGGGAAGAGGGTTGGCCAAGTTTTTGTAGTGCATGCGCTAGCCACCAAGCACAGCTTGTTTTGCCGTTGGTGCCTGTGATTGCAATGACGTCCACCACGGCACTTGGATGCCGGAAGAAACTGGCCGCTATAGGTCCACATGCGGATTTAAGTCCGTTGTAACTGGCGAAACGGTCGGTGATATGTGGCACGCCATCCCAGTCAAACACCTCTGCACCGACTGCTTCTACGAGACAGGCGCTTGCGCCCTGCTTTAAGGCAATGGGTACAAATTGACGCGCATCGTGTGTCGCACCAGGCCAAGCGATAAAACCATCGTTCACTTGCACTTTTCTGTTGTCCGTTCGCAGAGCGCCCGTGACGCGTTCGCGCAACCATTGGGCGGCTTGGTCCGGCGTGTGAAGTCTTTGCATCAGAAAGACTCTTTTTCTAGTAGTTGCGTCACTACCATCGGCTTGACAGCAATGTCGGGTTGCACACGCATCATGCGCAAGGTTTGTTGCACCACCTCACTAAACACAGGTGCTGCCACGTCGCCGCCGTAGTAACGGCCGTTGCTCGGTTCATCGAGCATTACCGCGACGATGATCAAGGGTTTATCGATAGGTGCCATGCCAACAAACCAGCCGCGGTATTTACGGTTTTTTTCGTTGCCATACGTCTTGCCAACTTGTTTATATGCCGTGCCAGATTTGCCTCCCACGGAGTAACCCATGGTTTGTGCTTTCATACCCGTCCCACCAGGCCCTGCTGCCATTTGCAGCATCTTGCGAACTTGGGTAGCGGTATTTGCAGAAAACACTTGTTCGCCCACGACTGGGGTGTCGTTCTTCAAAAAGGTGACGGGAATGATTTGGCCGTCATGCGAGAACACGGTGTAAGAGCGTGCCATTTGAAAAAGAGACGCCGATAAGCCATATCCATAAGACATGGTGGCTTGTTCGATAGGACGCCAAGTTTTGTATGGCCGCAGTCGTCCAGACACTACGCCAGGAAATGCGATGGGCGGTTTTTGCCCAAAACCTGCTTGTGAAAATGTTTCCCACATTTCTTGCGGTTGCATTTGCATCGCGATCTTGGTGGTGCCTACATTGCTAGAGACTTGAATCACTTGCTCCACTGTGAGCGCTCCGTGGGGATGTGCGTCCCTGATCGTGGTGCCTGTCAAATTCATTGAGCCGGGAGCGGTTTGGATGACAGATGCTGGTGTCACGCGGCCAGAGTCCAAAGCCAAACCAATCGTGAAAGGTTTCATCACAGATCCAGGCTCAAAGGTGTCTGTGAGCGCACGATTTCTTAGCTGCTCACCAACCAAATTGCCCCTGCGATCTGGCACATAACTTGGGTAATTCGTCATGGCGATCACTTCGCCCGTAATTGCATGCAAGACCACCACACTCCCTGCTTTCGCTCGGTTGGTGATCACAGCTTCTTTGATTTTTTCGTAAGCAAAGTACTGGGCCTTGGTGTCAATGCTCAATTGCAAATCTTTGCCGTCTTCGGGCAAAATGATTTCGCCAATATCTTCTACGACTTTGCCAAATTTATCTTTGATCACACGCCGTGTACCGGGCTTGCCACCTAAGTCTTTGTTGAACTCGCGCTCAATGCCTTCTTGCCCAATGTTTTCAACATTCGTAAAGCCCACCACATGGGCAACGGCCTCGCCCTCTGGATAAATACGCTTGTATTCTTTACGCGCATAGATACCTTTGATCTTCAGAATTTCTATGCTTTTGGCGGTGGACTCATCGACTTGTCGTTTGAGCCACACGAAGTTTTTATCTTCGTCGCTCAATTTGTTTTCCAATTCAGCTTGCGTCATTCCCAATAACTTTGCAAGCGATTTGAATTTTTCTGGATCGCGGTCAATATTTTCTGGGTTAGCCCAAATGCTTGGTACAGGGACGCTCGATGCCAATATATGGCCATTGCGGTCCAGAATACGGCCTCGGTTAGCGGGTAAATCCAAGGTGCGTACATGACGAACCGCTCCTTGCCGCTTAAAGAATGCGCTGTCAATCAATTGCACATATGCCGCGCGTGCAACTAGCCCTAAAAACCCCAATGCAATACATGCCACGATAAATTGGCTGCGCCAAATAGGCGTCTTGCTTGCCAACAAGGGGCTCGATGTGTATTGAACGCTGCGACTACTCATGGACGCACCGCCTCTGAAGTGCTGGCACCTTGCGGCGGCAGTTTTGCGTAATGCGTGATCGCTGGCGTGATGGTTCGCATATGCAACTGTTCACGCGCCAATTTTTCAACACGCTTTGGCGTTGCTTGCGCGCGTCGCTCCACGTCTAAACGGTCGTTCTCAATTTCTAATCGACGCGCTTCACTCATCGCCTGGTCGAGTTCGGTAGTGAGCGCGCGCGATTGGTATTGGGTTCTCACCAAATAGAGTGCGCTGAGTAAAACTGCAATCAACAAAATAATGCTCAAGCGGCTCATGCCACCGCCTCGTGCTGCGCTGTAGGAAGGCGTTCTGCGACACGCAAGATGGCGCTGCGCGCACGTGGATTGCTTGCGATTTCTTCAGCGCTGGGCTTGATGCGTTGGACTGCTTTGAAATCCATGACTTGTGGCGGCGCAAAAGGCGCACGGCGGTCATACACCTCACGCGCGTGTTGCGCAATAAACTGCTTCACGATGCGGTCTTCTAGAGAGTGGAAACTAATCACAGCCAATCTTCCATGCGGGCGCAATACTTGCAACGTAGCGTCTAGCGCTTGTTGCAACTCCTCAAGCTCGGCGTTGATGAAAATCCGAAAAGCCTGAAATGTGCGCGTTGCAGGGTCCTTGCCCGGCTCGCGGGTTTTGACCGTGTCAGCCACGAGCTGGGCCAGTTCAGCGGTGCTTGTAGGGACGCCCCGTTCTTGTCGGCGAGCATCAATCGCCTTTGCAATCTGTAAAGCAAACCGTTCCTCGCCATATTCACGTATCACCTCCGCTATGTGTTGAATGTCTGCCTCTGCCAACCACTCCTGCACACTCTGCCCACGCGTGGTGTCCATGCGCATGTCCAAAGGGCCGTCGTGTCGAAATGAAAATCCGCGCGCCGGGTTGTCGACTTGTGGCGAGCTGATGCCTAAGTCCATCAGTACACCATCGACCGATGCGCGAGGCAAATCGCCCAAGTGCGCGAACCCTTCGTGCCGAATCGATAAACGCGGGTCTTGAATTTGCTGGGCCACTGCGATCGCTTCGGGGTCTTTGTCGAAGGCAATCACCCGCCCCTTGTCGGAGAGTTTGGAGAGCATCAGACGCGTGTGTCCACCGCGTCCAAAGGTTGCATCTACGTAGGTACCGTCCAGCTGAAGGTCGAGTGCATCGACGGCTTCGCTGAGTAGGACGGTGGTGTGCTGCCATGGCGTGTCCACCGTCATCCTTTAGAAAGAAAATTCCTTGAAGACGTCAGGCATCTCGCCTTGCATGGCTTGCGCTTCTAGCGTGTCGTAAGTCGTTTTGTCCCACAACTCAAAGTGGTTGCCCATGCCCAGCAACATGGTGTCTTTTGAAATGCCTGCTGCGGCGCGCAGTTCGGGAGAAATCAACACACGGCCCGTGCCGTCCATCTCCACATCCATCGCGTTACCAAGCAACACGCGCTTCCACCACTGCGCGCTCATAGGCAAAGCGGCGATACGGTCACGAAATTTCTCCCACTCGGTGCGTGGAAACACCATCAAACATCCGTGCGGATGTCGCGTGATCGTGAGTTGTCCGCTCGCTGTAGCGCTCAAAACGTCACGATGACGCGTAGGTACCGATAAACGGCCCTTGGCATCGAGACTCAGCGATGACGCACCTTGAAACACAGCAGCTTTCCTTGGCAAACAGACAATACGCAAGCGGCAGTGAAAGTGATTTAACACTTTTCACCACTTAATTGCACTTATTTGCACTGTATCAGGATTTCACTGCTTCACCAAGGGTTTTTCGATTTTTTTCAATGAAATCAACAACTTAGGAGCGATTTCATAAACAAGTCTAGGAGTAAAAAACGTTATAAAGCAAGCACTTAGAGAGTCTATTAAAAGTGTCTTATCAAGATAGAAATGGACTAAAAAAAACAGGCCAAAGGCCTGTTTTTCGCGTTGTCATGCAACAACGGTTCAATCCCCGAACATTTTTTGCTTCAACTCACGGCGCTCTTGCGCTTCTAGAGACAAAGTAGCGGTGGGACGCGCCAGCAATCGGGCGACCCCGATAGGTTCGCCCGTTTCGTCGCAATAGCCGTAATCGCCACCGTCGATGCGGTGGATGGATTGCTCGATTTTTTTCAGCAATTTGCGCTCACGGTCACGGGTGCGCAACTCCAAAGCATGCTCTTCTTCAATGGTGGCGCGGTCTGCGGGGTCGGGGACAACGACCGTGTCTTCGCGGAGATGCTCGGTGGTTTCGCTGGCGTTGGTCAACACTTCGTCTTTCAAATGGACCAACTTGATGCGAAAGAAGGCCATTTGTACGTCATTCATGTACTCGTTGTCAGGCATGGCGATCACCTCAGCATCGGTGAGTTGGTCGGCCTTTTTAGTCTTCCAGTTGTTGGCGAGTTTGGCGTCTTTTTTGGGTATCACAGGAATGATGGTCGTTGCAGCCTGGTTCGAAATCGGCATAAAGCTATTTTTTGCTGCCGTGGAAGCCAGAACTTGCGTGGGTGGAGGAGGAACGAGGGCAGCCATCTTGGCGGCTCTTGAGTTTTTCTTGTGCACCACCGGTGTGTAGCCGGGAATGATGGGCGTGACATGCACCACAGGAGGAGGCACCACCGGTTTAGCCGCAGCCTTGGGTGCTGCCGACTTTTTGGGCGCCTCTACTCTTTTAGCGGGTGCTGTTGCTTTGGAAGTTGGCACCTTCTTGGCCGGGACTTTTTTAGCGACAACTTTTTTGGCTGGAGCTTTTTTGGCCACTACTTTTTTAGCCGTCACCTTGTTGGCCACTGGCTTTTTGGCTAATGGTTTTTTGGGTGCAGCTTTTTGAGCGACAGGTTTTTTAGCGACTACTTTTTTAGGAGTCGCTTTCTTGGCAGTTGCATTCTTGGGGGCCGCTTTGGCAGCTATTTTTTTAGTCACAGGTTTCTTAGCAGGGGTTGGTTTTTTCACAAGCTTTTTAGCGGGTGCTTTTGGCTTTGCAGCAGGTTTGACAGCCTTTTTGGCTGGCGCAGATTTTGTTGGTTTTTTAAGGCGGGCTTGTGCGTTCACGTTTTGTCTCCTCGCCATTCCTTCCATGTACGAATATGCACTAAAGGAGGTCTGGCGCGCGGGATTGTAGCCACATTCAAAACGCTAAACCAGAGACTGCTCCAAGCCTTGCATCAAGATGTCTTTGGGCAAATCGATACCAATGAACACCATCTTGCTCATTCTTTCTTCGCCCTTAGCCCATTCGGGTCCTAAATCACTCCCCATGAGCTGGTGAACGCCTTGGAAAATAACTTTGCGCTCGGTCCCGCGCATATTCAAAACGCCCTTGTAACGCAGCATTTTGGGACCATAGATGTTGACGATAGTGCCCAAGAAGTCTTCCAACTTGGCAGGATCAAAGGCGCGCTTGGATTTGAAAACAAAGCTTTTGACGTCATCGTCATGGTGGTGGTGGTGACCGGGCCCGTGGTCTGCGCCGTGGGCATGTTCGCCATGGGCGTGGTCGCCGTGCGCATGGTCATGATCGCTATGCCCATGGTCGTGCCCATGCGCATCATGTCCATGTTTGTGCGATGGATGGTCGCAATGCTCGCCATCGTGATGATGGTGACCGTCGTCTGCCAAAAAGTCTGGGTCAATGTCTAACTTGGCATTGAGGTTAAAGCCGCGCAAATCAAACACTTCCGCCAAAGACACTTCGCCAAAATGCACCACTTTTTGTGGCGCACGGGGGTTCATATGTTTAAGGCGGTGTTGTAATGCATCCAATTCTTCTGCCGACACCAAGTCAGACTTACTGATAAAAATTTGGTCTGCAAAACCCACTTGACGACGCGCTTCTTGGCGGTCATTGAGTTGCTGGGCGGCGTGCTTGGCGTCTACCAAGGTCAATATAGAGTCGAGCAAAAAGCTCTCTGCAATCTCGTCGTCCATGAAGAAGGTTTGCGCTACAGGGCCGGGGTCAGCCAAGCCCGTGGTTTCGATCACCACGCGTTCAAAGTCAAGCAGACCTTTGCGCTTTTTGGCGGCCAAGAGTTGCAAGGTGGTGCGCAAGTCTTCACGGATGGTGCAGCACACGCAGCCGTTGTTCATTTGGATGATTTGCTCGTTGGTGTCCGAGACCAAGATTTCGTTGTCGATGTTTTCTTCACCGAACTCGTTTTCAATGATGGCAATTTTTTGGCCATGGGCCTCGGTCAATACGCGTTTGAGCAAGGTGGTTTTGCCTGCGCCTAAAAAACCGGTCAGGATGGTGGCTGGAATCAACATACGAGAACTACCTTGTAGAAATAAAAGAGGTCAACCCGCGATTGTCGCGCGTTCTGCCTTGTCAACCAAGGCGGCCGATTTCATGACCACCAATCCCTTGAGGTATTCGCCCTCTGGGAAGGTCAAGGTCATGGGATGGTCTGGTGCGCCTTGCATGCGCTCGCTGATATAGCCATCTACTCCTGCATCGGTACCAGCGGAGGCCACGATTTTATGGAACAACTCTGCGCCAATGCCACCCGAACAGCTGTAGGTGAACAAGACGCCGCCTGGCTCCAAAATTTTGAAAGCCAGTCGGTTGATGTCCTTATAAGCGCGTGCCGCCCGATCTGCGTGCGCGGCCGATGGGGCAAATTTGGGTGGGTCTAGCACGATGGCGTCAAAGGTTTGTCCGTCTTTGTAGAACTGGCGCAGTGACGCATTGACATCGGCATCCATCATGGTGGTGCGCGCGGCATTAAAACCATTCAACGCCACATTGCTTTTGGCGCGTTCAATCGCAGGGCCTGAGGAATCAATCGAGGTGATATGCGCGGCACCGCCTGCCAAAGCCGCGACGGTAAAACCGCCCGTGTAGCAATAGCAATTGAGTACGCGCTGAAACTGCAGCCGGCGCGCGTAATCTGCAAACTTTTTACGGCTGTCGCGTTGGTCTAAATAAAACCCGGTTTTATGACCCTCTGCAATATCTAGCGATAGTTTCCAACCGTGTTCACGCAACTCGATTCCTGTAGATCCCTCACCGCGCAACCATCCTGTGGCGGGTTGCAAACCTTCTAAACCACGTACGCCAGAGTCTGATCGCTCGTAGAGTTTAGATAAACCTGTTTGCGCCAGCAGTGCGCTGGAAATCTCTTGCTTCCAGCGCTCGGTGCCACTGGATAAGAACTGCGCGACCAAGGTGTCGTCATAGCGATCGACGATCAAACCAGGCAGCCCGTCGGACTCGCCATGGATCAAACGCATGCCGTTGCTTTGGATATCAAAACGGCTTCTGGCGGCAATGGCGCGCTTTATGGAGGCGTCAAAAAAAGCCGCATCAATGCGCTGTGCTTCGTCAAAACTCCAAATACGCGCGCGGATCTTGGAGCTGGGGCTAAATGCTGCCCAGCCCAAAAAACTGCCACTGTGGCTTTCCACACGCACTGTCTCTCCCGAATCTGCGCCGCCTTTGGCAATCGCGCTGTCAAATATCCATGGATGGCTGCGTAGCGCTGAGCGCTCCTTACCTTCTCTGAGTCGTATCGTTTTCATTGTTAGTTACTTTATTTTTTTCGCGCACGGGGATGCGCAGCGTCATAGGCCTTGGCCAAATGCTGAAAATCCAAACGCGTGTACACCTGCGTAGTGCTGATATTGGCGTGCCCGAGTAACTCTTGCACTGCGCGCAAATCGCTGCTCGACTGCAACAGATGGCTGGCGAATGAATGGCGCAGCATATGCGGATGGACGGGAGTGGATAACCCTGCCTTCAAACTGCGTTGCTTGAGACGTTGCCAAATGGCTTGAGCAGTCAGACGCGTGCCATGTCGACCAATAAATAAAGCACTCTGGACTTCTGACAAAACCTTTTTGTCTGATGAAGCATCATCTAAAAACGTACCCTTTGTTGCAGTTCCTTTGATTGGAGTGCCTTTTGTTACTGCACTTTTTGTTGCTGTATCTTCTTGTTGAAAGAACTTCAAGCCTTGATCGCGAACCGCTAACCAAGCATTCACAGCTAGCAATGCCTTGCTACCAATGGGCACACTGCGTCGTTTGCTGCCCTTGCCCAATACATGGGCCTCAGCACCTTCTAAATCGAGCCAGCCTTTGGCGGTGTTACTGGCTTGCGCGTCTAGTCCCACCAATTCGCCAACACGCAGTCCACAACCGTAGAGCAACTCGACCATCGCTGCATCGCGGCATTCCAGCCAAGGGTCGGTGACATCCGGAGTAGCAGAAAACTCTGCCAATTGCATGGCGTCGTCCACGCTCAAAGCTTTAGGCAGAGGCTTAGGTGCTTTGGGAGCGCGCACGTCTTGCACTGGGTTACTTTGCACCACACCTTCTCTTCCTAGCCAGGTGTAAAAACCGCGCCATCCCGACAAGATAAGAGCAATGCCTCGACCACTGCGCCCACCACTGTGCATCTGCGAGACCCAACGGCGTATGTGACTAGATTGCACCGCTTCCAGTGCTACGCCAGCAACTTTGGCGTAGTCGCTGAGTTTTTGTAGGTCTAGGGTGTAGAGCGCATGGGTGCGGTCTGCAAGGCGTTTTTCATAACGCACATGGTCAAGGTAGCGGGCAACCCAGTCCATGGTTTTATTAAGTTTTAAAGGCGTTATCGTAAATGCGAGAGCGCAGCGCTGGCTAAATCACCCAGACGCTCAATGAACGCTGTGCCCATGCCTTCGTGGTAACGCTGTGCATCCGGCGAAGCCATCACCAACAAACCAATCACGGGTTGCTTTGTGGCAGTCTGTGGCGTGTCATCTGCCCTTGTGGCGCGTAAAGCCACCATGGCAACCGACTGGGCAGCGCTGGGTTCTAGCAACCATTTCACGGCTTCAAAGTTTTGGTTCATGCCAACATAAGGCGTGCTCAGATTTTCAGCAAAGGTTTTGACTTCGTCGCCAACACCCACCGCAAAAGGTTCGATTTGGTAGTCATCTGCCACGCCCCATACTTTGATCGCCACTTGCGGCACCATGAAGTCGTGCTGAATATGGTCGGCGATGGTGTAGGGCAAGTCGCGCGCATTGGCGGTCATCAGCAAGGTTTTGACCCAACGCTGCATGCGCTCAATCAACACCTCGTTATCGGTGCCGTGGCGCATCATGTCCATCAAGCGCATCTCTAAGGCGCGGATTTTTTCGCGCAACATATCGGCTTGGCGCTCTTGCAAACTCACTGCGCGCGTACCGTGCGGACTGTTCAAACGCACCGCAGCCAATAACTCGGCATTACGTTCAAAAAAATCTGGTGTGTTGACTAAAAAATTGGCAATGTCTTCTTCAGTGATAGGGTTCATAGCAGGGTTCATAAAGTGTCAGGTAAATTGATTTCGCCTTGAAAGACCGTGGCGGCAGGGCCGGTCATCCACACTGGGGTATCGCCGCCTTGCCAAGCAATCGTGAG
>Ga0247831_1007323_pt1 | contig 12405 bp, 9 predicted proteins | sample LaCruzMarch2015__9_FD_192406 | JGI IMG/M metagenome (GOLD analysis project Ga0247831, IMG submission 192406) | Freshwater microbial communities from meromictic Lake La Cruz, Castile-La Mancha, Spain - LaCruzMarch2015_1m | ecosystem: Environmental > Aquatic > Freshwater > Lake | place: Spain...
AGCGGCCAAGCTGGCATTGGCTCGCTCGGCGGCCGAGTCACGCTGCCGACAGCGCGACCCGCCTCGACCGGCAGTGCGGCTGCGACATCGCCCGCGCGTGGCGCGCGAAGGTCGGCAAGCCGCACCTCGCGACCGTCATCGAGCCTGATGGTCTCGGCATCGACGATCGCCGCCACCGTATGGCGCGCAACCGGCTTCAGCTGACAGGCAGCGGCGGCTGTCGGCGCGCGGGTCTCGGCCCGCAACGCGCCCGGAGCCGCAATCAAGGTTCCTATGATACCGGCTGTAAGAACGACCACGCGACGTCCGACGCCCGTGCGGCCGCTGCATCCGAGCCGAGCCAACCGCGCGATTTCCTTCTCCCCCTGCATGCCTTATTGCCTCGCCTTCCGCCTGCGCCGACGCGCACCGAACAAAGCAAGGAGAACGTCCGTGGACAAGCAACTTTGGGAAAAAGGCCTCGCCAAGCGCAAGTCGACCCTCGGCGCCGAGTATGTCGAGCGCAACATGGCCAATGCCGACGCCTTCAACCAACCGTTCCAGGACATGCTCAACGAATACTGCTGGGGCGGCGTGTGGGGCGACGAGCGGATCCCCGCCAAGACCCGCTCGATGATCAACCTCGGCCTGATCGCCGGCATCAATCGCATGGAGGAGTGGGAACTCCACCTCAAGGGCGCGATCAACAACGGCGTCAGCAAGGACGAAGTGCAGGCGATCCTGCACCAGATCGCCGTCTATGCCGGCATGCCTGCGGGCGTCGAATGCTTCCGCATCGCGCGCAAGGTCTACAAGGAACTCGAGGAAAAGAAGGGTTGAGAACATCGCTCAGCAGATTGCGGCGTGGCCGCTCGCAGGATGTACCCTGGCCCAAAAATGCCCGGTAGACCAACCGGTCCAAGCCGAGCGGGGGTAACCCGCTCGGCCATTCAAAGCGGAGAAGCGGGGGCGCGCACTCGCGCGACCTTCCGGCGCGGCTTGACCCGGTGGGCATGCTTCGACTCGAGATCGGCATGTGCTGCGATCAGGGCGGCGAGCTCCGGTTCGGCGACCAGGGCCGCCGCACGTGCGATCGTGAACCACCGACGCTTCCGCGCGGCCCGCTCGGGCCAGCGGCGGCCTTGCGTCTCGACCCATAGCCGGTAAACCGTGACAGAAAGCGGCTTGTCGACTGCGACATCGGCCTTGACGTACCTGTAAGTACCGGCGCTGGCGAACTCGATGCGCCCGGAAACGCCCGCTTCCTGCAGCGCCTCGACGGCGGCGGCGGCCGGGTCGTCGAGGCCCGTCATCGGCCAACCCTTCGGGATCACCCAGCGGCCGGTATCGCGTGAGGTCACAAGCAACACGCGCAGCAGTCCCCGCCTCGTCATGCGAAGACAGAGTGCGCCGACCTGTTTGTCGCCCCTTGTCACCCTCGGCTCATCCCCGGCCCGATCTGAACCCAATGCCTGATGACGCGAGGCAGGGCGCGAGACGTGTTGCAGGTCATCTTGCAACCGCAGATTGGATCGTAGCACAATTGTCTAATACCACGCACAAATAGCTACGACAAACGCACTTCTCAAGGATTGGTTCCGGCACCTGTTCAGAAGCCGCTACAGCATGGCGAGCGGCAGCGCGCGACGCGGCGGCGGAAATGTCTTGTCGAGCAGGGCATTGTCTTCGGCGGTGAGAACGAGATCCAAGGATTCGCGGTTAGCGCGCAGGTGCGCTTTGTCCACAGCCTTGGGGATGGCGATCACGCCCGGCTGACGCAGCACCCAACTGAGCGCAATCGCCGCCGGCGCCACACCGTGGCGACGTGCGACCTCGGCCAGCGCCGGCGCGCCGAGGATCGACCGCTGGCCGAGCGGCGAATACGCCATCAGCGGCATGCCGCGATTCTGACAGTCGGGAAGCAAATCCCATTCTACGCCCCGCGCGCCGAGATGATAGAGGACTTGATCTGTCGCGCACTGCTCACCGCCAGCCACGCGGCGCAGCTCCGACATGTCGTCGAGGTCGAGGTTCGAAACGCCCCAATGGCGAATCTTGCCGGCCGCCTTCAGCGCCTCACAGGCATATACCGTTTCGGCGAGCGGCACCGCCCCTCGCCAGTGCAGCAGATAGAGATCGAGATGGTCGGTGCCGAGCCGCTTCAGGGAGCGCTCGCAGGCTGCCGGGACCTTCGTCCGCGAAGCATTCTGAGGGTAGAACTTCGACACTAGGAAAGCGTCCTTGCGCCGGCCCGCGAGAGCCTCGCCCACGACCTGCTCGGCACCACCGTCGGCGTACATCTCGGCAGTATCGATCAGCGTCATTCCGAGATCGAGGCCGAGTTGCAGCGCCTTGATTTCGGCGGCGCGTTCGCCCGCTCGCTCGCCCATGAACCAGGTCCCCTGGCCGAGCGCCGGAACAGCTTCACCAGTTGGCAACGTGACAAGGCGCATGGACGGCTACCTTCCTGAATTGCTCACTGTGAGCTGGACGGTCGACATAGCAGGTCCGAGGCAAACCACACGACCTGGCACCAACTTCGACGACACGTTCAACCTCGCCGCCAACTTCACCGGCATCTTTGGCAACTTCGTCGAGGTTCGCGCGCTCGACGGCAACGACACGATCAATGGCAACGGCAATACGCGGGCGAGCTTCGCTGGCGCGAACGGGGCGGTTGAGGTGGACCTCGCCGCCGGCACGAGCGGTGCGCGAGTAGGCGGTCCGGATGCCGGGGCGACCAACGTCGGCTCCGACTTGCTGTTCAACGTCAACCAGGCACGCGGTTCGAACTTCGCCGACCTCCTGCTCGGTACCAACGGAAACCAGTTCGAGTCTTTCCGTGGCCAAGCCGGAGACGACTATATCGACGGGCGCGGCGGCACTAACGATCGCGCCGACTATCGTAACTCGACAAGTGGTATTTTTGCCGACCTCGCGACCGGCATTATTCAGGATGGCTTCGGAACGACAGATACAGTCGTTAACATCGAGCAGGTCCGCGGTTCCGAGTTTGAAGACACCATATCCGGCGACGCCCGCGACAACCGGCTCGAGGGCCGTGACGGCAACGATACGATCAGCGGCGGGCTCGGCTTCAACACGTTTCTCGGCGGGCGCGGCGACGACACGCTGATCAACGAGGCCTCGTCCAATAGTAACGATGGGGGGCGCGCTGAGTACATCGAGGCAACTGCCGGCATCACCGTTGAAATGGGCCACTCCGGCGGCGCGTTCGGCCGCATCGGTGATGCATCAGTCGGCACAGACTCGCTCGAACGCGTCGAGCAGGTGCGCGGCACCAACTTCGACGACACCTACACGGCGAACACCAGTTGGCTGTCCACGAACAACGATACCTTCAACGAGTTCGAGGGCGGCGGCGGCAACTACACGATCATCAGCAATGGCAATACGCGCGTCAGCTACCTGAACGCTCTGGCGAGTGTCACGGTCGATCTTGCTGCCGGGACCGGTACGTCGACCGCGCCGGCGGACGCAGCTGGCGTCGGCAGCGATACGTTCACCAACGTCAATCAGGTGCGCGGCTCCGGCTTCGCCGACTTCCTTTACGGCACGACAGGGAACGATTCGTTCCGCGGGCAGGCGGGCGCCGACACCATTGACGGGCGGGGTGGCTCGGACCGCGCCGACTATCGCAATTCGAATGGTGCCATCACTGCCGACCTCAATGCCGGCACTATTCAAGACGGCTTCGGCTCGACCGATACCGTCATCAGTATCGAGCGCGTACGGGGTTCGGGCTTCGACGACACGATCCGCGGCAACGGTGGCGACAATATCTTGGAGGGCCTAGACGGCAACGACTCGCTCAGAGGTCGTGGCGGCGCCGACACGCTGATCGGCGGGCTTGGCAACGATACCGCCGACTACTCGCAGGAATCGGCCTTCGTCACCGTCAACCTCGCCGCTGGCACGGCGAGCGGTACGTCGGCCGGAACCGACTCGCTGTCCGGCATCGAGGAAGTGCGCGGCTCGGCGTTTGCCGACACGCTCACCGGCGACGACCTGGTCGGCTTCGACGGCAACACCTTCCGTGGCCTCGCCGGCAATGACGTCATCAATGGCGGCAAAGGCTTCGACGAAGTGCGTTACGATAGTGATGCCGGCGCCGGCGGTACTGCTGCAGTCACCGTCAACCTCGCAACCGGCACTGCGACGGACGGCTTCGGCAACACCGACACGCTCAGCAATATCGAGACGGTGGGTGGAACGGCGCAAGCGGACACGCTGATCGGCAACTCTCGGACGAACCTTTTCCGCGGCCTTGCTGGCGCCGACGCGATCAACGGCGGCGACGGTTTCGACGAGGTGCGTTACGACCGCGATGCGAACTTCGGCGGCAACCTGGCTGTCACCGTAAATCTTGCAACCCAGACGGCAACCGACGGCTTCGGCAACACCGATACGCTCATCAGCATCGAAGGCGTACGCGGCACCGGCCTCGCCGATACATTCATCGGCAACGGTGAAGACAACAGCTTCACCGGGATCGGCGGCGCCGACGCGTTCGATGGCGGAGCTGGCAGCGACGAAGTCCGCTACGATATCGACGCAGCGCGCGGCGGATTGTTGGGCGTCACGGTCGACCTCACGGCTGGCACCGCGACCGATGGCTTCGGGGCGACCGACACGCTTGTGTCGATCGAGCGCGTACGCGGCACGCGCAGCAACGACAACCTCGTCGGAAACGCCGCCGACAACGTGTTCCGCGGACTTGCGGGCAACGACACGATCAGCGGCGAAGGTGGCAACGACTGGGTGAGCTACGCCCGCGATATCAACGTGCGCGCCGAGGGCGAAACGTTGATCGGGGTAAACGTGAACCTTCAATCCGTAGCTACCGACAGCTTCGGCGACACCGATACGCTCTACTCGATCGAGAATGCGGAAGGCGGCACACTCGACGACATTTTCGACGGAACTGCGGGGGACAATGTGTTCCGCGGTTTTAGCGGCAATGATGTCATCACCGGCTGGGACGGCAGCGACACTGTCGACTATCACGTCGACGCCGATTTCGGTCTCAACGTCGCCTTTGAAGATGGAAGTGCCGGTGTCTCGGTCAACCTGGGACTGAACACGGCGACTGACGGATTCGGCGATACTGACACTCTGTTTTTCATCGAGAACGTGATCGGCACGGATGCCGCCGACACCATCATCGGCAGCGCGGAGGCGAACCGGCTCGACGGTCGCGGCGGCAATGACCTGCTGACGGGTGAACTCGGCGCCGACGTGTTCGAGTTCCGCGCCGGCTGGGGCACTGACACGATCACAGATTTCGAGGATGGCAGCGATACCTTCGACCTGACGGCCTTCCTGACGATCGACGACGTCGCCGACCTGACCATCGCGCAGGATGGCCTCGACGTGACGATCGCGATCACCGGCGACCCGGCGAACGTCATCCGCGTTCAGGGGACGACAGTGGCCCAGTTCACCAACGCCGATTTCGACTTCTTCAGCTGAGATCAAGTCCGGGGCGCCATGTGCGCCCCGGGAAGAATTTCAAACTTGGTCTTGACGTCGCGGATCGACCCGGCTCAGCCCGGCGTCGCACAGACCGGCCCGGCAGGCGCCGCACTGTGGCTGCTCAAGTCGCAGACGGTCGGCGCCTCGCCCGAAAGCGGATTGCCGGGGTCCCAAGCGTACCTGATCTCGTCGAACCGGGTCTTGAGCGCATCATAGATCAGCAGGCGGCCGGCGAGGCTGTCGCCGATGCCGAGAATCTCCTTCAAGACCTCGGTCGCCTGCAGCGTGCCGACGACGCCGACGACGGCACCGAGCACGCCGACCTCGGCGCAGTTGAACACCGTCTCGGGCGGTGGCGCCTCGGGGAACAGGCAGCGGTAGGTCGGCCACGACGTGCCGTCGGGCTTCGTCTCGTGCGGCTTGAACGTCGTCACGTAACCGTCGAACGGGCCGACGGCTGCGAACACCAGCGGGCGACGGGCGAGATAGCAGGCGTCGGAGACGAGATAGCGGGTGGCGAAGTTGTCCGAGCCGTCGGCGATGATGTCGTACCGGCCGATCAGATCCAGCGCATTCGAGGCATCGAGCCGGGTGGCGTGCGTCACGACCTCGACGTGCGGGTTCAACCGCCCGATCGTGGCCCGCGCGCTGTCGACCTTGGTCTGGCCGATCGCCGCGGTGTCGTGCGCGACCTGGCGCTGCAGGTTGTCGAGGCTCACCGTATCGTCGTCGACCACGCCGATGGTGCCGACGCCGGCTGCGCCCAGATAGAGGATCAGCGGCGAGCCGAGCCCGCCAGCCCCGACCACCAACACGCGCGCTGATTTCAGGCGCTGCTGGCCCTGGCCGCCCACCTCGCGGAGCACGAGGTGGCGCTTGTAGCGGTCGATTTCCTCGCGGCTGAGCCGCGCTGCGGTGTTCTCGGTCATGACCTGATACTAGATGCGTCGCGATCGACTTGCATCCCCAGCACTCCGACGAGCCCCGGACTGCGCAAGTGCTCCGAACGACAAACGCGGCACGATCCGGGTGGATCGTGCCGCGCCATTAGCGCCGGAAACGCAAAACTCAGGTCCGGCAGAAACGAACTTAGCAAGAAGTCCTTTCGACTTCGCAAACGCGTGCGTCATCACGGGCCTCGGCGGCGACAGGAACGGCAGGTCTGCCGAGCGGCCTAGCCCTGGCCACCAGCCTTGCGCGGGTCGCCGCTGCGCGCTAGTCAGCCGTCACAAGTACCGCGATGATCCAACGTCGACCAGCTCGCCTGAGACGACTGCGGGACACCAGAGGACGCCCGCGATGCCCACCACGTTCAAGCTTCTGCTGCTGCCCGGCGATGGCATCGGTGTCGAGACCATGGCCGAGGTGGAGCGCGTGCTGGCGTTCTTCAACAAGGCCTCGAACACGGGCCACTTCGAAACAGACCACGACCTCGTCGGTGGCGTCTCGATCAACAAGCACGGCACGCCGCTGACCGACGCCGCACTCGCCAAGGCGCAGGCGTCCGACGCGGTGATCTTCGGCTCGGTCGGCGGGCCGAAATGGGACAAGGTTGCCTATGCGATCCGGCCCGAAGCTGGCCTGCTGAGGCTCCGCAAGGAGATGGACCTGTTCGCCAACCTTCGGCCGGCGATCTGCTACCCCTCGCTCGCCGAAGCATCCTCGTTGCGCCGCGAGGTGGTCGAGGGCCTCGATATTCTGATTCTGCGCGAGCTGACCGGCGGCACCTACTTCGGCGAGCCAAAGGAGATCGTGACACTGGAGGATGGCCAGAAGCGCGCGGTCGACACCACGGTCTACACCACGCGTGAAATCGAGCGCATCGCCAAGGTCGCCTTCGACCTCGCGAGGAAGCGTCGCAACCTCGTCCACTCGGCCGAGAAGCGCAACGTAATGGCGACCGGCGTGCTTTGGAACCAGGTGGTGACCGCCACGCACAAAGCCTATGCGCCCGACGTGAAGCTCGAGCATATCCTCGCTGACAACTGCGCGATGCAGCTGGTGCGCAACCCGAAGCAGTTCGACGTGGTGGTGACCGACAACCTGTTCGGCGACATCCTGTCGGACGCCGCCGCTATGCTGACCGGCTCGCTCGGCATGCTGCCGTCCGCCTCGCTCGGCTCGCCCGATCCGAAGAGCGGCCGCGCCAAGGCGCTGTACGAGCCGGTACACGGCTCGGCACCCGACATCGCCGGGCAGAACAAGGCGAACCCGATCGCCACCATCGCCTCGTTCGCGATGGCCCTGCGCTACTCGTTCGACATGGTCAAGGAAGCCGATCTGCTGGAGAAGGCGATCTCGGGCGTGCTCGCGCAGGGCTACCGCACCGGCGACATCATGCAGCCGAACATGCGGTCGGTCGGCACCACCGAGATGGGCGCCGCGATCGTCAAGGAACTCGAGACACTGGTCGCCTGACGGGCTTCCAAACTGCGCTCTGAAAGAACAAGATTATACGCTGGCGGCCGGGGAGGGCCTCGAACATGCGCACCTATCGCATTGCGGCCATTCCCGGCGACGGCATCGGCACCGAAGTGATCGCTGCCGGCGTGCAGGCGCTGGAGGCGTGCGCTACCCGCGACGGCAGTTTCACGATCGCCTTCGACCACTTCGACTGGGGCTCGGACTACTACAAGCGGCACGGCGTGATGATGCCAGCCGACGGGCGCGACCAGATCAAGGGACACGACGCCATCCTGTTCGGTTCGGCCGGCGCACCCGACGTGCCGGACCACATCACGCTGTGGGGTCTGCGCCTCGCCATCTGCCAGCCGTTCGACCAGTATGCCAACGTCCGCCCCACGCGCGTGCTGCCCGGCATCGTCTCGCCGCTGCGCAATGTCTCGACCGAGGGCGGCGAACTCGACTGGGTGATCGTGCGCGAGAACTCCGAGGGCGAGTACGCGGGCGTCGGCGGGCGTGTGCACAAGGGCTTTCCCGAGGAAGTGGCGACCGACGTTGCGATGTTCACGCGCGCCGGCGTCGAACGCATCATGCGCTTCGCCTTCCGGCTCGCCCGCTCGCGCCCGAGAAAGCTGCTGACCGTCGTCACCAAGTCGAACGCGCAGCGCCACGCTATGGTGATGTGGGACGAGATCGCCGCCGAAGTGGCAGCCGAGTTCCCCGATGTCACCACAGACAAGATGCTTGTCGACGCCATGACCATGCGCATGGTGATGAAGCCGGGCTCGCTCGACACGATCGTCGCCACCAACCTGCACGCCGACATCCTGTCGGACCTCGCGGCAGCACTTGCCGGCTCGCTCGGCATCGCGCCGACCGCGAACCTCAACCCAGAACGCAAGTTCCCCTCGATGTTCGAGCCAATCCACGGCTCTGCCTTCGACATCATGGGGAAAGGGATCGCAAATCCGATCGGCACGTTCTGGTCGGCGGTGATGCTGCTCGAGCATCTCGGTGAGGCCAAGGCAGCGGCCCGCCTTATGCGCGCCGTCGAGCGGGTGACGGCCGACAAGCGGCTGCATACGCCGGACCTCGGCGGCACGGCACGAACCCAGCAGGTGACCGACGCGGTGATCGCGGCCGTCACAGGCGACAACATCTGAGGCGGGCCAAGCCGCCGGCAGTCAACGAGGAGGACCGCTCATGCCCGCCCATTCCGACAAGCCCTGGACCGGAGTCTATCCGATCGCCCCGGTCGCCTTCCGCGAGGACGGCACGCTCGACACTGACGGCTGCCGGCGTATCCTCGACTGCATGATCGACCAGGGCGTCGACGGCATCGCGATCCTCGCCAACTACTCCGAGCAGTTCCTGCTGTCCGACGCCGAGCGCGAGGAAGTTCTGGTTCTCTCGCTCGAGCAGATCGCCGGCCGCGTACCGGTGATCGCCACCTGCTCGCACTTCTCGACGGACATCGCAGCCGCACGGGCCAAGCGGGCGGCCGATGTCGGCGCCAAGATGATCATGATGATGCCGCCCTACCACGGCACCGGGCTCCGGGCAGACGAGGGCGGCATCATCGAGCAGTTCGCGCGCGTCGCGGATCGCTCTGGCCTGCCGATCATGGTGCAGGACGCACCGCTGTCAGGTGTCGCGCTGTCGGTCGCGTTTCTCGTGCGACTGGCAGCGGCGGTCCCGGCGGCCAGCTATTTCAAGATCGAGGTGCCGGGCACCGCCGCCAAGCTGCGCAGCCTGATCAAGGAAGGCGGCGCCGCCATTCGTGGGCCGTTCGATGGTGAGGAGAGCATCACGCTGATGGCCGACCTCGACGCGGGCGCGACTGGCACGATGCCGAGCGCGCTGATCCCCGACTTGATCAAGCCGGTGGTCGAGAGCTATCTCGCCGGACATCGGCAAGAGGCACAGGATGCCTATGCCCGTATACTGCAGCTGATCAACTACGAGAACCGCCAGTGCGGGCTGCGCGCCACCAAAACGGTGATGATGGAGGGCGGCGTCATCAAGTCGGATTTCGTGCGCCATCCGCTGGCACCGCTCGATCCGGCAACGCGCACGGGCCTACTGGAGCTGACACGCATGCTGTCGCCGGTGGCGCTCGAGTGGGGCAAGTGACGGCCGGCGCCTTTGTCACATACGACATGGGATGTAGCGGCTGAGTGCGGCCATGCCGAGGGTGACCACCCCGCTCGCGACATACACGCCAGCGAGCGGCGAGACAGCCAGGACCAGCACGAACATGCCGGGGAACGCCATCGACGCGGCGTGACGGAAGGTCATGAAGACGGATGTCATGGCCGCCCGCTCATAAGGATGGACAGCGCGCAGAAACGGTGTGTTGCCGGCACCATCCAGAAATGCGGCGCCGAACGCACTGGCGCAGAGCAGGGCGAGTGCCGCGCCGGGCCAACCGATGGCAAGACCGGCGGCGAGCGTGCCGAAGCCGGCAATGCCATAGCCCGCCATCAACAGGCGACGCATGCCGTAGCGCTCCCCGAGGCGGCCCCACTGGCGCACCAGCAGCATCGGCAGCAGGCCGGCCGAAACGATGGCGCCGGCGACCTCCGGTCCGAAGCCGGCGGCAGCGACCAGGATCGGCGTGTAGACGAAGTACATCGTCCACCAGCCGTTGCGTCCGATGGCGAGTGTCCAGGCGAGCACCAATCGCGGCTGGCGGAAGAAGCGCGGGATCGATTTCAGTGGACGCGGCACGGGCTGGCGCCGATCCGGTGGCGCGCCATCGGTCAGTCGGAACCGCCAGAAGTAGACGGCAAGCAACGTGGCAGAGAGCGCGACCAGCGCGAACGTCGCATTTTCCAGCACGCGGTAGTGCAGGAACACGCCAAGCCAAGGGCCGGCGATGAAAGCGCTACCAATGTAGAGTAGCCGGCGCGGCTCGAAGCGGGCGAGTGCACGGCGCGGGATCTGCTCCAGCAGATAGAGATTGAGCAGGATCTCGATCGCAGCCGTCGCGACCATCTGCACCATCAGGCCGGCGACGAGCGACCAGGGTGTCGCGAGCGCCATCAGCCCGACGCTGACCACGATGCCGAAACAGCCGGCCGTCAGCAGGTGGCGACGGGCTACGATGTGGAGAACGGCCGGCATCGCGAGGCTCGCGACGAGTCCGAGGAAAGCCGCAGCGAAATAAAGCAAGCTGACGGCGAGCGCGCTGCCGAGCAGCAGATAGGCTTGCTGGGGGACCAGCGTCACCAGCAGCGCACGGCAGGTGCCGTCGAGCAGGAACAACACGATGAAGATGACGATGCGGCTTTCGACCGCCGCGGCGTCTGGTCCGTCAGTGGTCGCCGCGCGTGTATCCATGGTCGCCTTCAGCGGCAGCCACCTCCTCCGCCTCGTGGCGTAGCGGAGTATGTGGCCCAGAACATGAGGTCGCCATATCGGCTGCACCTGCGGGACGCTGACACTATCGGGCAGAGAGGGATCGCTTGAAGGGCCCAAATCGCAGGGCTGGGTCGCCCTCGCCGGCGGCCCTGAATTGGCACTAGGTGGTTTGCGGAAGGACCGCAACAGGCGTAGGAAAAGCGCCGAACCGTCCCCGAAAGGTCGATCATGAACACCAAACCGCGTGGCCGCCAGTTCTTCTTCAACCCCGGCCCGACCAACATCCCCGACCGCGTGCTCTCGGCCATGCACCGTCCGGTGTTCGATTTTCTGTCGGACGAATTCCTCGAGATTCAGGATCGCGTGCGCGCCGGTTTGAAGCGCGTACTGAAGACTAAGCAACACGTGCTGGTTTACGGCGCCAACGGCCACGGCGCCTGGGAAGCGGCGATCGTCAACGTGTTTTCGGCTGGCGACACGGTGCTGGTGATCGAGACCGGGCGGTTCTCCAAGAGCTGGGGCCAGCTTGCGACGAGCGCCGGTCTCAAGGTCGAGACGCTTGCCGCCGACTGGCGCCACGGGCCGACGCCGGAAGCTCTGCAGGCGCGACTCGCCAAGGACACGACGCACACCATCAAGGGGGTGCTGGTGGTCCACAACGAGACCTCGACCGGCATGGCGCACCCGATCGCCGCCTACCGCAAGGCGATGGACGCTGCCAAGCACCCGGCGCTCTATCTCGTCGACACCATTTCGTCGCTCGCCTCGATCGACTTCCGCATGGACGAGTGGGGCATCGACCTCGCCGTCGGCGGCAGCCAGAAGGGGTTGATGATGGTGGCCGGCCTGTCGTTCACCGGCATCAGCGAGAAGGCCATGGAGGCCCACAAAAAGGCTACGCTCTACCGCGGCTATTGGGACTGGCAGGAGATGCTGTCGATGAAGCCGCAGCGCTTCATGGGCACCTCGCCGGTGCATCTGGTGTGCGGCCTCGATGAATCGATCAAAATCCTGGAGGAGGAGGGCCTCGACGCGGTGTTCGCGCGCCATGCGCGGCTGGCCAAGGCGGTGCGCGCCTGCGTTACGCACTGGGGCGGCGGCGCCACCGCCGACGTGCAGGTCGACGGCGATGGCTTCAAGGGAGAGGTCGGTGCCATGACGCTG
>Ga0247831_1007328_pt1 | contig 12397 bp, 13 predicted proteins | sample LaCruzMarch2015__9_FD_192406 | JGI IMG/M metagenome (GOLD analysis project Ga0247831, IMG submission 192406) | Freshwater microbial communities from meromictic Lake La Cruz, Castile-La Mancha, Spain - LaCruzMarch2015_1m | ecosystem: Environmental > Aquatic > Freshwater > Lake | place: Spain...
TCGAATCGATACAGTACCGAATCTTAAGTGAACGCTCAAACGTGTAGTTCCACGAACCGATGGGATATCGCGTTTATCCTTGTAATTCTTCACAATATCGAGGTTGAGCGCGCGTGCAGGAATTTCTATAGATGACTTTTTGAAACCCATTTCTTCCACGGTTTGCACCGCGCTTCTATCCCACTTGTGGAAATGTTGAAAGTGCTTTTCGGTCGGGTAAGCCTTGAATGAATCTTCAGTGAGTGCGGCCTTCCATTTCCTAGAGTAAGGCGTGAAAACCGTGTATGGCGCACCATTGTCTTTCACCACTTCCAACTTTTCGAAGATCACTTGGTCTTTGAAAGTGAGCAACTTCGCTCCGTTTTCCGCTAAAACTTTATCGATGGCACGGTCGCGATCGGCTGCATAAGGTTCGTAGTCGTGGTTGGTATAAACCGCTTCCACTTTGTATTGCGAACAGAGCGATTTGAAGCAATCTGCAGGAAATCCATAAAAGGTTTTGATGCCTGAACCGAGCGCTCGCAATTCTTGGTTGAGTCGTTCAATTTCTCCGTGGATGAAAGTTACTCGCGCATCGTCTTCATCTTCCAAACGATCGAGAATGCTGCGGTCGAAGATGAAAATTGGGAGTACTGGAAATCCGCTTTTCAAGGCCTCATAAAGACCTGCATTGTCTTCAAGACGAAGGTCGCGACGGAACCAAAAAATGCTAACTGACTGCATCTTTAAAGGATAGTTTTACGAATGGGCTGATCGGGTTTGGCGTAAGAGAAACGTTGTCCGTTTTGAAGTCCAAAATACGCGTCCAATCCTGCCACGGCGAGACTGTCTGCTTTTTGGTGCGCCACAAAACCATCTTCTTCGAGAATATCTTCCCGAAGAAAAATGTGCAAGATTTGTCCAATCACGAGGATTGTTCCATTGCGTTCGATTGGATGCTCTTCGGCAAGTTGAAGCGCGATTTTCACAGGCGATTCAGCCACAAATGGTGCGTGAAAACCGTTGGTGATGGCGGGAGTTAATCCAGTTTGTTCAAATTCTGAAACGCCATCAGGATACCGTGCACTGGTTTGGTGCACCTGCTCAGCCATTGCGGTTGTTACTGTGTTGATGGTAAAAAATCCGGTTTCTCGGATGTTGGTGAGCGTGTGTCGATCAACTGAATCTGGACGAAAAAGGATTCCTGTGAGTGGTGGATTGGCGCCGATGTGCAACACCTGACTAAACACTGCCAAATTCTGATTTCCAGAGGAAGAAGCTGTGCCGATCAACAAAGCAGGACGAACGCCGTGCAATGAATTGATAAGATTTCGGCGGAAATGGTCGTCGAGACTGGAGATGGTTTCGGCAGAAAAATGTTTCATTAAGCAATCAGTTTCAGGCTTCCCATTCCGCCATCGGCGTGCAGAATTTGCCCTGTTATCCAAGATCCTTTTTCACTCAATAGCAATGCTGCTAAAGCCGCCAATTCTTCTGGCTGCCCTACTCTGCCAATTGGATGACGCTTGTTTGAAGCATCTATCTTTTCGGGAGTGCTCAGTAATTTTTCGGCCAATGGTGTTTGGGTGAGCGACGGTGCGATTGCATTTACACGAACGCCTGAAGCGGCATATTCGGCTGCAAGAGAGCGTGTTAAGCCTTCGATTGCACCTTTGGCGGCTGCAATCGATGCGTGAAAAGGCATCCCAGTTTGTACTGCCACAGTACTGAAGAACAAAACAGATGATTGGCCAGCTTTTTTCAATGCAGGAAGCGCTGCTTGCACAAGACTCACAGCACCAAGCACATTGATTCTAAAATCAGAAAGAAAAAGATCTTCCTTCATTCGATGGAAAGGTGCCAATTGGATGCTTCCAGGGCAATAGGCCAAACCGTGAATTTCTTCTGGGAGACCAGAAATAACTGGAGCGGCAAGGCTAAAATCGGTTTCGATGAAATGTAAATTGGGGCTCGATTCCAAATCGCGCGTTGAGCGAGCCAAAACGTAGACTGTATGGCCTTCTGAGAGCAGTTGCTCTGTTAGTGCCTTCCCGATTCCGGAGCTTCCACCAGCGATAACGTAATTTCTCATTTAGTCGAGGCCGAGGTAAGTGAAAAACTCCGATTTGGTAGCTTCTTCTGCGAATTTTCCGCTGAAGTGCGAGGTTACTGTTTTAGAATTGATGTCTTCCACACCGCGCGATGAAACGCACAAATGCACAGCGTCAATTACCACAGCAACATCTTCGGTTCCGAGAGCGCGCTTAAGTTCATCGGCAATTTGTACCGTGAGTCTTTCTTGCACTTGTGGGCGTTTTGCGAAGTATTGCACGATGCGGTTGATCTTGCTCAAGCCAATTACGCTTCCGTTCGCAATGTAGGCTACGTGAGCCTTTCCGATGATCGGAACAAAGTGGTGCTCGCAGTTTGAGTAGAAAGTAATGTCTTTCTCCACCAACATTTCTTTGTACTTGTACTTGTTCTCGAACAGAGCAATTTTAGGCTTGTTGTCGGGATTCAGGCCTGAGAAAATTTCTTGCACGTACATTTTTGCCACACGCTTAGGTGTGCCGTTGAGGCTGTCGTCGTTGAGATCGAGACCCAAAGTGAGCATGATTTCGCGGAAATGGTGTTCGATGCGCGCAATTTTTTCCTTGTCGCTTAACTCGAATGCGTCTGCGCGAAGTGGGGTGTCGACCGATGTGCTGATGTGTTCATCACCAATCAGGTCGATCAAGAGAGTATCATTGTCCGTTGTATTCAACAAAATTTCGTTCGGTTTCATAAAGTCTGATGCTGAGTTCGTATTTGGCTTCTAGCTTGCTTCTGAGTCGGTTCCAGATTACAACGGCTATGTTTTCGGCAGTTGGATTGAAGTTTTTGAATTCCTCAAGATCAAGATTTAGGTTGCGGTGATCGTAACGTTCGGTAACCTCTGCTTTTACTAAAGAGCTGAGTACTTTCATGTCGATCACATAACCTGTTTCCGGATCTGTTTCTCCTTTCACCTCAACGATCAAGTCGTAGTTGTGGCCATGGTAATTTGGATAACTGCATTTACCGAACACCTCAAAGTTCTTTTGTTCGTCCCATTTTGGATTGAACAAGCGATGTGCGGCATTGAAGCGCTCTTTCCTGAAGACAGATACTTTCATAGTTTAGACGAAACGATTGTGTTGATGAATTGTTCAAAACCAGAAAAAGGCTTGTCAATTCGATTGCAAATGAACTCTTTTCGGTTCAATCTGTTTTAAGGTTGATGCAAAAAGAGGTCGTAAATCCTGTGGGTTATTTTCAATCTGTCCCTTCCGGGGAGTTGAAATCGCATTACGATGTAGTGGTGATCGGAGCAGGAATGGCAGGGCTTACAGCAGCGGCGCTATTGTTGAAGGAAGGAAAGTCGGTGCTGATACTTGAACGCAATTATCTTCCTGGTGGATGCTCATCGTCGTATTTTCGAAAGGGATGCATTTTCGAAAGTGGCGCCACAACCTTGGTGGGATTGGATGCAGGTATGCCATTGCGGACAGTCTTAGATGAAACGGGAATAATCTTAGATGCGCGAAAACTGGAAGTTCCGATGCAGGTATTTCTGCCCGATGGGCGGATGTTGACTCGGTTTCAAGACCGCGATCAATGGATTGAGGAAGCTCAAAGAGTTTTTGGAGGGAAGGGCATGGCCGAATTCTGGAAGTTCTGCTTCAAGATCAGCGATTTTGTTTGGGACAGTTCGAGTCGATATCGGTTCTTCCCACCGCAGAAAATCGAAGATTGGTTTTCGTTGGTGAAGAATTTAAAAGTTGCCGATCCTTGGTTTGCGCGACATGCATTTACCTCTACATCTTCATTGCTAAAGCGATTCGGCTTGCACGAAAATGAAGCATTTAGAGCCTTTGTGAATGAGCAGTTGATGATCACTGCCCAAAATAAAATGGAAGAGGTGAATGTGCTTTTTGGAGCTACGGCACTTTGCTACACAAATAGCGGCAACTATTATTTACCGGGCGGAATGGTGAGTATGGTGAAAGCATTTACTGATTATATCGGGAATCAAGGAGGGCATTTGTTGCTTAGAACAGCGGCAGAGGCAATTGTTCCCAATGGAGAAAATTTCACCATCAAATTTGGAGAAGATGCTGTGATCGCTCGATCGGTTGTTTCGGCTATTCCAATGAACAACTTGGCGAAACTTCTCCCCGAAAGACATCCTTTAAAACTGAAGGCTACGCAGCAAACCATCGAAACCAAGAAGCTCAATTCGGCGCTTCAAATGAGCATTGTCTTGAAAGACCGTTTGTTTCCGAACTGTTTGCATTATCAGATTCATCAACCCAATGGTGGAAGCATCTTTTTAAGCTTGAGCAGCGCCGACGATCGGTTGAGAAGTCCTGAAGGACATCGCGTTGCCTCCATCAGCACACATGCAAAAACAAGCGATTATTTCAACTCAAATAAACAAGAATGGGCAGAACGGGCCATCGAATTGCTCATCGAAAGAGGGTTGATTGAGTCTGACGATCTTATTTTGAAACATGTTTCAGGGCCTGATGAATGGCAACAATGGACAGGACGCGCAGGAGGATTCGTGGGCGGATATCCACAATTCAAGGATGTTTTACCATGGAAAATGAACAAGCATCAACTTGGTAAAAACATCTATTTGTGCGGCGATTCTGTGTATCCTGGACAAGGTATTCCAGGTGTTGTGATGAATGGTTGGCAGGTGGCTGGCAGATTGCTTCGGGATATAGCTTAGATCCATAGAAGAATAGATTATATTTGATTTTCGACAATGAGCCTATTCGAATGATCAAAAAATTCCTAGTCACAACATTGCTTTTGTTTTCAGCACTTCAATCTGATGCTCAAAATATTGTTTTGGCTCCACAAGTGATTTCTAGTCAGGGCCAGCATTTTCAAAATGCACAATTCGAACTTTCATGGACGGTTGGCGAAATGGCGGCAGTGAGCACATTGTCGTCTGGAAATAACATTTTCACACAAGGCTTCCACCAGCCCGATAAGTTTACCATAGCTTTTACTGAAGATGTGATGTCGACTTGGTCGGCGGGTTTGTACCCGAATCCTGCTGATGCCTATGTTACACTTTCTCTCAATGCTGTAAACAATGAAGAAATTGTGGTTGAAATCCTTGATGCTGCAGGAAAATTGGTGAGAAGTCCGCAAATGCTTCAAGTATTGCCAGGGCAGCAACAAATCGATTTCCCGTTAACCAATTTTTCAAGTGGCATTTATCTTCTTCGACTTACTACTGTTGATGGAAAGTATCAACGCAGTTATAGATTCAATAAGTCGCATTCTTGATTTATCAAACTTCCTGTAAATGGTCGAAATCTAAATGGCTTCGGCCCTTTTTATTTTAAATTCAGGGAGTCTTTTGCAGCTTGAAGTAATTCAGAAGCCATCAAATCTTCTGGGTTCAATTTTGTAGCCATTTCGAGGTCTTCAAGGGCAAGTTTGAATTTCCTTTCCCGCATATAATATTCTGCTCTTCCAAAATAGTAATAAGAATATTTTGGGTACAATTTGATGGCCTGTTCTAAGTCGGGAAGGCCTTTTTCGGGCTTGAATTGGTTGAGGTAAACAATTCCACGTTGAAACCAAGCATCAGGGAATTTGGGATCCAACTGAATACTTCTAGAGAAATCTGCAATGGCTTGGTTGAAGTCTAAAAACCGTTGAATCGAGGTTCCAGAACTTCGGTCTTCATCGAAAAATCTTGAGTGTAAATAACCTCGGTAATACCATGAAAGATGGTAGTTTGAATCTCTACGAATAGCTTCGTTTAGCTCTGCTAAGGTTTGATCGAAGGCATCTTGGTAGTAATGAATTTTCGATTTCTCTATCCAAACTTCTGCACCAATTCGGCCTGATAGAAAATTTATTTTTTGGAGCACTCGAACAGCTTGAACGGTATCTCCAGAATCGGCAAGTGCACGGGCAAGTTCCAATGAAGCATCATGGCAATCGGGCCATTTTTTAACTGCATATTGAAGATCTTCGATTGATTTTCGAAATTTCTGGATGCGTCGAAATCCAGATGCTCTTATTTGAAATGCCTTGCAAGAAGAGTCGCCTTGTGCTAAAAACGAATTGATTTCTACGATTGCTCCTAAGTAATCCTCTTGCTTTAGTTCGCTTTCAGCCCGCGCCAAATAGTCGACCTTTGACTTACAAGAAGCTAAAATCAACAGTACTACGAAAGAAAAGAGTTTGCCGAAAGTGTGCTTATTCATAGCCGGAATTACCCAGCAAACTTAAGGTTTCATCGGTATATGTAACACAATCAGCTTGTCGACCATTCACCGAAGTACAACTCAATGCTTCAATTTCAAGTGCGTCTTGTGAAATCCGCAATTCTGGTTTCGATTTCAGTTGATGGATGAAACTTTTTACCATGATGGGATCTTCGGCTAGGCGCTGCTGTTGAATTGGCGTGAGATACTGATCAATTGCTATAGGCACTGAAGAACCGGTTTTTCTATCCACTTTATAAAAAGCTACCGAATTCTTGTGGTGATTTATTCTCACATCCCAGGAAAAATGAAATGCGGTATCAGCCCATTGAATACTACCCATTTTGAGGTACATCCCAACAGGCAACATGACTTGTGCGCTGAGGAATAACATAGCGATAATTGGAAACAATCGCTTGTCTCGGAATGCCAACATGTAAGAACCACCCTGCTTGAAGACGTCTGCTTTAAACTGGAATACGTCGTATAGGAAATAAGAAACCCCAGAAGCCACCCGATGAATTTTCTCAGCAGGCAGAAAAATCGTGCATGAAAGCACAATTAACAAAGGAAAAATCCCTGTTGGCAGCAAAATCATTCCAAGAATTTGCACCATTACAACGGCCCAAAATGCACGGGTTGAAGTTTTAGGATCGAGCAGAAAATGCGGCAGGATAAAGTCGAAAATTACCAAGAGCCAAGACAGGGAAATTGCCAACCATCCGTTGTTAGCGATTATGGCACTGTTAAATCCGGCTTGTGCAGCAATGTCTTGCAACCACAACGAAACTGGAATGCCCGAATAAAGCCAATCGGAATTCAACTTTGCCATCCCTGCAAAGAAAAACACCATGATGACTTGTACTTTGAAAACAAGCAAAAGCCAATTTGGAGCAAAATCGACTCTAAGGGTTGGCTTCCTAATTAAATCGATGGAGAATAAACGGTGCGCCGGAGAAAAAATGAGCATCACAGCCAGCAACATCACAAAGTAGTAATAGCTTAAATATGAAGCCTTGTCGATAAATGAAACATAGGCAAACAACAACGTGAAGGTGGATGCCGCAATTCTAAAAAACCATCCAGCGGAGAGCATTAAGGCCGAAACGGATATCAAAAGGAAAACTAAGATCATTCCCCAAAAAGGCAAAGGACGCATCCATTCTAAACCTTCATAAGGGAAATGTATCACTTGACGCGAAAAGACTTCAGAAACTCGACCAGTTAAAATCATGAGTATTCCCCATGCCGACATAGTAAAGCCAAACGCTATTCGTAGCGCCACCAAAGGGTAAAGTGAGGTCGGCTTGTAAAGGCCTTCTAGGTTGTTGGTCCAAGTGCGGACGATGTTCTTCAACAGCGCATTCATAGTCCGTATTTATACCTAAATGTACAACCATTTTTGTAAATCAAGGATTGTTAACATGAATCTTCTGTAAACAAATCTGCATTTCTTTACTTTGTCGTCAAATTCTACGCACATGTTTAAGTGGCTTTCAGCTTTCGTTTTTGCAGTATTTCTGTTGCCTGTTCAGGCACAAATTGCCCTTCGTGGAGGCATTAGCGCTGGACCAACATTTATTTTGATGGAAGAAAACCAGCAGCTCAACAATGGTTTTTTTACTTCCACCAGAGCGGGCGCGAACCTTGGACTTAACCTATCTATGCAATCGGGCGAGCATTTTTGGAGTCGAGTGGGTGTGAATTACAACCGTTTGAACTTCTCAATGAAGCAGAATACCTCAGCCGAATACCGAATTGACTTCCGTTATGGGTTAAACAACTTGGAAATTCCACTTCAGGTTGGCGTTACTGGCTACTTGGGTTCGTTGAAACACCGAGAATACTTAGGTGTAGCCTATGTAAATCGTTTGGGAAGAGACTTCAAAACAACCATTAGTGGAGACAGTGCATCAGTATATGCCTATTCTACGCCTGAATCGGTTGTGAAGTCATCGTATCTCGCATTTGTGGCGGGATTGGAAGTTGGAACTGAATTTAAGAATGATGCAGGTTTATTTTTCGGACTCAGTATGCGTTACAATCCTGAAACACAATACAGCAGTTCGTTCAACACATCTGTTTTTGGCAACCAACTCGCATCCACAAAAGGAAATTATTTGATGCTTGAAATCACCTACTACCTTCCAAGGTTTTCTTATTGGTTTAAACGCGACTTCACGTATTAATTAACGTGCGATCCACAAAGCAGGATTCAGCTTTGTTTTACCTTTCCAAATTTCAAGGTGCGCTTCGGTAACACCTTCATCGTTTTCTCCAGCATTACCGATCACTGTGCCGGTTTTAACTTTTTGCCCTTTCTCCACCACTACTCTTCCGAGATTGCTATAAACAGTAAGGTATTCTCCATGTTTGATGAGGATGGCATCGCCCGATCCAGGAATTGAAACAACACCCATCACTTCACCTTCATAAATCGCTTTTACTGGTGCATTTTTGCTTGTAGCGATGTCGATTCCATTGTTGTAGGTTGTGATGCCTTTCAATACAGGATGTGCATGCGTTCCAAAGGTTTCGGTGATGGCTCCTTTGTCGACAGGCCATGGCAGTTTTCCTTGATTGGCCTCGAATTTACCAGATAAGGCAGCCGTTTCGGGCGTCATTTTAATTTCGGGAGATGCTGCTGGGCGTTTTTCGGCTGGTTTAGCTGGGTCGGCTGCTTTTGGCTTCGATGCAGATGCCTTGACAGCTTTAGCTTCTCTAGCTTTAACTGCAGCTCTTTCACGTGCAATTTCTCTTTCGATCACTTTGCGGATTTCAGCATCGAGTTTCTTTTTGGTAGCCTCTTTCTTAATTAGCTCTTTTTTGAGTGTCTTCTCCTTTTTCTGGAGCTTAGACAAGGTGCTCTCTTGCTCCTTTTTTTCAATGTTTAATTCCTTTTTCTCCTGCTCTTCATTGCCCAACAATGTTTGTTTTGAGTTGAGGTCGGTACGGAGCACCTGCATTTTTCCACTGAGTTCGTTCTGCGCATATTCAATCAAACGCGCCTGCTCTTTTCGGTAAGTGGTGTAGGTTTTCAAATAGTACAAGCGCTTGTAGGCTTGCTGAATGTTTTGTGCTGAAAAGAAAAGCAACAGTGCAGAACGTTGGTTTCTATTCATATAAGCCCGTTTCACCAAGCGAGAATAAGTTTCCCGCATCCGCGAAAGATCGAACTGCAATTCTTGAATTCGCTTCGAATTTGTTGTAATTGTCGAGTTTAAGAGGTTGATCTCCGTTTGGATGGTGTTGATCAACCGCATCCTATCGGCAAGTTTCTTATTGAGCGCCTTGAGTTGGGAGAGTGAGGCCGTTTTGTTTTTTCGTGTTTCGAGAATCAGCTGACTGGTTTGACGGATCTCTTCCTGTAAGGCCTTTTTGCGAGACTCAAGGTCTGATTTGCTTGCTTGCCCTTTCAATCCCATTGGAAGAAGTAGCAAAACGATGCAGCAGTAATTAACGAATCGGCTCATATCCATCAGGAATATTAAATGGGAGATTTAATTCCTTGTTCAGCGCGATTTTGGAGTATTCAAGTGCGATTTTTAGCTCTTTTTTGGCAGAAGCTTCAATGTTTATTTTCGCAGGAACGCTCAATCCATCAACCGTTTCAAAGGCATTGTAGTGCACGCTGAACTTTCTGGTTGGTCGATAATCTTGCATTTCCATTCTCGTAATTTTCTGCTGAACAGGCGAATACCAAATTTCTTGGGTTAGAATCTGGGGCGGTTCCAGTTCGTTTTCCCTTTTGATTTTTCGAAACTTCAAGGTGCTCAGAACAAGTTCTGCATTTTCGCGGTCTTGGATGTATTTATCCACACTGTAATGTAAATAGGCATTGCCGATCAAAACCGATTGAATCATTTTGAAATTTACATCAACTTGGAGCATGTTGTTGAGGTAAGCGAACCCTCCTTTGAAGTAGGTCGAGTTCAATCGATTGATGAACCGAACCGAATCTTTGTCGATCAGCACACGAGCAACCTCAATGCCCAAAGCTGGGGATATCGACATCCAGATGGCTGAATCTTTACAAATTCTTAAATTGGCATTGAACGACCTGTTTTCTTTGTCGATTGTGGCATCCACGTTTACGCGTGCCGAGAACCATTGGGTATTCAAGTCGCTGCCTTTTACCACTGATGCTAGGCTATCAGCATTTTCGGTCGCTGGTGGAACTTCAATAGCTTGAACAGGAATTGGCTTTGTGACTTCTGGTTTTCTTGTTCTGCAGCTATTGAGCAGAAAAATAGCAACCATTAAAAACAGCAATACAAACGAAGCGTGTTCTCGATTCAATTTCACTCGATCAGATTTTGGTTGTTGATTTTCTGGTCTAGTTTTTCACCTGTGCTGCCAAGCTCTTTGGCTCTTTTCCAAAAATCGAGAGCATCGGCTGTTTTGCCGAGTTTCCATAGGATATCGCCTTTGTGTTCTACGATTGTTCCGCTTTTCATGCCTCCACTTTCGATGGCTTTATCGATCCAGAGTGCTGCATTCTGATAATCAGCTTGCTGGTAATAAATCCAAGCCTTGGTGTCGAGAAACGATGCATTGTTTGGCTTTAAATCGTTGCATTTGGTACTGAGTTCCAAGGCGCGGTCTAATTTGTCTTTCCGCACCGATAAATAATATGCGAAATTGTTGAGTACATAGGTATTGTTAGCATCGTAACGCAGCGCTTTCTCATAGGCTTCATCGCTTTCTTTGAATTGCTTGGTGGCGTTGTAGGAATCTCCAAGCGATGCGAAAAACTGTGCTGATAAGGCATTGTTGCCTACCGTGATTTCTGCTCCTCCTTTGAGTGATTCGATGGCTGATTCATATTGCTTAAGTTGAATCGAAGAAATCCCTTTGTACAAGTGGAATACTGGTGATGTAGGAAAGAGCTCTATCGCTTCAGTGCTCAGCTCCACTACTCTTTTATGATTCTTAAGTTCAGATTCGATCATGAGCAATTGGTTCCAAACTCCGAAAACGCTTTTGTCGTCAAGTAAAACCTTTTCGAATTGCTCACGCGCCTCTTCCATTTTTCCTTCTCGGTATAGGAAATCTCCGTAAACAGCTCTTGCTCTGGATGATTCTGGATGAGCTGCTACCATCAAGCTACACAATTCCATCGCCTGAACTGAAAGCTCAGGATATTGCATGCTGAGTTCGTAATACGACGATAACACCTGAAGTTTCAAATCTACGTCTGTGTTCGGATTGCCCATGGCTTTCCGAAGGGCTTCAACAGATTTTTCTTTGTCGCCAGTTCTTCGGTAGTACTCAGCAAGCGAAAAATAAACACTTGCATTTGTTGGATCAATTCGAACGACTTCTAAGTATTCCTTGAGCGCATTTTCGTCTTGGCCTTGCTCCTCGTAAATTTCTGCAAGAAAGCCACGGTAGCTGACTTCATCCGGAAAGGCATTCATCAATTTTCGAATCTCGTCGATCGCCTTCTCGGGCTTTCTCATGCGCATGTAAAGCGACTTTTTCTGAACAGCAAATTCTTCACTGATGCCCATTTGGCTTTCCAGTTTATCGAAAATTTTTATGGCTTCATCGTATTTGCCAGTCATGGAATACGCATTGGCCAAAGTGTATTGGTACTCATCGTTTGCAGGATTTGCATCCGCAACAGCTTTGATCAACGGGGCAATTTTATCCAATTTCCCTGTGCGCTCATAAATGTTAGCTAGAGAAAGTTTGTACCAAATATTCTTCGTGTCGAATTTGATGGCTTGTTGTCCACTAATTTCTGCGAGATCGGCATTTCCGTTTTGCAGATACATTTGAGAAAGCTCATAATGGGCAGCTGCGTTTCTTGGATTGATGCGGATTGCCTGAGAAAATTTAGCAATCGACTGTGGGTAATTTCCTAGCATTTTGTCTTTCGATGCTTCGAAAAACAAGTACGCAAAATCGAGCTCCTCTTTTTCGGTAAGCACAGACGACGACGATGGTGTTGCAACTGTAGCTTGCTTTTGCGGCGACTTACAGGCAACACATGCCGTTGTGAGAATAATATAAAAGACAACTCGGGAAATTAAATTCATTTGCTATTTAGGTTCACTCTTGATTCAGCACTGAAAAATCGCCCAAGCTGAATTCGAGTTTCTTAAGGTGAATGTGGGCAGAACTTCCAATCATGGAATTCCCTATAACGCTGTTTT
>Ga0247831_1007330_pt1 | contig 12393 bp, 14 predicted proteins | sample LaCruzMarch2015__9_FD_192406 | JGI IMG/M metagenome (GOLD analysis project Ga0247831, IMG submission 192406) | Freshwater microbial communities from meromictic Lake La Cruz, Castile-La Mancha, Spain - LaCruzMarch2015_1m | ecosystem: Environmental > Aquatic > Freshwater > Lake | place: Spain...
GACGATGCCGTGATCGCCGCGCTCGAGGCGCCCGATCTCGCGGCCTTCGAGCGGCTGGCGGACGCCGCCTGGCGCGGGTTGCCCGACGCTTTCCGCGCCGCCTGCGGCGACGTGGTGATCCATATCGAGGACATCGCGACGGACGAGGTGCTCGACAGCCTCGGCATCGAGGACCCGTTCGACCTGACCGGGCTCTATCACGGGGTGAGCCTGGACCAGCAGAGCGTCAGCGATCCAACGCCCGGCCCGGCGCACGTCTCGCTCTACCGCCGGGCGATCCTCGACGAATGGGCGGCGGGCGGGGAGTCGCTGGGACGCCTCGTCGCACATGTCCTCATCCACGAGATCGGCCATCATTTCGGCTTCTCGGATGACGATATGGCAGCGATCGAAGCGGCCACCGGCAAGGCGGGCGCGGATTGAATTTGCGTCGCGTCGCTGCGTGATATGATGGCACCAGAGCCGCCGCAGCTTCGCGTTGGGCCGGCCGAGAGGCGCTTGCGGGGTTGCATCGGCGCAACGAGTTGGCCACAGTTATCGTCTGGTTAACCGATGGCGTGCTCCGATTGGCGCGCCAACATCTCGCCGGCGGCATCGGACCCGTTCAGGGTTGGATCGGCGAAGTCGAGGGGCGGGCTTCAGAGGGAACGGGCCGTGCAACGTATTGCATCGACAGCTTTTATTGCGACGTGCGCGGCCGTGGTGCGGCTTGCAGCGGCTGGCGCCGCTTGCGCTATCGTGCTGCTCGGCGTGACCGCTGAGCCCGCTTTGGCGCAGGGGCCGCCGACTGCGGAAGAATATGCCCAGCACGCGGGAGGCGCACAGATCATCCCGGGCGGCAAGTATCGCCTCGACGGGCAGGCAGCGGTCTGCGGCCATCGCCCGGTCGTGCTCGACCCCAAGCTCGACGACTATGGTGCCGCCTATCCGGGCTTCCTGATCATGAACCCGCGGTTGCTGGCCAAGGTCTCGACGCCGGTCAAGATGTGGATCTTCGCGCACGAGTGCGGCCACCAATATCGCGGCCCCGACGAGGAAACCGCCGACTGCTTCGCGGTGCAGCGCGGCCGCCGCTATGGCTGGCTCGACGAAAAAGGTGTCGAGGAAATCTGCACCTTCATCTCGCCGGCACGCGGCTCGTCGATGCATCTGTCGGGCTCGTATCGCTGCGAGGCCATGCGCACGTGCTTCCGCGAAACGGGCGTGCGTTGAATGCCGAGCCTTCGCGCCTGCGGTCACTGCGCGGACAGGTTGCCTGATCACTTGCCTGATTACTCGGCGACGCCTATTGATTTCGCGTCGGCCGGGTCCGGCCCGGGCGGTTAGCTCAGTGGTAGAGCGCCTCGCTTACACCGAGGATGTCGGGAGTTCGACCCTCTCACCGCCCACCAATCCGCCGTCGTTGGCCTCTAGCCGCAGATCGTGGACGCTGCGCTATCGTGGACCACGCATTGTGCTTGACTGACGGAACGTGAGGCCGTATCTCCCACGCTCTGTGACACGGGGGCTCTGCCTCCGAATTGCTTTGCGGGCGTAGCTCAGTTGGTTAGAGCGCCGGCCTGTCACGCCGGAGGCCGCGGGTTCAAGTCCCGTCGCTCGCGCCATTGCCTCGGTGGCTACATGCGAAGCCCCAGGCCCTCGAAGGCTTCATCCGAAGCCCCGAGATACCGAAAGCCCGCTCCCTCCGGAGCGGGCTTTGGTCGTTCCAGGCTGCGTCGATCCTGCACCCAGCCAATGGGCCGAGTTGCCATGCCGTCGCAGACGCGGAGAGCGGTTGCCTCGCGCATCGCGCTAGGCTACGTCCTGCGTGTTGCTCGGCCGCGTCAGCGATGCTGCAGCGGAACACTGCTCATGAGGAGGCCCGCGATGGGCGGAGTGGCGCCACAGTACCTGCCAGTTCTGATCTTCCTCGGCGTCGCGCTGCTGATTTCGGCGGCACTGCTGGTCGCGCCGTTCCTGGTCGCTATCCGCAATCCCGATCCCGAGAAGGTCTCGGCTTACGAGTGCGGTTTCGCGGCGTTCGACGATGCGCGCATGAAGTTCGACGTGCGCTTCTATCTGGTCGCCATCCTGTTCATCATCTTCGACCTCGAGATCGCCTTCCTGTTCCCGTGGGCTGTCGCCTTCAAGGAGATCGGCCTGTTCGGCTTCTGGTCGATGATGGTGTTCCTCGGCGTGCTGACGGTCGGCTTCATCTACGAGTGGAGAAAGGGAGCCCTCGAATGGGATTGATCCTCACACCGCAGATGCTGCACGACCGGCCGGGCGAGGGTGCGACGGGTGGGGGAAGCGCCGCTGCCGGCATCATCCGGCCGGGCGACCCGTCGTTCACGCTGATCAACAACGAGCTTGCCGACAAAGGCTTCCTTGTCACCTCCACCGACGACCTGATCAACTGGGCCCGCACCGGCTCGCTGATGTGGATGACGTTCGGCCTCGCCTGCTGCGCCGTCGAGATGATGCAGGCCGCCATGCCACGCTACGACCTGGAGCGGTTCGGCTTCGCGCCACGCGCTTCGCCCCGCCAATCGGACGTGATGATCGTGGCCGGCACGCTGACCAACAAGATGGCGCCAGCCCTGCGCAAGGTCTACGACCAGATGCCCGAGCCGCGCTACGTGATCTCGATGGGCTCCTGCGCCAACGGCGGCGGCTACTACCACTATAGTTACGCCGTGGTCCGTGGCTGCGACCGCATCGTGCCGGTCGACGTCTATGTGCCCGGCTGTCCGCCGACCGCCGAGGCGCTGGTCTACGGCGTGCTGCTGCTGCAGAAGAAGATCCGCCGGACAGGAACGATCGCGCGCTGATCTGGCGGGGACGTGATGAAAATCGCCGACGTGCCGTTTGGCACTACCGACTGGACCACGATCGACCCCAGCGTCCATGCCGGAGAGACGGGGACGGCGCTTTGGCGTACGCGGCAGTTCGGCGATATCCGGGTACGGATGGTGGAGTACTCGCCAGGCTATCTGGCCGATCACTGGTGCCGGAAGGGTCATATCCTGCTGTGTGTCGCCGGCGAACTGACGACCGAGCTAGAAGATGGTCGTGTCTTCACGCTGCAAGCCGGGCAGAGCTACCAGGTTGCCGACGACGCCGAGCCGCATCGGTCCTCCACACGTGTCGGCGCCACGCTGTTCATCGTTGATTGACGTGCCACCAAGTGGCCGCTGGGAGAAGAGTTCATGAACGAGGCGCTGAGCGACGTCGCCGAGACCCTCGCCGCACGACTGGGACCGACGCTCAAGTCGCAGAAGACGACGTTCGGTGAACTCACTCTGGTGGTGGCCAGAGAATCGATCATCGACGTGCTGAAGCTGCTGCGCGACGATGCGCGGTGCCGCTTCGAGGTGCTGATCGACATCTGCGGCGTCGATTGGCCGGCGCGAGCGAACCGCTTCGACGTGGTCTATCACCTGCTGTCCCCGCGCCTCAATCAGCGCATCCGTGTCAAGATCGAGACGGACGAGGCGACGCCGGTTGCGAGCGCCATCTCCGTGTTCCCGGCCGCCGACTGGTTCGAGCGGGAAGCCTACGACATGTTCGGCATCCTGTTCTCGGGCCACCCGGACCTGCGCCGACTGCTTACCGACTACGGTTTCCAGGGCCATCCGCTGCGCAAGGACTTCCCGCTGACCGGATTCGTCGAGGTGCGTTACGACGACGAGCAGAAGCGCGTCGTCTACGAGCCCGTCAAGCTCGTGCAGGAGTTCCGCAATTTCGACTTCGAGAGCCCCTGGGAAGGCACGAACTACGTGCTGCCGGGGGATGAGAAAGCCAAGACGCAATAAGCGTCGCGGAGATCGCCAAAGTCGATCCGACTCGAGCGCGTCAGTCCAGTGAGATGGAACGGTCCGCGCCAGCGTCCCAGATATAATCGAAAGCGAGAGCGACGCGTGAAAACGATACCCGAGATCGGTGAGACGCATACCCTGACCCATGCCGTCACGAGGCGGCTCACCGTGCCCGAGTTGCTCCCCGACAGTGCGCTGCTTGCCGCAATGCCGGCCGTGCTGGCAACGCCGAACATGATCGCGCTGATGGAACTCGCCTGCACCGAACTGCTCGCCCGCCATTGCGACGAGGGCGAAGGGTCGCTCGGCGCCCACGTGGACGTCTCGCATCTGGCCGCGACACTCGCCGGCCAGACTGTCACCGTGACCGCGACGGTCGAGAAGGTCGAAGGCCGCAAGATGACATTTGTGGTCGAGGCCCACGATGGCATCGACCCCATCGGAAAGGGCCGCCACGTTCGGATGGTGGTGCCGTGGGCGCGCTTCAAGCAGGCGGTCGACGCGAAGGCCGAAAAGGCTGGAGTAGAGGGGCTCGAGGGGGCGACGGGTTGAGTTGTGTCCGGCGCACGCGCATAAGATCAGGTCAATTCACGCCAGCCGAGAGGCCGAGACATCTGCTCCGGAGGGAGCTATGAATCACCCAGCATTCGTTAAGATCGACAAGGAAACGTTCTTCCGTTTGGTTGCGGAAGCTCCAGACAACGTGCGTTATGAGTATGTCAGGGGGCGGATCGTGCAACAGCAGGCCGGCGGAACCCTCAGACATGCAAGAATCGGCTCGCGGTTCCTGTCGACGCTTCAGGACCGTCTCGATGCATCGCGGTGGATTGCGGTACCAGAGCGCGGCATCGAGACAGCCGTTACTATCCGGTACGCAGACGTTTCGGTTGAACCAGCCAGTGCCGATCCTGACAGTTTGGCGACTGCCTCTCCTGTGCTGATCGTCGAGGTACTGTCACCGACATCGAGCGACCGCGACCTCAATGAAAAGCCATTCGAGTATCTGAACTTGCCGACCCTACACGCCTACATCATTGCCAGCCAGACCGAACCGGCCTGCCTCGTCTGGGTGCGCGACGAAGCAGGCGAATTCCTCTTGGAGCCGGCCGAACTACGCGGTCTTTCTGAGATCATCGCCGTTCCGGCGCTAGCCCTGGTCATTCCGCTCGCCGACATCTATCGCGACGTCGTCTAATCGCTTTCAGGATCCGCCATGCCCGAGACCGACATCCGCCAGTTCCACATCAACTTCGGCCCGCAGCATCCGGCCGCTCACGGCGTGCTGCGCCTCGTGCTGGAACTCGACGGCGAGGTGGTGGAGCGGGTCGATCCGCACATCGGCCTGCTGCATCGCGGCACCGAGAAGCTGATCGAGCACAAGACCTACCTGCAGGCGATCGGCTATTTCGACCGGCTCGACTACGTCGCCCCGATGAACCAGGAGCACGCCTTCTGCATGGCGATCGAGCGCCTGCTCGGGCTCGAGGTGCCTTACCGCGCGCAGCTGATCCGCGTGCTCTACAGCGAGATCGGCCGCGTCCTCTCGCACATGCTCAACATCACCACGCAGGCGCTCGACGTCGGCGCGCTCACCCCGCCGGTGTGGGGCTTCGAGGAGCGCGAGAAGCTGATGGTGTTCTACGAGCGCGCATCGGGCTCGCGCATGCACGCGAAGTACTTCCGCGTCGGCGGCGTGCATCAGGATCTGCCCGAGCAGCTGATCCGTGACATCGACGCGTGGTGCGATCAGTTCCCGAGCGTGCTCGACGATATCGAGAGCCTGTTGACCGGCAACCGCATTTTCAAGCAGCGCAACGTCGACATCGGCGTCGTCTCGCTCGACGACTGCTTCCGGTACGGCTTCTCGGGCGTGATGGTGCGCGGTTCCGGCGCCGCCTGGGACCTGCGCAAGGCGCAGCCCTACGAGTGCTATGCGGAACTGGATTTCGACATCCCGATCGGCAAGAACGGCGACTGCTATGATCGCTACCTGATCCGCGTGCAGGAGATGCGCGAAGCGACCAAAATCATGAAGCAGTGCTGCGCCAAGCTATTCTCACCTGAAGGTCAGGGTCCCCACGTCGCCGCCGAGAAAAAGGTAGTACCGCCGAAGCGGGCCGAAATGAAGCGCTCGATGGAGGCGCTGATCCACCACTTCAAGCTCTACACCGAGGGCTTCCACGTGCCCGAGGGCGAGGTCTACGCCTGCGTCGAGGCGCCAAAGGGCGAGTTCGGCGTCTACCTCATCTCCGACGGCTCGAACAAGCCGTACCGCTGCAAGATCCGCGCGCCGGGCTTCCCCCACCTCGCCGCCATGGACTACATCAACCGCGGCCACATGCTGGCCGACGTCAGCGCCATCCTCGGCTCCCTCGACATCGTATTCGGAGAGATAGACAGGTAGGCGGTGCGATGGCCTATACCGCGCGCATCGTTCTGGTGTCCCGCTCTGGCTATCGGCCTGCGCTCGATGACTTGGTAGAGGCCTTTATCCGTGACGACGTGCGGGTGGTCGCAGTGACAGGCGTCGATTGTCGCCTGATCGAGGACATCATCGATGAACTCGTTGTCGGCGATGGGGACGACGACAGTCGGCATTTGCTTACGACGGCTCACCCGGACGAGCCACTCGAAGCCGTGATCGATTTCGCCAAGTGCTTGAATACGGAGATTGGGTTCGAAGACCGCTGCAAACCCGATCGCGATGGCGTCCAGGTTGTGTATCTGTAAGACGCGATCCGACAGGAACCAGAGTATGGCCCTCCCCGCCTGCCCGAAATGCGCCTCGCTGCACGTCTACGAGGACGCGAGTCTGCTCGTCTGCCCGGAGTGCGCGCACGAGTGGGCGCCCGGTTCGCAAGCTGCGACCGGCGACGACGATGGCCCGCGCATCGTCAAAGATGCCAACGGTACGCCGCTCGCCGACGGGGATACCGTCACCGTCATCAAGGACCTCAAGCTCAAGGGCTCGTCGAGCGTGGTCAAGGTCGGCACCAAGGTGCGCGGCATCCGCCTTGTCGATGGCGCCGGCGGCCACGACATCGACTGCCGCATCGACGGCATCGGCCAGATGCAGCTCAAGTCCGAATTCGTGCGCAAGGTGTGAGACGGCTTCGACAGGCCGATCGACGCGTGCCCAAACCTTCCACCGCCGCACCACCGGGGCTTTTCTTGACAGACCAACGCCCGCGCCACTAAATGCCGGCCTGCCTTTGGGGCCGTAGCTCAGATGGGAGAGCGCCTGGATCGCACCCAGGAGGTCAGGGGTTCGATTCCCCTCGGCTCCACCAAGCCCCACCGCGACTAACCGCGCAATACCGAGCCAGTGCTATACTTGTACACGCGTCTCGTCTGGATGACGGAGCGCGCTATTTCTCCAGGCGCATGGAAACGACCGGTAGGAGCGCTCGAATGCAGACCTTCATTTGCATGAAGTGGGGCACGCGCTACCCGGCGGACTATGCGAACCGACTGTGGTCGGCGATCCAGCGCAACACGCGGCGACCGAGCCGGCTCGTCTGTTACACCGACGATCCGCAGGACCTTGCCGCCGGCATCGAACACTTTCCGCTGCCACCCTACGAGGCACCGCCGCACATGCAGCGGGACGGATGGCGCAAGCTGTCACTGTGGGCGCCGACGCTTCAAGGGGCTAGCGGCGACTGCCTGTTCCTCGATCTCGACCTCGTGATCACCGGACCGCTCGACGAATTTTTCGACTACGAGCCCGACAAGAGCTATTGCGTCGTCGAGAACTGGTCGCAGAAGGGCCGTGGCATCGGCAATACCTCCGTGTTCCGCTTTCGCGTCGGCGCCAATCCCTACATCCTCGACGTGTTCCAGAAGGCGCCGCAGGCCCAGAAGGACACCTGGCGCATCGAGCAGACCTACATTTCGCGCACGGTTCGCGAGCAGGTGTTCTTCCCCGCCGACTGGTGCGTCAGCTTCAAGCATTCGCTGCTGCCGCGCTTTCCGCTGAACCTGGTGATGGCGCCGCGACTGCCCATCGGTACGCGGATCGTCGCCTTCACCGGCAAGCCCGATCCGGACGAGGCGCGCGACGGGATCTGGCCGGCCAAGGGCTGGAAGAAGCTCTATAAGCAGGTGCGGCCTACGCCATGGATTGCCGAGCACTGGCGCTGAGCCGAACGCAGCTCTGCGCGGGACCGAGCAAGCCGACGCCGTCAGATGGCCGGCGACGCGCGAACCCGTTCGAGGCCAACTCGTGCTCCGCCGACGAGGCCATCGAGCTGGCGGACATCGTCCAGGGCGAGCGCCCACACGTTGCAGCGCTGCATGAGGCGGATCTCACCGGGTCGCGACAACGGCGTCAGCCCCCACGGCACCACGACACGATCGTCCTCGGCCCAGTAGTAGAGTTCACCGATGACGCCGTTGAGCCGCGCGTTCTGTTCACGGCCGACGTCGACCGGAAGCTCGAAATGAAGACAGTCACCCCACGTTTCAGCGGCCGTATAGAGTGGCAACTTCATCCAAATGAACTGCGCGGTCAGCGTCGGCAGCAACTCGACATGGATCGAGACGCGGTCGGTGACGATCCGCGCTATATAAGAGTCGCGGTCGCGCAAGGGCGCCCGCCCGGCGTTGCCCCGGGGGCGCCGGCTCGAGTCGCGAAGGAGGTTGGTCGGCATCGGGCCAGCCGATCATCGACCGACATGGTTCGTCAAGCGGCCGGCGGGCGGCCGAACACGACGACGGCGTTCAGACCACCGAACGCGAACGAATTCGACATCGCGTAGTTGATCTGCATGTCGCGGCCGACATTCGGCACATAGTCGAGGTCGCAGCCCTCGCCTGGCTCGTCGAGACCGATGGTCGGCGGCGCCCAGTTATCGGCCATCGCCTTGATGCAAGCCGCCGCTTCAATGCCGCCGCCGGCGCCGAGCGGATGGCCGTGCATCGACTTGGTCGACGAAATCGCGAGCCGCTTGGCGTGGTCGCCGAACACCTGCTTGATCGCGTTCGTCTCGTTGACATCGTTGATCGTCGTCGCTGTGCCATGCGCATTGAGATAGTTGATCTTTTCCGGCCCGATACGGGCATCGACCAACGCCTCGCGCATGGCGTGCGCAGGGCCTTCTGTCTCCGGATTGACCATGTCCTTGCTGTCGGACGACATGCCGTAACCGACCAGCTCGGCGAGGATGGTCGCGCCGCGCTTGCGCGCGTGCTCCAGCTCTTCCAGTACCAGGATGCCGGCGCCCTCGCCGAGCACGGTGCCGTTACGCTTCTTGGCGAACGGGAAGCAGCCCTCGGGCGAGAGCACGTGCAGGGCCTGCCAGGCTTTCATGGTGCCGTAGTTGATGACCGCCTCGGAAGCGCCGGCGATCGCCACGTCGACCATGCCATGCTTGATGTAGTCGCGGGCAATCCCGATCGCGTGCGTTGCGGTCGAACACGCCGAACAGGTCGCGAAGGTCGGCCCTTTGACGCCGAACTCGATGCCGACGTGGGCGGAAGCTGAAGAACCGATGATGCGCAGCAGCGTCAGTGGGTGGGTAGCGCGCTTACCCTCGATGAACAGATAACGGTAGTTGTTCTCGAGCGTCGTGAGGCCGCCGGCGCCGGACCCGATGATGCAGGCAGCCCGGTAGGGATTGACGAGCGGCGTCTCGAGGCCGGACATAGCAACTGCTTCGGCGGCAGCGGCAGCAGCGAACCACGAGTAGCGGTCAGCCATCGTGACGATCTTGTCGCGCTTGTAGCCCTTGAGCCGGACGCGGGGATCGAAATCCTTCACCTGCGCGGCGATCAGGATCTTCAAATCATCGATCGGGAAACCGCCGAGCGCGTTGACGCCGCACTTGCCGGCACGCATGCTGGCCCAGAACTCGGTGACATCGAGGCCGATCGGGGTCACAACGCCGATGCCGGTCACCACAACGCGGCGCTTGCCGTTCGTCTCGCTCATTTTCGAGAGATTCCTATCGACGCCGGCGCACATGCGCACCAGCCATTGGCCCGGGCCGTCCGCTAATCGCGGACGAGGGAATGAACACTATTGTTTGCGCGAGCGACACGGCGGCTCGGGCAGGATTCCGGTTGTGGCCTGACGTGGCGTAGAGATCCCCGGGGCCACCGCACGCTGCATCAGCCGACTTTACACAAGCTGTCAGGCACTCGCGGCGGCCGAGCCTTTGTTGCCAGACGCATCGATCAGCGCCCTGACCTTGTCGACAACCGATCCGACGGTCTTGAAGTCGCCGGCGTCTTCGTTCGCGTTGTACGGAATCTCGACGCCGAAGCTGTCCTCGATGTCGAAGACGATCATGGCAAGGTCGAGCGACTCGATTTTGAGATCAGTGAGCTCGGTCGAAAGACCAATGTCGTCGCGCGGCTCTTTCATATGCTTCTTGAGAATTTCGATGATCTTGGTCGCAACGTCGTCCATTTGCATCTCCCGCCATGCCCGGCATAGCGCTGTCGAGGGCCACATTTTTGCCGGATATGTCTACGGCAAGGCGCAGCTTTCGCCAAGTTATGCCGTGAGATACTCGTAAACGTTGTACGAGTCCAGCATTGCCCAACCATCCGCGAACCTACGTCACATCACCCGTTAGCAAGCAATGTGCCAGCGTTCTGACACTTCGGCGTTCCGTCTAGCTGCCAGATAGATTGCCACGCAAACCTTGGCAAACCGGAAACGCGCGAAGCCGGCCTCCGATCCGTCAGGTCCATTTTGGCCTCATGCCGCCGGAGCGTTGCCTTAGACCTCGTCGCCACCTCCTCACTCAAAAGACGGCGGTCTCGCTGGCCACTGTCCGGAAAAGAGTGTTGAATGTCCACTTGCCGGACTGAGGCAAAATGGCAGCCATAGGCCGCCCATTCGGGTGGATTCGAGCTTAAGGCAGCCGGGGCTGCAGCCCGACAAGTACAATCGACTTCCGGCGGCAAGTCCGGAGGCGGAGGGAGCGCTGCGTCATGACTGAGACGACCGGACAGGGTACGCACCAGAACGTTGATGAACCAACAGATGGCGGGTCGGAGGCCCGCCCTGCGGGCAACTTCGCTTGGCGTTCTGCCTATCCGCGTAACGTGGCCTGGGATCAGACGTTTACGCCACAACCGCTCTATCGGCTGCTCGACGACGCGGCCGAGCACCATGCAACCGCAACGTGTACGAATTTCTTCGGTCGCAAGACGACCTACGGCGAGATTGCTGGCGAGGTGAACCGGGTAGCGGCCGGGCTGCAGCGGCTCGGTGTTACCAAAGGCGACAAAGTCGGATTGTTCCTGCCGAACTGCCCGGCATTCATCGTCTACTACTACGCGATCCTGAAGGCCGGCGGGATCGTGGTCAACTACAACCCTCTCTACACGGTCGAAGAACTCGCCTTCCAGGTTCGCGACAGCACGACCCGCCTGATGGTGACGCTGGACCTCGAAGTTCTGTTCTCCAAGGTCGATGCGCTGATGATCTCGGGCGTTCTGCAACGCGCGATCGTGGTATCGTTCCCACGCCAGCTGCCGTCCGCCAAATCTGTTTTGTTCAAACTGTTCAAAAGCCGAGAGATCGCAGCCGTCTCGCGCTCGCCGGCAGCCGACCGGGTGATCTTCGAAAGCCAGCTCACGCAGGGTGCAGCGACGCTCGCGCCGGTGGCGATCGACGCCACTCGCGACATCGCGGTGTTGCAGTATACCGGCGGCACCACCGGCACGCCCAAAGGTGCGATGTTGACGCACGCCAACGCCTACATCAACGTGTTGCAAGTGGTCTCCTGGGCGCCTGAACTCAGGATGGCGGAGGAACGCGTCATGGGCGTGTTGCCGTTCTTCCACGTGTTCGCCATGACCGTGGTGATGAATTTCGGCATCGCCCGTGCCGCCGAGATCATCATCATGCCGCGCTTCGTGCTCAACGACGCCATGAAGCTGATCGACAAGACCAAACCGACTGTGATGCCGGGCGTGCCGACGCTGTTCAACGCCATCATGAACCACCCGAAGCTCAAATCATACGATCTGTCCTCGTTGAAATTCTGCCTGTCCGGCGGGGCGGCTCTGCCCCTCGAGGTCAAGCAGCGCTTCGAACGACTGACCGGCTGCAAGGTGGTCGAGGGCTACGGGCTGTCGGAGACGTCCCCGGTCGCCACCTGCAATCCTCTCGATGGTCCGGTGAAGGAGGGCTCGATCGGCCAGCCGCTACCACACACGATCCTCACCCTGCGCGCGCTCGATGACCCGACGCGCGAGGCGATGATCGGCGAGACCGGCGAGATCTGCATCGCCGGGCCACAGGTGATGCAGGGCTACTGGAACAAGCCCGAGGAGACGGCGAACGTGTTCATCGACGGGTTCCTGAGAACAGGCGACGTCGGTCACATGGACGACGAGGGCTTCTTCTTCATCACCGACCGGATCAAGGACCTGATCATCTGCTCCGGCTACAACGTGTATCCGCGCCGTATCGAAGAGGCGATCTACGAGCATCCGGCGGTCGAGGAAGTAACCGTGATCGGTATTCCAGACCAGTATCGTGGCGAAGCGCCGAAAGCGTTCATCAAGTTGAAAACCGATCAGGTCGCGGTGAAGGCCGACATCATGCGGCACCTCGAACCGAAGCTGTCGCGCATCG
>Ga0247831_1007331_pt1 | contig 12392 bp, 7 predicted proteins | sample LaCruzMarch2015__9_FD_192406 | JGI IMG/M metagenome (GOLD analysis project Ga0247831, IMG submission 192406) | Freshwater microbial communities from meromictic Lake La Cruz, Castile-La Mancha, Spain - LaCruzMarch2015_1m | ecosystem: Environmental > Aquatic > Freshwater > Lake | place: Spain...
GGTTGCCCGCACCGAACCGTAACAATCCAAAAAGGGGAATAGCTGCCCTTTGGGTCTTGGGATAAAGCGACTTTGCTCGTAAAATGCCTTGTGCATGTGGTCTCTTTTCAGAGGAGTGCACGGTCGTTCTTTATTGCTTGCATAGAATTGAGGATTTGAATGTCGGATCGAAAGGGTAGCGCCTTTGCAGGCGTCGGCGTCGCAATTGTAACTCCATTCACAGATGGAAGATTGGATGTCGCGAAGCTCAAAACCCAAATCGAGTTTCAAATCGATGCAGGCGTGCAGTTTTTGGTTCCTGTAGGAACGACCGGCGAGTCCCCCACGTTGACCCATGATGAACACGAGCGAGTGATCAGCGAAGTGATTCAGCTCGCCTCTGGACGCTGCAAAGTCATGGCAGGAACTGGAAGCAACTGCACCGATGAAGCGTTGCGATTGACACGTCGGGCTCAAAAAGAAGGTGCGGATGCATCGCTTCAAGTTGCCCCCTACTACAACAAACCGACTCAGAAAGGCTTTTACGAGCACTTCAAGGCGATTGCCGAAGAGGTCGGGATTCCTCATTGCGTTTACAATATTCCAGGCCGATCGGCTAAAAACATCGAGCCTGAGACCATCGCCAGGCTTGCCGAGTTGCCCAACATCACCATGGTGAAGGAAGCCACCGGATCGTTGGATCAGTGCTCGCAAATTTTGAACATGACGAACTTGACCGTTCTCAGCGGAGACGATTCATTGACGTTGCCCATGATGAGTATCGGTGCAGAAGGAGTTATCTCCGTTGCGGGGAACATTGTTCCCAAGGATATGTTGGCCCTGGTGCAGTTTGCCGCCCAAGGAGACTTTCGTTCCGCCTCGAAATTGCATCATAAGCTCTTTCCGCTATGCCGAGACATGCTTTCCTTGGCGACGAATCCTATTCCGGTGAAAGGTGCCATGAAATTGCTAGGCAGGGATTCGGGCCAGTTGCGGCTCCCCATGACGGAACTCGAAGAAAGCGAATTTGCAAGGCTTCGAATGGTTCTTGAGAACTATGGCTTTAGGCTTTAGGCTTTGGGCTCTTTCGCAACCCGAAGCGTAAGGGCTTGATGGTTGATTCGTTTAACAGTCAGCCGAAGGCGTACTTACCGCCACTCACATACGCCTGCGGCTGACGGTTACACGAACGGCTGGCTGTGCGGCGGGATCGCTTCCGCTATAATGTAGGAATGGGAATTGACGGCACATAGCCGGTTGGTTCCCAAAAAGAAGCTGTCTTTTTCAAGCCCCTATCCTACCCTTCCCATCTCGCTTTTTCCAATACGAGTGTGTTTATGACATTCCGAGTTTCCTGGTTTGCCGTACTGTGTCTGTCGATCGGTATCTCATCGATCGCCCCTTTGAATTCTCATGCAGATGAAACGGGGAAGAAGAAAAGCATTGTTTTCATCGCCGGAGGACCGAGCCATGACTACGGTTCCCATGAACATTATGCGGGCTGTCGGATCTTGGCCGACGCGATCATGCGAACAGACTCCTCGATCAAGTGCGAAGTGATTCGCAATGGGTGGCCAGCAGATGATTCTGCCTTGGATAATGCCGATTCGATTGTTATTTACTCCGACGGCGGTGGTGGGCATCCGTCGTTGGCTCATTTGCCGAGACTCAAGAAACAAATGGACCGCGGTGCGGGTTTCGTATGCATTCATTATGCGGTCGAAGTTCCCAAGGACAAAGGTGGGCCTGAGTTTTTGGAATGGTTGGGTGGATACTTTGAAACGAATTGGTCCGTCAATCCGCACTGGGATGGCAAGTTCGAATCATTGCCGAAGCACCCCATTACGTCAGGGGTCAAACCGTTTCAAACTCGCGATGAATGGTATTTTCATATGCGTTTCCCGGAAGGGATGAAGGGTGTCACCCCAATTCTTTCTGCGGTTCCGCCCGCGACCACGATGGACCGACCCGATGGAGCTCACAGCGGTAATCCCGCGGTTCGCAAAGCGGTCGCGCGAGGAGAATTGCAGCACGTTGCCTGGGCGACTGAGCGTCCTAATGGTGGAAGGTCTTTTGGGTTTACCGGCGGCCACTTTCATTGGAACTGGGGGCGGACCGAACCGACCAAGTTGGTCGCCAATGCGATCTTGTGGACCGCGCATGCCGCGATTCCCGAGGCCGGTGCGAATGTAGGGCCCAAGTCGGTAGACGAACTGAAAGAGAATCAGGATGAGCAAGTGCCCGCATCGTTTGATGCAGCCCAAGTTTCCGCATCGTTCAAGCTGACTTCAGCGACAACGGGTAAAAAGACGGATGACAAGACGGTTGCCAAGACACTTTTCTCTTCGCAAACCATGAACGCTCAGACTTCGCGTCATCAAATCGACGTGGATATCGACGTTATCGGTGTGAAGAAGTTGTTCTTGATTGTGACGCCTGGGTCTGATGGTTTCGGATTTGACTGGGCCGATTGGGTTGAACCCAAATTGGTTGGTAAAAATGGTGAAAAGTCACTGCTGGATCTTCCTTGGTTCACTGCGACATCGGACTTCGGCAAGGTCAACAAGAACGCCAATGCAGAAGGTGGACCACTGAAAGTTCACAATCAGGTCGTTCGAGGCATCGGCACTCATGCGCAAAGTGTGATCGGCTACGAGCTGCCAGCAGGTTTCGATCGCTTTCAGGTTACTTGTGGATTGGATCACCAAGGAGTGTCACGCGGCGCAACTTCCGTTCGCTTTCACATTGCAGCCGAAGGCGTTCCGACAGGGCTGAACAACTGGGGCGCACAAAGCGAAGTGAGGAATTCGGAAAACGCAGTTGCTGGCCTCGTGGTTGCGGACGGGCTTCAGGCATCATTGGCCGCGTCCGAACCGCTGCTAAAAAGTCTCACCAATATCGACATCGATCATAAGGGTCGCGTGTGGGCATGCGAAGTGGTGAATTATCGAAAACACAAAGATGACCGGCCTGAAGGGGACCGCATTTTAATTTTGGAAGACACCGACCAAGATGGTGTGATGGATTCTTCCAAGGTTTTTTACCAAGGTCGCGATATTGATTCGGCCATCGGATTGTGTGTTCTTGGTAACCGCGTCTTAGTGAGCGCTGCCCCGAATGTATTGGAGTTCGTGGATAGCGATGGGGATGATGTTCCCGATTCCAAGAGGGCCATTCTAACCAAGACAGGCGACCCACAGCACGATCACTCCGTCCATTCCTTTACTTTTGGTCCAGACGGAAAACTGTATTTCAACTATGGCAATACCGGACATCGATTATGCGACATGAATGGTAACCCCATTCAAGACCGCTGGGGGCGTGAGATTAACGACAGTGGCAAACCCTATCGCCAAGGCATGGTCTTTCGATGCAATGAAGACCTCAGTGATATGGAAGTGCTAGGTCATAATTTCCGGAACAACTACGAAGTCTCTGTAGATTCGTTCGGATCGATTTGGCAGTCGGATAACGATGATGACGGCAATCGAGCTACAAGAATTAACTACGTTATGGAGTTCGGGAACTACGGCTATACGGACGAAGCAACCGGTGCGGGCTGGCAAGCGGAACGAACCAATTGGGAGTCGGAAATCCCAAACCGCCATTGGCACTTGAACGATCCCGGCGTGGTCCCAAACATGATCATCACCGGCGCTGGTTCACCGACAGGCATCACGGTATACGAAGGGGATTTGCTGCCGGAGAAGTTCCGTAATCAAGTGATTCATTGCGATGCGGGGCCCAATGTGGTTCGGTCCTACATAGCGAAAACGGACGGGGCTGGATACAGTGCGACGATCGAAAATATTGCTGTCGGCGAATTCGACAAATGGTTTCGGCCAGCTGACGTTAGCGTTGCCCCCGATGGGTCGTTGTTTGTCTCGGATTGGTACGATCCAGGTGTGGGGGGTCACAACATGGAAGACATGGAACGGGGGCGTCTGTTCCGAATTGCTCCTCCGGGCGCGAAGTACACGGTTCCGAAATACGATCTGTCGACAGCTGCTGGGGCAGTGGCAGCGATGCGTAACCCATGCACCTCGGTTCGCTATCTTGCATTCCAAGCTATTTCTAAAATGGGGGCATCGGCTCACGCTGAATTGAACAAGCTGATCGCAGATTCGAATCCACGTCTACGTGCGCGAGCGTTGTGGCTTCTGAGCAAATCGGGGGATGCAAAGCAAGCGGTTCAACGCGCTATAAGCGATTCAGATCCCGATGTTCGTATCGCAGGAATACGGATAGCACGGCAAGCGAAAATGGTTGCAAAGGATTACTTTCCAAGGCTTTTGGAAGATCCAAGTCCGGCAGTCCGGCGTGAATTGGCTGTCGCGTTGCGTGAAGAAACCCAACCCGGTACGCTCGACTATTGGAAGGCATTGGCTAATCAATTCGATGGCAAAGACCGTTGGTACCTAGAAGCCCTTGGGATAGCGGCTATGGACCGATGGGATGAATGCCTAACCGCATGGAAAGAATCGCTTGGAAGCAAGGCTCCCGATGCTGCTTACCAAAAGATTGTTTGGCGGGCTAGAGGGGCTGTTGCGTCGCAACTCCAGGCTCAGTTGCTTCAGAATCCGAAGCTCGATGAAGCCGAAGTTCCGGCGATGTTCCGCGCGCTGGACCTTCAAGATCCCGAGTATCGAAGCAAGGCCCTAAGGATGCTTTTGAAATTGACCAGCGACCATCCAGCCAAAGATAAAATGATGGTGGAGGCACTGATGCGTCTGGATGGCGTGGATATAAACGCTGATCCTGAATTGTCCGGTGCTGCTCGTCGATATGTGGCGACGATTTCCAATGATCCTAGCCAGCTCAAAATAATTCGCAAGCTGCGAGTCTCCGGGCTAACCGACCAATTGATCGATCGGGCCATTGCTTGGGGCGCAACGACCAGTGCCGTTCAGGCTCTGGATCTCGCGGTCGAGCAAGGGAGCTTGGCTCGCATCATGGAACTTGTGTCAGTCAAGGAGCCTGATGAACGCGCGCTAGCGCTCGCCAAGGTTCTGACACTGAGCAATCGCAAGGACATTCAAGATGAGCTTGTAAGCTGTATCGTCCAGGACGAAGTGTCGAAGTCTTTGAAAGTGGACGCCGCAGTTTCACTTTCCCGAAGCAAGGCCATGCATGGCAAACTGATTGAGCTTGCAAAAGCAGGCAAGTTGCCTACAGAATCCTTTTCTTTGATCGGTGCTTCGCTTCGCAGTTCCACTGACGAGACGATTAAGCAAGCTGCTCAAGATCTGTTTCCGGCCGCAAAGACTTCGCAAGCACCTTTGTCTCCGCTGGAGGTACTTGTTAAGAAAGCCGGTAATCCTGCCAACGGAAAGATGCTTTACAACGGGGTTGCTACTTGTTCGCAGTGCCACATGGTCGGAACGGAGGGTAAGAACGTCGGGCCAAGCTTAACCGAGATTGGAAACAAGCTGTCGAAGGACGCCATGTACGTTTCGATCCTCGCTCCGAGCGCCGGCATCAGCCATAATTTCGAATCGTTTGCTTTGAGAACCACGGACGATGAGATCATAACGGGGCTGTTGGTATCGCAGACGACCGACAACGTTACCATCAAAGATTCCAAAGGGATCGAACGAACCGTCGATCGCAAGGAGATAGAAGAACTGAAGAAGCAAGATAAATCGTTGATGCCCGAGAATCTCCAGGAAACCATGGATGAACAAGGTTTGGTGGATCTGGTTGAGTATCTAACGACGTTGAAGAAATAGTGTGTCTTGCCTCCCATCGTACTCGTACTCGAAACACGCGGTTCGAGTACGAGTACCGCTGGTGCTGAGTACGAGTACCGCTGGTGCTGAGTACGAGTACGAGTACGAGAAACCATATTTCCCACGGTGGGCGGGTGTTGGGATTCCGAACTGCGCAACATCAAAACTAGCGTCTGCGGTTCAATTACGATTGGGCTTAAGACCCAATCTTCGATACAGCCAAGGCGACGAAGATCGCAATGGAAAGAGAAGCCACGGTAGTGGCGACAGGTGGTAGCCATGGGCGTGAGCCAAATGGCACTCACTTTGTAGTTTGCACAAGCAAATTACTGAGCCGCGGGCGCTAGCCGCGTTGCGGTTTCCCTGCCAAATACGGTTATCGCGGCTAGCGCCCGCGGCTCATTTCGAACAAAGTGAGTGCCATTGGGCGTGAGCCCATGGTCTTCTGCTATGAAAATGGAGTGGCCAAATCTGCGACAAGACGGATCTGTGGCCAGATCCGCTACGCACAACGCACAACGCACAACGCGCAGAGCCGCATATGCGGCTAACGCTTTAAGACACAATCCTGGCCAAGCCGTTTGGAAATCGAGAACCTTTCTCGAAGTGAGCTTGTCTGATAAGATTTCGAGCGTTAAATCACCTGTTGTTTTCTCAATCTCAATCTACCATGCCATTACAAATCTATATCAGCGGTCAGTTTTACGACAAAGAGAATGCCAAGATCAGCGTCTATGATCACGGTTTACTCTACGGCGACGGGGTTTTCGAAGGGCTCAGAAGTTACTCTGGCAAGGTTTTTCAGCTGACGCAGCACTTAGATCGATTGTATGAATCGGCCTTGGCAATTTGTTTGCGGATCCCAATCTCCAAAGCTCAGCTCGCTGACGATGTCAATAAAACGCTGAAGATCAACAATCTTCATGACGCGTACATTCGTCTTGTGGTCACTCGAGGTTCAGGCTCCCTTGGGTTGGATCCCAACAAGACGAGCGACCCGCAGGTGATCATTATTGCCGATTCGATTTCTCTTTACCCAGAGGAAAACTACAAGAATGGCTTGAAGATCATCACGGCTTCGACGGTCCGCAGCCATCCCGCTGCTTTGAGTCCTCGGATCAAGTCCCTGAATTACTTGAACAACATTATGGCCAAGATGGAAGGTCTTCAAGCGGGCTGTGTAGAGGCGCTGATGCTGAACCACAAAGGGGAAGTTGCGGAATGCACTGGTGATAACATTTTCATCATCAAAAACGGGGTTTTGATGACTCCGTCGAAGGACGCTGGCATTCTTGAGGGGATCACAAGAAACGCCGTCTTGGAATTGGCTCGCGAACATGGGATACCAACGCAAGAAGTCACACTGACACGACATGACTTGTTTGTCGCGGACGAATGCTTTCTTACGGGAAGCGCGGCGGAAGTGATTCCCGTGGTCTCGATCGATAGCCGTCCCATCGGTGGTGGTTCGGTCGGGGCAACCACCATCAAGTTGATGGCTGCCTTTAAGAAGCTAGTGCATGGCTAGTGCAGGCTTGGATTAAGTTGCAAGCAGCTTCAATCTGACTTCGCGAAACATCCATGTGGGTCACAAAGCGTACGCATTGTGGCCCAAAGGGAAGGGAGAGAATCCCGAAGCTCTTAAGTTTCGCAGCAAATTCGGAAGCGGTCCCCAACTTCCGATCCAGCTGAAAGATCACAATGTTGGTGTCAGGAACGCGATCCGGCAGATGCAGACCCTCGCACTGAGCGATTGCATCGGCGAGGAGTTTCGCGTGTTGGTGATCCTCCTCCAATCGATCCATTTGTTTTTCCAGGCCATACAGGGCGCCTGCAGCTAGAATCCCAGCTTGTCGCATTCCGCCCCCGAATAGCTTTCTAGCTCGACGAGCCCCTTGAACGAAGCTTTTGGTTCCTAACAAGCAAGACCCAACGGGAGCCCCCAAGCCTTTGCTAAAACAAACGCTGATCGAGTCGAAAGGTTCGGCGTATTCCCGAAGAGAGACCTTCGTCGCGACAGAGGCATTGAACAGCCTGGCGCCGTCCAAATGGGTGGCTAACGAGTGCGATTTGGCCCATTCGCAAAGCTTTTGAATGCGGTCAAGTGAATAAATTTTCCCGCCGCCTGAATTGTGGGTGTTTTCAAGGCACAGCAATCGCGTTTGAACGACATGCTCGCTGTTCGGGCGAACGCAGTCCCTGAGTTGCTCAACATCAAGCAAGTAGGCGTTGCCATCGATGGTTTTGGCGACCAGTCCGCTCAGTTGAGCAAAAGCCCCTTGTTCGTAGTTGTAGATGTGGCAGCCGGTCTCGCAAAGGAATTCGTCGCCGGGCCTGCAGTGCACGCGAAGGGCAATCTGGTTGGTCATGGTTCCGCTGGGCATGAAGATGGCAGCTTCTTTTCCCAAAAGCTCGGCGGTTCGCGCTTGAAGCAATTCCACCGTAGGATCGATGTCGATCACATCGTCTCCCACAGGCGCCGTCAACATGGCTTCTCGCATGCCCTGAGACGGTTTGGTAACAGTATCGCTTCGAAGATCGATGATGGGATTCATAAATTCAGGTCGCAAATGATCAACATGGGGTATTCGTAGGGTGTTCCGGAAGCTTACTATATTAGAACTGCAACATTATGAAACCCAGTCGTTGTCCCCTTTTTCAGGTAACCGCCATGAGCAACTTGTCCATTCAGTCATTAATCGACAGCGGCACCAATCTTTACTTGGATTCCATTGATCCAACACTTGTTACGCAGAATCTTGAATGGGGCGCCGTGGGGGCGACGAGCAACCCGATTATCATTTCTGGGTTGATTCGAAGCGGCCGATTCGATGACTTGATTGCAAGCTACATGAAACAGGGTCAAGACGATCTGACCATCTGCTGGAATGTAACGGACGAGCTCGTGCGCGAAGCACAAAAGTCATTTCATGGCGTTTGGCAGAAGACTCAAGGAAATGCGGGGTGGGTTAGCTTTGAACTGGATCCTCTACTAGAAGATCCTGCGATTAATTTGCCTCATTCGCAACGCGTCGCCCAATACATTGAACTTGGTAAGAAGTGGGCTGTTGGTCACGACAACCGCATGATCAAGGTTCCTGCCACACCGGCGGGTTTGGATGCGTTGGAAGAGCTATCCGCGTCGGGGGTTACCTTGAACGTTACATTGATTTTCACCATGCGTCAGTATGAATTGGCGAAAGCAGCTGTATGGCGAGGTGCACAACGACGCGCATCGCTGGACCAATTCAAAAGCGTCTACAGCATCTTTGTTTCGCGAATCGACCAATACACGGCAGACACTTGCAAGCAGCTCTCGGCCGATTCGCAAGGGATGTATGGAATACTCAATGCGAAACGGATTTGGGCAGCGAACCAAGCCTTTTGGAGCGCACATCCTACACCGCTCCAGCAAGAGATCATTTTCGCGAGCACAGGCACCAAGAATGCGGCCGATGCCCCGTGGAAGTACGTCAGTGCGTTAGCGGGTTCTGACATTCAAACCAATCCCCCGGATACCAACGCGGCGGTTGCAAAGAGTGGTCAAGTTTTTAGTCGCCAAGTGGATGTGTTACCAAGTCAAGCGATCACGAGTGAGCTTGATGCGGCTGTCGATGTTTCTGATCTAGAAAAAGTCTTGATGGAGCAAGGAGTCGCGAAGTTCGTGGCCCCACAGAAACAATTGATCCAAACGATTCAAGAAAAACGAGTCGCGCTGGGGTAGTTCGTCATAGATTCTTGAGAGCCCCCGAGGGGGATTCACTTGTTGCGTGGCACCTTGCCGATAGCACCTTGCCGATACAGAAGAGACTGTCGAAAGATGTGGGGCGAAAAATTTCAGAACGGTACTTCCGCGAACTATCTTTCGCCCCACATTTTTCGACAGCGACCATTCCGGTTCGTTCCGATATCAAGAACCATGATGGGGCACTTGATATTCATCAGCCCAAGTACTTCCAGATCTCCACAATCGTGTTCGGGCCGGGCTCGGGTTTGTCGATGGAGAATTCCGCTGCCAGTCTGATTGAATCCGCCGTACTGGTTGAACGACTTTATGGAGAGTTCTTGATAATCAAAGATCAACAGCCCTTTCACCATGCAGTTGCTGACGCTGCAAAGTTGCTGAATCGGTTGTGGTTCTGGGAAAGGATCTTGGGGTTTGCCATCCTGCGATGAATCCCAATCGAACCGAGTGACTCGTCGCTTTGGGAAAAAACCAATAAGGTAGAAATCCATCTTCCCACGGTTCCATCCTGCGCGACTGTTCAGTGATAGATTTTTGGCTCGCAAGCCAAAAGCGGAGGGCACGGGGATCGAACCCGCAACCCCTTACGGGGCACTTCATTTCCAATGAAGCCGCTAGCCATTCGCCTACCCTCCAGACAAACGTTACCGGAAAGCATATCCTAGCGTCGACGATCGGCAAGTCGCGTCCCCTGATTTTTCTACGGATTCTCACATTATGGCATTTCCAGCTTGGGTATTTCGGTCCAATTCGACCGCCTTTGATCTCGTCCAGATTGAAAAAAAATCGTACGAGGATGCTGATATTCCGGACGATCATGTCCTGATCCGGGTTCGAGCTGTTTCGCTCAATTATCGTGATTTGATCGGTTGGAAAAATCTTGCTGGCCGAAAGCTAGACGGACGAGTACCCGCATCCGACGGCGCAGGGGAAATCGTGGCTTGCGGATCCGCCGTCCGCCAATGGAAAGCAGGGGATCGAGTCGCCGGATGTTTTTTTCAAACCTGGCAAACGGAACCTTTCGATTCGATTCATCATAGGAATGACTTGGGCGGAACCTTGGATGGCATGCTTCAAGAGTTCGTTTGTTTGCCAGAATCCGGTATCGTCGCCATCCCCTCGCAAATGAGCTTCGAGCAAGGGGCCACGCTCCCCTGTGCCGCTCTGACGGCATGGTACGCGCTCCGGTGTCGAGGAGGACTTCGCAAAGACCAGACCGTTTTGTGTCTAGGCACGGGTGGGGTGTCCATTTTTGCTTTGCAGATCGCTTCGAAAATGGGCGCGAAGGTCTTCATCACCTCCAAGGATCACGAAAAGCTTGCAAAAGCGAAAGAGCTAGGGGCGTTCGAAACCGTCCATTATCTGGAGACGCCAGAATGGGAAAAGGAGATCCTGAAGCGGACACAGGAACGCGGAGTCGATCACATCGTGGAGGTGGGTGGGCCTGGAACGCTGGAGAAATCAATGCAATGCATAGCAGCAGGTGGGCATATTGCATTGATCGGTGTGCTTACCGGTTTCGGAGCACCCAGCACCAGATTGTTTCCGTTGCTTGCGAAAAATGTCCGGCTCAATGGCATCTATGTCGGGCCAAGAGATCAGTTCATCGCCATGAACGCGTTTATGGAAGAGACTCACTTTGAGCCAGTCATTGACCGAGTCTTTGAAATGCAGCAAGCGTTGCAAGCTTTCGAGTATCTCGCAAGTGGCAAGCATTTTGGAAAGGTTGTTATCCGTGTGTGAGCCTAAAGCAATTCTTAACACAGAAGTCGAACAGTCCAACGATCGAAGTCAGGGCTAACTCGAGGCTTTTGTCACTTGGCGATGTTCTTCGCGGACGATCACGTTACCGGCCTTCAATTGGCTTGTTACAAAAGCGATTGCAGCTTGCACGTCGATGCCCCTGCTGCACGAAAAGAAGTCAAGGCAAACTGCTTGATGCTCAGGCCAAGTATGGGCGGCTAAATGGCTTTCAGCGATCACGACCACTCCTGATAAACCGTAGGGCGAAAACTGATGAAAGCAGCTTTGTACGACGGTTGCCCCTGCAAGTTTGGCAGCGTCCACAAGAATTTGTTCCAAGACCAATGGATCCGTTGGGATCGCTAGGCATTCCGAAAAATCAATAAGCCAGTGCCAACCTAAAATGATGGATTGAGACAAGAAATCAACTTTCTATCGAAGTGAAGCCTGCAGTAGGTCGAGATACCATCATCAATTAATGGGTGATCTTTACACCGCGATTACCAACCAGGAGCTCAAAAATGGGGGATGCAATCAAGGTGGTGACCACAGCCATAATGACCAACATAGCGAATAGTTCCTGACTGATAATCCCACGCTGTAAGCCAATATTGATAATAATCAGCTCCATCAATCCACGAGCATTCATCAGCGTGCCTATGCCGAGCGCTTCGCGTTGCGGAATCCCGCTCCAACGAGCAGCAAGCCAACAAGCACCAAACTTGCCAAGAACGGCTGCTAACAATACCAGTCCGCTCAATGCCCAAAGATATCCACTATTGAGTAAACCAATTTTGGTGTTGAGGCCCGAGTAGGTGAAAAACAATGGAAGCAGTAATGCGACCGCCAAAGGCTGAATCCTTGCAATCAAATCGCGACTCATCATGCCACGCGGCATGCAAGCTCCCATGACGAATGCCCCAAACACCGCATGCAAATGGATCATGTCGGTGAACCAAGCCCCTAAAGCCATCGACGTCAAACCAACTACCAACCCCGCTTCATTCAGCCCAGCTTCTGAATCGCACCATAGAAACTTCAATCTTTCCAAAAGCGGACGAACGACTAGTGTTGCAACCAAGACAAATCCAACTCCCCCCGCAATGCTCCAAATTGCCTGGCTCGAACTGCCATCGAAGCTCGCTAGGACCAACGCTAGCAAGCACCAAGCCATTGCATCATCGATCGCCCCAGCT
>Ga0247831_1007336_pt1 | contig 12379 bp, 9 predicted proteins | sample LaCruzMarch2015__9_FD_192406 | JGI IMG/M metagenome (GOLD analysis project Ga0247831, IMG submission 192406) | Freshwater microbial communities from meromictic Lake La Cruz, Castile-La Mancha, Spain - LaCruzMarch2015_1m | ecosystem: Environmental > Aquatic > Freshwater > Lake | place: Spain...
GTTGTAGATGGAACCTGTGTAACACCTTGCACCACTGTCTGTGTTGCTGTGTTTGGCGCAATATAACCAGAGCTAGCTGTTGTAACACCAAATGTTTTTTCAGTATTCCCCGAGCCTACGTTGGTAAATGCAAGACCACCAAAAGTTCCATTATTGATTGTCAAGGTATCAGTGCCATCTACATACGATGCTACTGTTCTACCCACCGCAGTATTGATAGCGGCCACATAGGCTGCACCAAGAGCATCAACAGCGTTAGTTGCTAATGCAGCTGTAGTTACCTGAACACCATTGAGTCTAAATGTAACAGCGGTTGTAGCGCCAGGTACGGTCACACCAAGCACTAACGTTTGTACTGTTGGCGCAAACGTTGTTGTTAATGTTGTGGTGTTAGTTGTTCCAGCCGCGGTTAGTGCACTAATAGTTGTTGTTCTTGGCGCATTTACAATAATAGCTAGATTTCCATCGTATGTGGCAATGGTACTTCCCGCTGCTTGGTTAATTGCATTTGCTAAAGTGGAAATCTCATTCTGAAGTCCGGCAGTATTGGCCGTGCCCGCTGCTGCGGATGTGGCTGTAACCCCATTAACGTTAACGCTCAAAGTATTATCGATATTGCCTGGGTTAGTAGCAAACGTAAGTATTTGCACACTATTTAAGCCTGATTGTGAAGTTCCGCCAACAGCTAAGTCGGTGGTAGCTCCAGCAGCCTGTGCAACAAACGCTACTGTGTTATTTGTGCCACTAATAGTACCAACTTCGTAGTTTGTTGGGCGTGTTGATGTGCCTGCACCGCCACTCAATGTTAAGTTAGCAACTGCGCCGCCTGTAAGTACGGTTGCCATCTGTGCGCCTGTTACAGCTGCACCGGTAGCGTTGGTTAGAACTAGATCTCCAACACTAAATGTTGTGGCATTAGCCATTCCATTTAATGTAATAGTTGCAACCTCTTTAACGCCAGCAATTGCTGCCGTACCGTTAATGTTCTGTAAAGAAATAGTTTGAACACCAGAAACGGTTGCTGCTGGCAATGTCCAAGCTGCTGTACCTGTATCTACTAATTTCAATGTATTTGTACCAGATGAACTTCCAGTAATTGTGTCTGAAGCCTGGAATGTATTCTGCGTACCGTTAACAACTGTATTGGTACCTTGGGCAATGATTGTTTCAGGGCTACTAGTAGTGAGTGGAAGCTGCAATTAATTATTACACCCACATAGAATGCGGCGAGATCTTGCATTTTCATCACAAGAACTTTGTGGACCCCCCTGATACCCTACTCTATTTCATATTTCACTTATTTAATTTCTCATAATTAAATATTTAATCTCAGTTGCTAGTGCGTTTAAACACGCTATCTTCGCAGTTCAATTCACCCCACTTTACCCCCCACTAAATAATCCAGATAACACTGGTTTATTTTGGCTCACCAGCGTTGTATTAATTGGTTTTTTTCTGGAAAGTAGCCGATATATGGATTGGAATTCACGATGACAAAATTATGCTTAACCCCTGCTGTGATTCAAAAATCAATTTGCCCTGAAGGCAAACGACGAATTGATTTATTCGATACCAAAACCAAGGGAATGATCGTCGAAGTTAGACCTTCTGGCGGTAAAACGTATTACCTGCGGTTTGTTGATCGCCGAGGACGCAGTCGCCAAATTAAATTAGCCGATGTAAGAGACGTTAGTTTGGCGCAAGCGAGGCAACTGGCTGATGCGATGCGCAATCGGATTGCGCTTGGAGAAGACCCGGTAGCAGAAAAAAGCCTGGCTAAATCCATACCGACCCTAGAAGAATTCTTTTATAAGCGGTATTTGGTGTTTGTGAAGACGTATAAAAAGGCATGGGACTGCGATGAGAGTATTTTTCGCAATCACATTTTGCCTAAGATCGGTAAAAAGTACCTAGATGAAATCACCAAAGACGATATTGTCCGCTTGATTCATGATCGCAGGGCCAAGGGCTGCGCTGCTGGATCAGCCAATCGCACCTTGGTCTTGATTCGGTACATGTTTAACTTAGCCCTTAAATGGGAAACGGTGGGCATGACTAAAAACCCCAGCGCCGGTATTGTGCAAATGGATGATCCGCCCACCAAAGAGCGGTTTTTAACTGCCGAGGAAGTGCAGCGCCTCTACGAAGCCGTTTGCCACAGTGATAATAAAATTCTCCGGTACATCGTGCCGATGTTAATTCTGACGGGAGCCCGTAAACGGGAAGTACTCGATGCCAAATGGGAAGACGTGGATGTCAAGCTTGGGGCATGGCGCATTCCGATGACCAAATCCGGTCGACCCCGGCATGTGCCTTTATCTGCGGGCGTCATTACTTTACTGCACAGCATTCCCCGGATTACCGATTGCCCGTACATCTTTGCCAATCCCAACACCGCTAAGCCGTATACGTCGATTTTTAATTCGTGGAACAGCGCTCGGATTGAGGCGGGCTTAGCCGATGTGCGGATGCATGATTTACGCCACTCCTTTGCCAGCTTTTTGGTTAATCACGGAAGGAGCCTTTATGAAGTGCAGCGTTTACTAGGGCATACGCAAATTAAAACCACGCAGCGCTATGCCCACCTTTCTCAAGATACCCTAATGGAAGCAGCAAGCGTAGCGATGTCGGCATTCAATTTAACCAAATCACCCCTCAATCAGTTAGAGCCAGCCGTTTTTCTGGAATAGGGTTGCGTGTTTTTTAGGTCAGCTTGCGGTAATCGCCATTTTTAAACCCGTTGCTCGTAAAACTGCTGTCAAGGTTTTAATCGTGGGGTTTCCACGGGACGATAAGGTGCGGTATAAGGTTTCTTTTGATAGCTGGTTTTTTGGCGATTTCCTTGATTCCTCCACGAGCTTGAACGATTTGCCTAAGCGCTGTAAGGTAAATGCGAGGATCGTCCTCCTCGCTTGCCGCATTTAAGTATTCCGCTGCAAATTCGGGGTTTTGCAATTTTTGATTGATCCAGTCTTCATGATCTACGGTTTTCATCTTGCTTTGCATGTTTTTTTACGGATTAGTCCAAGCTTACGCAGCGACAGCTTCACGTGATCGAGAGACAGACCCCGTTGATGTTGTAGATTTTATTTTAGTGAGTTTGACAACGGGTGCCATCCCAGCTGTGGATGCCATATTGATGAGCGTATCCAAGGAAAATAAATTAATTTTCCCTCGTTTGAGGTCTGAAATACGGGGTTGCGTCACACCAAAGAGTTTCGCTGCTTGCCCTTGCGTTAAGCCCCGCTCATCAATCAGCTGAGCCAGTTCCATTAAAAGTGTAGAGCGGGCTTGCATGCTCGCCGCTTCTTGTGGTGTGTCTTCAATTGCATCCCAGATGCTATTAAATTTCTGTGTTTTCATGATTCGATTTCCTTTTTCATTTCTTTATAGCGACTTGCTGCTAAATCCAAATCCCGTTTTGATGTGCGGGGCGTTTTCTTTTGAAAGCAATGCAGCACAAAGACGGTTTGCGCTAGTTTTGCTACGTAAATCACTCGAAATGCCCCTGCCTCATCCCAGATCCGAATTTCCATCACTGCTTTCCCAATGCTGGGCATCGGTTTAAAGTCGTCGGGCATGTGCCCTTGCTGGACTTGATCTAGTTGATAGCCGGCTTCTCGCCGCACTGCTTGCGGAAGCGAGCGCAAATCATCCAAACTGCTGCCAATAAACGCCACGGTTTTCATGGGAATAATTATACAAGTTTTTGTATAAAATACCAGTGGGGCTTAAGCCCCATAGCAGGAGATAGTGACCGCCTTATTCCGAGTAAAAATCAATCCGAATCTGGAATCGACCGGTTTTTAAGCGTTTTGCAGTCCGTTCTGCCTCAAGTAACCAGCTACTTAGCTGCGGAACAAGGGGTTTTTCGTAAAGGGAAACGGTTTTATCTAGGCTAAACACCGGTTTTTGGGAGTTTTTAGAGGGGGGTTTTGGGGATAAACGGCTATGGGATGGGTTTGGCATGGGACTCTCCTGATCTTTCCCGTATTTAGGAGGGGACTAATTAGCCGTTTTTGATCGAAAAAAGTGACCCAAAAAGAAGAAAAAAGGGGAAAGGGGGATAAGTGTTTGTGTATTTTGGGGTTTTATAAACTAAAAGGCAGGCTTATCCCCCTTCGGGATCCCTCATAAGATGCGTTTTTTATGGCGAGTCATTTCCCAATACAGTTCGTCAAATTCGTCTGTGGCAAAACCGTAGGTCCGATTAACAAAATCCCAGGCATCTTGGCTTTTACGTCGATAAACGATATCCACAATGAATTGATAGGCTGCAGGATCTAGGTGGTAATAATAGGTCTTTCCACCAGCTTGGGAACGTGATGTTTTGGCTTCAACTACTCGTAACCCAAGATCCTTTAATAAGCGATTCAAAAAAGTAATGGGCTTTGTTCTTAGGTCTTTGGGTAAAGACATCTCAAAATGATTCTCAATAAACCGGTGAAAATTAGGCTGACTTAAACAACGCACAAACGGCGCCATATCATGGGTGGTAAATACCGCATCTAAAATAAACTGACCCTTTTTAAAAATCGGGGTTGTACTCAAAATATCGTGTAATAAAACGATGGCATGTCCCGGATTTTTCACAATTGACTCAAGGCGCATCGTACTCGATTTTTCAGCAGCATTTTTTGGCATTACCGGAAGGTGATTTTGAATGTACCTAGGATCAGAGAGGCGCTCAAACCGCAATATGGTTTGTTTAGTTTTTCCTTGTCTGTCTTTTTGGATGAGATCAGCACTAATGACTTGACGATAAAACAACTCAGTACGGGTCCGGTAAAACGCATATAAATCATTTGTCAACAATTCTTCATTTGATTCTTTAATTTCATGAATTTCATTTAATTGATGACGAGTTAAGGTGGCTGCATTAAGTATTCGGCTAGTCTGAATTTCCGTATGCATTCGCTTTCCAAGCAGCTGCAATTTCCTGCCTGCTTTGGATTCTATCTCATCAAGTGGTACGTCAATAATTTCATAATTTTGTCTTTTGACGTATTCAATAAAATGGCGTTTAAGGGAATTCTTAGACGCTCGCTGCAGACTAATGACCATCGCCACAAAAGTCATAAAAAGAGTTTCTCTTGAAAAAAGATCAGGAGGTTGAGTTATTTCAACTGAAGGATAGACATTGGCTGCAAGGTGCCCTACCTTTTCGTTTTGAACCAGTACATCAAAATCCGTTTCAAAAGAAAATTGGCGATTGGCAATCCACACTTTTACAGCTTTAGGGTGTCGTACTCGAGCAAGCTGCTGATCCATATCGAGGTGGGTATTGATTTGAGCAAAAAAGAAACCATACACGCAATCGATTTCTTGGGCGTTGTCTTTAAACGTAATATCAACTCCAGTACCCAATGTAGGAGAGGTTAATACAACGTCGTAGTCTAGTATCCGCTGCTTTATGTTGGCAATAAAATCTTGAATCTCTGGATTGACTGAATTTTCAGAAGTAATAGCAAGCATTTTTTTAGTTTCGCCAAAATGAGTGGTGAGTGCTTTATGCAGCGCATCAATGTGTTTACGGGAGTTGGCAGTGACATAGACACGAGAACCGGACTCAATGGCTTGCAGTAAATCTTGGCTTAGCTGGGCTTCCGAATGAAATACTGAAATAGAACGTAACGGCGCCAAATAGGTATTGATAATCAGATGGCAAGGAACTGGCGGACGATTACTTTGTTTTAATATGGCAGTTAAGGTAATAAAGCTTACCCAACTTATGTCGGCATCCATCACAATGATGCGTTTAGCTTGACTAAGTTTCTCACAAAAAAGGTTAAATATCGCTTCAGCATTCCTACCAATCGTATCCGATAGAAAATGGGTCAATACTTGCTCCACTTCATCAATCACAATTACCGAGTGAACTTCATCTTGGATTTTAAAAAGGCTATCAAGGCAAACGCCATAGCGTTTTTTTCGCTCTGTGTTTTCGCCATAGGAGTACTTGTTGTCATCCAAGTAGCAATTTAGGCAAAACTGCGCACATAAACTTTTAATTAAAGCTCGGCGATGACCGATCAAAAGGACTCGTTCATTGCTGTATTTGGGTAGTGGTAACTCGCTGTCATACGCTTCTTCTACCTCGTCAAACGTTTCATACCTACTGTAATCATGTTGAACCGTTTGATTAATAAACTTAGCGAGCGCCGTTGACTTACCAGATGCTTTGGGGCTTTTGACAAACGTAATTCCTTCGTTGGCTATTTTTATGTCCAATTTATCTTGGCATACGATCTGCACGGATTGACTACTAATCCAGTCTTCTGGCTCAATTGGAAGGGGAAACTGAAAATGGCGAAATGGAATTTGTTTTGCATTGACTGTGTGCTCTAACCCAAGCACTGCCTCTTCAAACGAATAAAAATTGAACGGTGCTGGAACTGCCCCTTTTGCCCAGCGGGTTTTACCGCACTGCGACGATTGGCAAAAAATGAACCAATTGCCTTTACTTAAACCAACAAAGGCACTGGGTTTTTTATCGTAATGAAAAGGACAAAATATAGAGGTTTTTTTGGAAATATTTTCAACCATCATTTCATCACCATTGCCAAGACGAACCATTAGCTTAGGATCAAATGTTAGGGCTGAGCGATTCGATGGAGAATCATTTGAATCAAGCTCTTTGGAATACCGTTTATCCCGCTGATTAAGTTGCAGGTCATCCAAAATTAAATCAGTCATGACATCTAAGGACATTACCCGATCAATTCGATCCATATAACAGTTTGAGGATCCGTAAAACATCTGCGCTGCGGAGGTTGCTTTAATATCACCGCCTAAGCGGCGTGTCAGTGAACGGTTTAAAGCACTAATTTCTTTTACATCTTGAATGATGGTGGGCAATAAAAAAAAGACCCTCAGTCGAGGGGTTTCTGGTGTGTAGCTGGCGGTGGTGTAGACAAAGGCAGCATGATTTTGAATCAGTGGATCTTTTACTAGCTCATCGAGATTACGGACATAGTCAATATCCACTTGCGTAAATTCAGTTTGAATGAAATTATCTACTTTGCGCTGCATGTCGGCAAACTGGTAACTCATCGCCATGCCGCTGGAAATCCCTTTAATAATTTCATCTAGCGTAACCAAAACAGACTGAAAGCCAATACCTTGATTGTTGTTGTATACGTTCTTATCAATCACGCTCGGATTGAAGGCGCACTCCCATTTTTTATTGCTATCCATAGACCCTCTACCATCGCCCAGAAAAAAATGGACTACAACCGGAACCCATGTGGATTTCTTTGGGCATCGAAGGCATGACTCCCGGTGTAGTCCTTATTATTTATTGCCTTTCTTTCCAAAACACCGTGGGTGCTTTCCCGCAGATTCTTGATACTAATTTAAGTTAGACCTGCTAGTTTTCCAGCAGAGTGCATACGAAAAAAACACCATCTCCACTAGACCAATCCGTTGCCCTTCTCCTTGATTTAAAGGATGGTATCTAAACCAACTCAGGAGAAACCCATGTTTAAAAATACCTTATCTAAATTTACTGCGCTTGCTACACCGCCCGATACAGAACTCAATCCCAGCGCTCTACCGTCGAATATAAGTGGCTTTCAAGAGGCAATGGCATTAGCAAAAACACTGCGGGATGCGGGTAAAACAAAGATTGATATTGCTCGGGCAATCTACCCCTTAATCGCACTGGAATCCAAAGAAGTAGTCCATCTTGCGCTTATGGAAGGCTGCCTATTAACGGAAAAAGGGGCAGTTACCTACCGCTACAACTTACTACGGGAATTTAAAAAGTCCTAATGTATCGATATTGATTTTCCCATCAAGCCCCCTTTTATAAACTAGTCACGATCCTTTTCTTTAATAATATTGTGACAATATAGCCATGTCTGAAAATTCTTTTTCGCATGAAATAACAGCTCATTTGAGAGAGCATTGATGGTATCAACACTCGTTTTAGACCGAATTTGAAGGGAATTGAGAGTAAGTGATCCGTGGGCAATTAGATGCCTTAAAACCGTGGCAGCGATTCGGGTATCGTCTGTTTTGTCTGCTTGAAATTCAGTTAACTTATTTTTAAGTGACTTGGAAATATTTTCCATTAGCGGTTTGTAATCAAGTAAATCCTCTTCGGCAGACCCCGTTCTTGATTGGGCGTTTTTAAATAAGGCTCTTAATTTTGGGGCTAAGACGATATGAAGCATCCGCCACCGAGTAACGGGGGTGCCAATTGCAACACCAACTTCTTCAGCTGCGGAATAGCAGAGTAATAACCGCAACACTGCGTCGTAACCATTTTTGCTTGTTTCTGAATAATCTTCAAGGATAATTCCTTGAAAGCTTGACGCTAAACGAATTCGGGCATTGGCTCTAGCGATTCTAGCAATTCTGATCTGGTCTTCTTTTTGCTCTTTCTTACTTAATTGCTTTACATGATGACACCACTTTTTCCAATGTGGTAAACCAACCGTATTGAGGGTTGGGTAGAGTATCGAATTATCGATGTATTGCAAATCGCCTTTAGCCATTGAATTCTCCTTGATAAATCCTGCTTTAGAGCCGGTAATTGCGTTTAATGCACCCTAACATTAATAGCTACTGATTAAATTAGGATTCCTACTTCGGATTAATTCAATATATAGGAGCCAGTTTTTATCGTCAAACTGAATTTTTTAGATAGGAGCTAACATTCACCGGTAATCCCCCCACTTTGAGCGACTACACCCACCAAGGTATCGATAACCGCATCCCCCAAGACCATATGATGGCGGCAACCACCATGCCAAGTCAAAACCTAAACTCACCAATACTGCAGAGTGAACGGTTGGGTGGCTTATTACAATATTACTACCGAGCAAATTAACTTAACCATCTGAAAATCAAAGTATTGATTAAGGGCTTCAGACAATGTTAGTCAGTTTTTAGACCCTACGGGCTTATTGCAGTATTACTACCGGGCACCTTAGCTTAACCAGCTAAGAATCGAGGTGTTGATTAAGGGATTTAGACTGCGTTAGTCAGTTTTTAGACCTTACGGGAAGGTATTGATAATAAAAAAACCCCGCCTTTTGGACGGGGTTTAACTGTATTACTGGTACTGCAACCCACAGTGAACTGTGGGTTTCTCTTTTAAGGATATTAGATTAATGCGCTTCCTATTGGCCCGGAAAGTGATCCTTTGCTAGTAGCCTCATTTCATCTTCAATTCTCCTTCTTTTACTAGCAATTCCCCATAAATCAAAGGATTGGGGTCCTCTCATGGCGGCAACGGAGCCAAATCCAGATTGTTTGAGTACAGTAGATAAGGAACTCTGTGTAAAGCCACAGCGGTGCGCCATATAGGTATTGCCATCCCTTATGCTACTGGTGTGTCCGTACAGAATATCCAGTGGAGTAATGGGGCCAGCAGGAGATTGGTAGGCTGCCTCCATGAGCTTATCTTGCGCCACTAACTCACACACAGTCTGAATATCAGGGCAAGTGATCACACAAAAACCATCTGGCTTTAAGACCCGCTTGAACTCGGCCAACGCAATAGGAACCTCATGCATATACAGATGCTCTATGTTGTGGCTCGAAAAGATGGCATCGACTGATTCTGAATCAACCGCGGACATATCTGTCATGCTGCCAATCACATCAGGCTGATTAAGCTCATTAATATCTAGGCGCACTTCTTGCCAAGATCCATCATTAAAACCAAGAGTGGTTCTATTAATGCGATCAGCGCCACAGCCAACGTGGAGAAGTTTTTTCATATTACGTTTGCAGTAAAGGATTTACCAAAAGAAAAACCCCTACCATTTCTGATAGGGGTTAGTTTGGTACTTTTAGTTAATTCAAAAAGCAACCCACGGTGATCTGTGGGCATCTCGTTTTAAGGAGATTAGGTAATGAAAATACCATTGTTAGTTGTTACATCGTTTGTGGTTATCAATGCAGAACCTGAAATACCAACCAGCTGCACAACAGAGTCGGCTGTTGAATTGTTATTAAAGACGTAAGTACTTGTAACTCCAGCGGTTGCGTATGTAAACAATGCTGTATTACCGGCAGTTAATGTAACAATTGACTGAACAGCATCAATGGTTTGCTGCAATGTAAGACCTGCAGTAAATGATGTACCGGCCAATGTAACGACACCTGTAGTTCCATCTACCGCTACAGTCAATTGTGCTGCGGTAAAGCCAGTTGCTGCAGTTGCAGTGTAGCCTTGGATGCTTACAGATGCAAAGTCCAGCGCATCAGATACACGAGCGCCAGCACCACCGATATCAGACATCTTAAAGCCTGTAATCTGGTCAAAAGCAGTAGTTGTACTATCACCAGCGGCCGTGGTAAACATAATGTTACCTACTCCAGCAGCGCCAGCGTTATTTACGTGACTGGTGACATCAATCACGTCAGCGCCTGTGCCTGCAATGATTTGCACTGCTTGGGTAGTATTGGCAACCAAAGTTCCAGTAGACACAGTAATTGTATCTACTCCAGAGCCTGTTGAAATAACCACAGTACCGTTACCAGCACCACCAGCAGCACCAGTCAATGCAGCTGCAGTAACTGTTACTGTATCTGCTCCTGCGCCAGTTGTAATCGCAATGCTTCCAGCGTTAGTTAACATCGCATTGTTAGTAATCAAAGTTAACGTTACATTATTGGCGTAAGCAAGACCTTCAAAAGTAAAGGTTCTTGCTGTTGCCATTGGAGTGTCAGTCGAACCAGCAGTAACAGTCATAGCTGTTGCAAATGCGGCATTAGCATTAGTCGTAAGACCAGTTATGCTGATGTTATCTGTAGCATCTGCAAAGTTTAATGCCTCAAATCCAGACACTTTCTTGAAGTTAGCATCTGTCAATGTCACTGTGGCATTAGAAATACGTAATGTATCAGTACCCAATCCACCGATCAATGTCGGATCAGCTGCTCCACCAGTACCTAAATTAGTAACAGACGTAATAAAGAGATCGTTACCAGCGCCACCATCATACGTATTTGCTGCAGCTGTGCCCAATGTAAATTGGTCACGCAATCCAGAACCAACAACCGATGATCCGCTAACTAGACTACCTGCCACTGTTAAACCCTGAGCGCCTGTGCCTGTAGCACCATTGCCTGTTAATGCAGAGCCGTTAATAGTTGTCGCTAATGTAGTAGCAGCATTTGATAAAATAGCCGCTGTACCGGTGAGGTTAATCGCCGTTAAATTGGCTGCTGTGAACGAGTCAATGGTCGTTGTACGCTCTACACCAGTTGCACTAACAGCTTGTGTAGCACCTGGAGTAACAGTCATGTTCAAGGTTTGATAACCGCTAATTGTTAAGGCGCCACTATTAGCAGCAGCTGTAGCTGTACCATTATTGCCCATGGTTAGGTTCAACGTATTAGCTGTTCCCGATGCAGGAGCAAGAGTAGTAGCACCAATGTTAACTCTAGCAGAAACGGACTGAGTTGAGCTCAAATTAGAGATATTGTTAGTTGCACCTGACAATTGAACTTGTGAAATACCAGAGATCAATGAGGCATCCATAGTGCCATTTACACGCAAGATTTCAAAGTTAGTGTACTTAGCCGCTAGAGCTACTGTATTAACATGACTCACGTTTGCTGCACCAACAACCAAAATATCACCTGAACCACCGCCACCATTGACTGTACCGGTAGTCAATACTGCGCCAGTTGTTACAGTATCAACACCAGCACCGCCTGTAAAGGCCATGGTTGCGTTCGTATTCAATACTACAGTTACGCCACCAGCAGTTAAGCCAGACGCATTTACTGTTTTAACTGTTGTGTTCTCTATAGTACCTAGGTTTACAACTCCAGCTGTACCTGAAACAGTAATTGTTGCTGTTGTACCGCTAAAACCAGTAATTCCAGTACCTGTAACTAGGTTATTGGCTGCATTAATATTCAATGCTGTGGTTGTACCGCCCAATGCTATTGCGCCAAAAAGGTTTGCACCCAGCGCTGCAGTAGTTGAGGCAACAGCCGTTGTAGTACCTAAAGAATTCAACGTTACTGTAGCAAGACCAGTTCCACCAGCAGAGGTCAATGTGAGGTTACCAGTTTGGTGTGCGCCACTTACGTTAATTGTTGCAGTAGTTGCAGTTGCTCCAAAAGCTGCAGTGACTGCACCAGTACCACCATTTACTGTTACGGATTGAGCTGATGTTAAGCCGTTATACGTTACATCACCAGAAGATGTCTCTGATGTGAAGTTTGTAGCACCAACAAATTTAGTGGCATCAACTGTATCTAGCTGGGTTGTAGATGCAACTGCTGTAACACCTTGCACCACTGTCTGTGTTGCTGTGTTTGGCGCAATATAACCAGAGCTAGCTGTTGTAACACCAAATGTTTTTTCAGTATTCCCCGAGCCTACGTTGGTAAATGCAAGACCACCAAA
>Ga0247831_1007338_pt1 | contig 12378 bp, 19 predicted proteins | sample LaCruzMarch2015__9_FD_192406 | JGI IMG/M metagenome (GOLD analysis project Ga0247831, IMG submission 192406) | Freshwater microbial communities from meromictic Lake La Cruz, Castile-La Mancha, Spain - LaCruzMarch2015_1m | ecosystem: Environmental > Aquatic > Freshwater > Lake | place: Spain...
TCCTCCTCAGGATCACCCCCCACACCGGGGAAGCGTTCCTTCAGGTCGTCGTAGATCGTGTCTGCCCCCGGCACGTCGCGTTTGGCCGCTTGGCACGCGGTTTGGTAGAAGGACAGGTCAGCCAGCCAGATCTCGCTGCCCACCAGCATCAGACTGTCGTCCAGTTTCTCGCAGAGCTTCCGCGTCTCGCGCAGCAGATCGGCCAGCACCACGCGCAGATTGCGATCCTTCGTCACTTCCGCAGCCGTGACAAAGGGCGGGATCAGGTTCGGAGCCGTGGCCATGTAGCTGGCGCACTGCTCATCGAAGGCCAGCGAGGATGAGCCCAGTTTCGGCAGGGTAATGCGTTCCTCCTTCGTCAAGTTGACGAGGAAGGGCAAGAGAGCGTTGATCTCGGTGATCTTCGTCATCCGCCAGCAGGAGATCGAGGCCGGCCAGCAGCGTCAGGAGCAAATTCGTGAACTCCTCTTCGCCTTCGGCCAAGTCACGAACGAGAAGCTCTTCAAAGATCGCAAAGCCTTCCTTACCGAGCTGCGCACCCTCGACCGCCAGCGGGACGTGCGCCTGAGCGCCCCAGAACTCAAGGCCGTGCTCGCCGCCTTCAGCGAACGCGACGAAACCGCCGAAATCTGCCGGAACAAGGAAGGCGAAGCCGAGCCCGACACCGACCTGCGGGATACCGAGACCGTGCCGCTGAAGGAAAGCATCGACGCCTACTTCAAACGCGAAGTCCTGCCCCACGTGCCGGATGCGTGGATCGACACCACCAAGACCAAGGTCGGCTACGAAATCCCGCTGAACCGCCACTTCTACCGCTACGAGCCGCCGCGTGCGCTGCCCGTCATCGAGACCGACATCAAGCGCCTCGAAGACGACATCATGCAAATGCTCAAGGAGGTCACGGCATGAGCGGCCCTTCTTCAGTCTCAGCGGTGCAGCGTGTGGATGCCCAGGTTTCTGGCGTGGGATCAACCGCAAAGGGGGGGCCTCGAGCCTGGATTCAACCGCAAGGCGGTTGCGTCTTATAGCCCAGGGTTGGCCTTAGGAACGAGGGCCTACCCTGGGCTGGTCATCCCCCAGGTCATCAACCCCAACGGGGTTGCGTCGTGCGGTGACGATGCGCCAGAAGGTGACGCAACCCCGTTGGGGTTGGGGTCGGTTGGTGATCGTCACCCAGGGTAGCGCGTGCCGCGCAACCCTGGGCTGCAAGACGGAATCCCCTTGGGATTCGCCTGAAGGAGGCCAGCCATGAAACTCCCGCCCTACCCAGCTTACAAACCCAGCGGCGTCGAATGGCTCGGCGACGTGCCGGAGCATTGGGAGGTGAAGCGGCTCAAGTTCCAGCTCTCCAAGATGGAGCAAGGCTGGTCCCCTCAGTGCGACAACACGCCTGCGGACGAGGGCGAGTGGGGAGTGCTCAAGGCAGGGGCGGTCAATGGCCACGAGTTTGATTCTCAAGAGAACAAACGGTTGCCGCCGGAGGAAACGCCGCTCCCCGAATTTGAGATCAGGTCTGGCGACTTCCTGATCAGTCGCGCCAACACCAGGGAGCTGCTCGGCAGTGCGGCACTTGTGCGGGAGGTCCAGCCTCAGCTCTTGTTGTGTGACAAGCTTTACCGGCTGACCATCAAGCAGGCTTTGCTCGCGCCGGAGTTCCTTCTACGTTTCATGCGTTGCCAGGCTGGCCGCTTTGAATTTGAACGCGATGCCTCAGGCAGCAGCGCCTCGATGCAGAACATCGGGCAACAGTCCGTGCGGAATCTGTGGATACCTCTCCCACCCCTTATCGAACAAACCAACATCACAGCGTTTCTGGACCGGGAGACGGGACGGGTGGACCGGTTGGTGGCGAAGAAGCGGGAGTTGATCGAGCGGCTGAAGGAGAAGCGCACCGCGCTCATCTCCCGCACCGTCACCCGCGGCCTGCCCGCCGAAGCCGCCGCCAAAGCAGGCCTCCCCGCCAATCCACCCCTCAAACCCTCCGGCCTCGACTGGCTCGGCGATATCCCCACCCATTGGGCAGTTCGGAAATTCTCGCGGGAAGTCGCAATCGCTGAGGGGCAGGTAGATCCCGAGAAGGAGCCGTATGCATCAATGCTACTGATTGGACCAGAACACGTTGAATCGGGGACAGGTCGTTTGCTCCAACGAGCAACCGCTGCCGATCAAGCCGCCGAAAGCGGAAAGTATCTCAGCAGCAAAGGCGACGTCATTTACTCGAAGATCCGTCCCGCACTCCGGAAGCTAGTAATCGCGCCGGAGGATTGCCTGTGCAGCGCTGACATGTATCCGCTGCGCGGTCGAAGTAGAGTGGATAATCGATTCCTCGCTTGGTTCTTACTTTCCGCAATCCTTTCGATAAGTTCAAGATGGGACTCAAGCAGCTCATCGAAGACCTGATGATCCAACGCATGGCCGAGAACGACAAGATCGTGACCCGCTACATGGAAGACGGCGAATTCGGCAGCACTGCGTTTGCCGAGCTTTCCAAGGCGATCTACGAATCCATTCCGAATGAGGATGAGGCGGCAAAGGCCGCATAAACATCGCTCACTCCACCTCACGCGTCCCCGTGTTCTCCAGAAACTTCACGGGCTTTTCATCCACGGCGAGGACGATGCACCCGGCCTCGCTGACGACGCTGTGGTAGGTGCCGGGGGTGTGGATGCGGAGGGTGCCGGGGCCGATGATGCCGTTCTGATCGCGCTGGCTGTCCAAGAAGCCGAAGCAACGGAAGCGCGCCTGGTCGAACTCCCGGCGGCGTTAGTGCTGAGCGGCAAGGCGAAGGGAAGCTAGGCCACGGACAGACGAAGCGCTGCGGCGACTTAGCTTTTCTTCACCCACGTCGTCACCTTGTAGCTCTCGCCGTGGTCGGAGGTTAGCAGCTTGTTCACGTCTTCAGCAGTCAGGGCGGCAGTCTCGACTTTAAGGGTCAGCATGCGGATTTCCGGCAGGTTCGTCGGCGAAATCTCAATATCCTTAATGCCATTCAGCTTGGCCAACGAGCTGACCACGTGATCCTTGCAGGCCCCACACACGACGCCCGTGATCTGGCCTTGGAACGTTGCGACATCGCCCGCCATGGCTTGAATGGAGAGCAACAGGGCAGAGGCGAGGCAAAGGATGAGCTTCATGTGGGTGAACCAAGCGAACGGCCCACGGACTGTCAATCTTCCAGCATCCGCGATTGCACCCTTCGGGGCGCTGCTTTATAGCCCGCGCTCCGCCGACTAGGCGGCTAGAGCATGAGCACCGCCAAGCACTTTCATTTCATCGGCATCTGCGGCACCGCGATGGGTTCCACCGCGATGGCCCTGCGCCAGCAAGGATTCACTATCACGGGCTCCGACAATTCGGTGTATCCGCCCATGTCCACGCTGCTAGAGAGCCAGGGCATCACGCTCATGAGCGGCTACAAGCCGGAGAACCTACCGGAGGAAGCGGACGTCATCGTGGTCGGCAATGCCATCTCACGTGGCAATGTGGAAGTGGAAGCGGTGCTGGAAAAGAAGCTGCCCTTCGACAGCATGGCCGGGCTGATCAAGCGGCACGTCATTCAGGGCAAGCGCAGCTTCGTCGTCACGGGCACGCATGGCAAGACGACGACCACCTCCATCCTCGCGTGGCTGTTCGAGAGCGCGGGCCGCAACCCAGGCTTCATGATCGGTGGCGTACCGGACAATTTCACCGTTGGGGCGCGCTTCAATGATTCGCCGCACTTCGTCATTGAGGGCGACGAATACGACACCGCCTTCTTCGACAAGCGCAGCAAGTTCCTGCACTACCTGCCCGAGTGCGCGATCGTGAACAACGTGGAGTTCGACCACGCGGATATCTTCAATGACCTGGACGAAATCATCCTCAGCTTCCAGCGCATGACCTTGCAGGTGCCGCGCAATGGCTTGGTCCTCGTCAATGGCGACTGCTCTAACTGCTTGCAGGTCAAAGCCAAGTGCCCCGCCCCGACCCAGACCGTGGGCGTGGGACCGGACTGCGACATTCACATCGCGATCACCCAGGCGAAGGCCGAGAGCACCGAGTTCACGCTCAATGGCGAGTTCTTTACACTGCCCATGATCGGTGAGTTCAACGTGCGCAATGCCGCCATGGCCGTGTGTGCAGCGCGCTTCGGCGGCCTAACCGATGACGAGATTCGTGCTGGGCTGCTCACCTTCAAAGGCGTCAAACGTCGCCAGACCGAACGTGGCGAGAAGAACGGGATCACCATCATCGACGACTTTGGCCATCATCCCACCGCCATCCGCGTGACCCTGCAAGGGCTGCGCCAGCGCTACCCAGACCGCCGTCTGTGGGCCGTGTTCGAGCCGCGCTCCAACACCAGCCGCCGCAAGGTCTTGCAGGAGGAACTGGTCAACGCGCTGAAGGAAGCGGATGGCTCGATCATTGCCGCGATCAACGCGATTGAGAAGGTCCCCGTGGAACTGCGCCTCGATCCCCATCAAGTCGCTGCCGATGTCACGGCCAGTGGCCGCGAGTGCTACTATGAGCCAAACACGGACGCGATCATCGCACGCTTGAAGGAACGCGCGAAGTCGGGCGACGTGATCATTGTCTTCAGCAATGGCGGCTTCGATGGGATGCACGAGAAGCTGCTGGCGCAGTTGTGAGGCGTCACGGCACCTCGCTGTCGCACCCTTCACTTCCGCCGCAAGTCCACTGTCTTGCCCTTGCCCTCAATGAGGGCCGTCATCTCCGTGAACTCCCACACGCCGCCGGTCTTCTTGCTAGCGATGGCATGAACCGAGGCTGAACCGTTGGGGCCAGCGATGGGCAGATGGACATCGGCTTGGCCATTGCCGCCGTTGGACTTCACACTGCCCGTGATGAACCAACCGATCTCCATGGGTTCACCGAGCTCGGCTTTCATTACGGGCGATGCCTGCGCCGTGAACAGGGTGAGCTGTGCCACATCACTGCTGCGCATGGCATACATGACCACGCCAACGATAGCGCCGGCAAAAAGCACTAGGGCGATGATCACGAGCAAGCAGCCGCTGCACCCGAAGAGAATACCTTTGCCCACGGCAGCGCTATTCTCGGCCTGAACCTTGGTGGGATCACCAAACGGAGGAGGAGTTGCATTCATCGCCTCATGCTGCGGCAAATCGCTAACAGGAGCAAGACTAGACCTTCAACTGCGCGGCCAACTCGACACGCACCAGTTCGCGCACATGCTTGGCCAGCATGTCCCACTCCACGTTCATGCGTTGGCCTTCACGGCGGGTGGATAAATGAGTCACCTCCCGCGTGTGCGGAATGATCCAGCAGGTGACCCGATCCGCGCTGACTTCGGCGGCGGTTAAGGAGATACCGTCCAGACAAATGGAACCTTTCGGAATGACCAGCCCTCGCGCCTCGGCAGGCAACTCGACTTCGAGGCGCCAGTCCGCGCCGTCCTGTCGCCATGTCACAAGCTCGACTGTACCATCAACATGGCCTTGGACAAAATGCCCGCCCATGCGAGCGCCAGCAGCGAGGGCTCGTTCGATATTGACCTGATCACCGACCTGCAAATCACCCAAGCTAGTCACACGCAGCGTCTGCTCCAGCAGGTCAAAACTCACCGTGTCACCCGCGATGACTGTCGCCGTTAGACAGCAGCCGTTGATGGCAATGCTGTCCCCCTCACGCACCTCGGGCGCAATGGTTCCGACATTGATGACGTAGCGAGCGCCCCCAGAGCGAGGCTCGATGGCTTCGATGCAGCCAGTGCGTTCGACGAGTCCGGTAAACATAGGGTTAGCTCTCTTCCAGATGGGACACCAGGCTCTCCAAGGCGGCGAGTCCGGCTGAGATTTTTTTGAAGAACGAGGGATTGTGCGGCACCAGCACAAAGTTCGGATGCTGGGACCACAAGGCGCGCAGCCGCTGATCAAGGGCGATGGCCTCCCGCGCGGTCTCATCGCGCACCGGATTGCCGCCCTTGATGGACATGCCCCCGACGGCAGCGGTTTCAAAGAACAAGACCGCGTCGTAGCGGGCGAGTTCCTTCTTCAAGCTGGTGCCATGCATCTTGAAGAACTCATCCCCAGACTCCGGCCAGTAGGCTCCGCCATCCACGGTGCCACGATCGCACAAGAGCAGGCAGCCAGGATGCAGAACGGTATGCAGATCCTCCAACTCCTGCTGCATGTGATAGACCGCACGCTGGATGATCTTCACTGCTTCGGGCTCATGCGAACGCGGGAACCCACCGGTGAAGAGCATGGTCGCGGCCTCTGGAACGAGGACCACGCGGCGACCAATCTCGCGGCGGAACAGATCGCCCGCCGTGGTCTTGCCGCCGCCGGGGCCGCCGGTCAGCACGATACGACGAATCTTGGCCGATGCCTTGGCACTCATGCTTTCCTTGATGAGGCGCTAGATTTTGGCCGCTGGATCCGCCGACTCATCAGCCAGCAGCATCTCAGTGTCGGAGCCCTCCTCCGCAGGCAGTTGCTCGATCTCTTGCCGCCAGCGCCGCGACACCCAAGGACGCCCCAGGCCATACAACAGGTAGCTGACGAAAAGCACCGCCGGCATCCACTGCCAATTCATGACCGTGAAGATGATGACCACGATGGTGATAAGCACCCAGTTCACCGAGCGCTTGGTGCGCCAGTTCACGCTCTTGAAGCTCGGGTATTCCACATGGCTGATCATCAGCCCGGAGAGCAGAACCATCAGGCCCGCGAGCGCATACTTCCAATTGCCGATCTCACGCTCGTTGCTGTCCAGCCATAGAAGGAGCAGCGTGATGGAGGAAATGACGCCCGCCGCCGCAGGAATCGGGCAGCCACAGAAGCTCTTGCTACTGCTCTTGGAATCCATCGACGCCATGCAATTGAACCGCGCCAGCCGCACGGCTCCGAAGACCAGATACACGCAGGAAATCAGCCAGCCGAGGCCCTTCGGCGTGTCCAGGTCCTTCAAAACGATGTCGTGAACCAGCAGGGCCGGAGCAACACCAAAGGACACAATATCCGCCAGAGAATCCAACTCGCGACCGAAGGGCGACTCCGTGCCGCCCATGCGGGCGACTCGACCATCCAACGCATCGAAAAGGCAAGCCAACAGGATGAACAGGATGGCGTAATGGTAGTGCGTGTGGTCCGACAAGTGCCGCCCATCAAAAATTTGCAAGGTGGCGATATAGCCGCACAGGATATTCCCGGCCGTCATCAGCGTGGGCAAAACGGGAATGCGAGGTTCGTGGTCGGACATGGGCCGGAAGTGTAAGCGAAGCCATCGACTGCGAAAGCGAGAAGTGCAGGCCTTGCACACCGCCTTATCCGCCCTACCATCCGCCGCATGACCACCCTTTCCGGCGATTCCACCATGAGCGAGCTGCTCCAGGCCTTCCCTGGGGCACAGCGCGCGTTGTTTGCCAAATATCATATCGGCGGCTGCCAGAGTTGCGGATTTAGCCCGAACGAAACCATCGCCCAAGTCTGTGCGCGCAACGACGACGTGCCTGTGGCCGAGGTCATCGAGCACGTGCAGACCAGCCACGAAGCCGACGTGCGCATCCAGATCAGCCCGCAAGAATTCGTCGCCCTGCGCCAGTCCTTCCCCGACCTGCCGATCTTGGATGTCCGCACCCGCGAGGAGCACGAGGCCGTGAAGATCGAAGGCTCCACCTTGGTCACGCAGGATATCATTCAGCGCACCTTCGACACGGCGGACAAGAGCAAGCCCATCGTCATCTACGACCACACGGGCACACGCTCACTGGACGCGGCCACGTATTTCATCGGCCACGGCTTCAGCGAAACGAAGTGCCTCGCAGGTGGCATCAACGCCTACAGCACCGAAGTCGATCCATCGCTGCCACGTTACTTCGTGGAGATCGAAGGGTAGCCAGCCACGTAACCCATTGCCCCCATGAACGAAACCGCCCTCCAGGACGCCCTCGCGAACCCGAAAAACCTCGGAGAGATGACCGACGCCGATGCCGTGGGCACCGTCGGCAGCCCCGACTGCGGCGACATGGTGCGCCTGTGGGTCAAATACAAAGAGCAGGACGGTCGCAAGGTGATCGACAAGGCCAGCTTCCAAAGCTTCGGCTGCCAGACCGCCATCGCCGTTGCCAGCATGGCCACGGAACTGATCCGTGGCAAGACCCGCGAGGAAGCGCTTCAGATGTCCGCCGCTGAACTCAGCCAGCCGCTCGGCCCACTCCCGCCCATGAAAATCCATTGCGGCCAGATGGTCGAAGGCGCGCTCAAGGCGGCGCTGGAAGCCGAGAGCAAGGCGCTGGAAGCACCGAGCAGCGAACCAGCGCTACCACGTGGCCCGACATTGGTTGATTCTCTTTCCGCAGCGGGTAAGTCCGCAGGCAAGATCAAGATCGTGCTACAGTCTTAACGATGATGATCTTATGCCGGAACTCAGTCGTTTCTTCGGGATCCGCGTTGAGATGTTTCATGACGATCATGCACCACCGCATTTTCATGCCCGCTATGGCGGTGTGCGCGCTTCCTTCACCTTCGACGGCGATTGTCTTGCCAACGATGGTGACTTCTCAGCCAAAGCCCATCGACTCATCCGCGAATGGGCGGCATTGCATTTGCCCGAGCTTGAGGAAAACTGGCTTCTGGCCACACAGCATGAGAAGCTGAAGCCTATTGATCTACTGCCATGAGCACACTCGCTTCCGCAACCACGTCTCTAGCCAACTGCGAACTAGTCAGCTTCACGCAGACGGGCCCGCATCGGCTCTCATTGCGGTTCCGCGACAGCTTCGTCACAGAGCTTGATTTCAGCGACTACGGCACCGAAGGCGGCCCTCTCAAACAAGCCTTGCGCGATGAAACCCTTTTCGCCGAAGCCTTCCTGGCCTATGGCATCCTTTCCTGGCCGCACGGCTATGACATCGCCCCAGAAACCCTGCGTCGCTATGCCGAACAGGGTTATATCGGTTAGTTCTTCGTCTTCGCCCTCAGCCCTTAGCTCCAAGCCTATTTCCCCATGAACTCATCCCTCGAACTCACTCGCGAAGTCGATGCCATCCAAATTCCCAGCGGCGACATGGTCAAGCTGCCCCAGGGATTGAAGGTGATCATCACCCAATCCCTCGGCGGCACCTACACCGTCGCCACCGACTTCGGCCTGGCACGCATCAACTCCAAAGACGCCGATGCGCTGGGCATTGATCCCGAAGCTGAGAAGAAAGCTGAAGCCGACAGCTCCTCCAACGTGCCCACCGATGCCGACGACCTGACCATGGAAGTCTGGGGCCAACTCAAGAACGTTTATGACCCCGAAATCCCCGTCAACATCGTGGACCTCGGCCTCGTGTATGATTGCCAGATCGTCGAGGAAGACGGCAAAAAGAAAGCTCTGGTCAAGATGACCCTCACCGCCCCCGGCTGTGGCATGGGACCCACCATCGCAGCGGATGCGCAAAGCCGCATCATGACCATCGAAGACATGGACAACGCCGCTGTCGAACTCGTCTGGGATCCCGCTTGGAACCAAGGCATGATCAGCGTCGAGGGCAAGATGAAGCTGGGGATGATCTAGCTCCGCAACTCGGCGGTATACTTCACAGTTTGATTTTCCCTAGTCCCAGCATTGCGTTTTTTGCTTGCGCCTGGACCTCGGCTTCACCCTCTACGCCACCAGCGGCACCGGCAGCGTCATCACTGAGGCTGGCATCTGGGTGCAAGATGTGCTCCTCAATCTTGGCAAAGCCATGCGTCAGCAAGTAGTCCTTTATCCATTGATGATTCTTAGCGGACTGCAACTCAGCCACCAGGTGCTGCAAAGATGAAATGTGCTCACCGAGCCCTTCCAAAATGTCACACTCGGCCACCTCCGCGTCGATTTTGAGCACATCTGGCGCTGCGATCCGGCGCTCAGCAATCAAGGTGTCCAGCCGTCTGAGCGGCACCTCCAACCGCTGCAAAGAAGGGTGGGCATCATACAGTTCCAACCAGTGCCCACCGCTGTTCTGCGGGTCAATCAGGATATTGATACTGCCTTCCTCTTTGCCCAGCGCGAGCTTGAAGACCTTGCGCACATTGCGAGCACACATAACGCTCTCCACGGGCTCAAAGCTCGCGATTTCAGCCGCAGGGTGCAGCAGAGAGAGATACAGCGATGCCAGCCCTATATTGGCTCCAGCGTCTACAATGTGCCGCACCGAGACCTCACCGAGCGCGTAGCACTGACGATTGAAAACGTCCTCAAAGATAATGATGTCGGTACCATTGTCCCGCAGATGAACGGTGAATGGCTTCCCTTGGATCACGCAGTGAAGTTCGGTGACTTCGCTCGTGCAACGCGTCTACCCACGATTGACGAGAATGTGCTTGGTCAGCAACTACAACAAGACAAGCCTGTCACGCAGCGCCGCCCCGATTCGCCAAGCAAAGGCAGCCATGCGCAGATTGCTCTGTAGCTTCTCCCGCATGAAAAGGCGATCCGCAGCGTGTGATCGCTACGACGAGAAGACTTGATCCACGGCCTCACACAAAATGTGCCCCACGATCATGTGGCATTCCTGTGCATGAGCTGTCACCATTGAAGGAGCCTTGAAGGCAATGTCTGCGATCTCCGCCGCCTTACCGCCTGACTCTGCTGTGAAACTAACCGTGACGCACCCCTTGTCCTTCGCGGCTTGCAGACCCGCGATGACATTCGCACTGTTGCCACTCGTCGTGATGCCAATAGCGATATCGCCCGCCATGGCGAGGCCTTCGATCTGACGTGAGAAGATCGTCTCAAACCCAAAGTCATTGCCGCAGGCCGTGAGCATGGAAGTGTCCGTGGTAAGAGCGATGCTGGGCAACGAGCGACGATTGACCCGGTAGCGAATGACGAACTCCGCAGCGAGGTGCTGGGCATCCGCCGCGCTGCCACCATTGCCAAAGAAGATGACCTTCTTCCCTGCCTGCAGTGCGTCGATGATTGCCGTGCTCATTTGCTCGATCACTGGCAGGCATTCCGGCAGCCGCGCGGTGGCAGCGTGATGAGCGGCTAGCTGAGAAGTGAAGGTGTCGGCGAAGGTGCTCATGCGGGCTTGAAGGCTTCCAGCAATTCAGCAGGCGTCAATGTCGCAGTGCCCAGCTTGCCAACAACGATGCCACTGGCGTGGTTGGCGACTTCGGCGGCATCATGCAAGTTCATACCACTCGCGAGGGCGAGAGTGAGTAGCGCGATGGCCGTGTCACCAGCACCGGAGACATCATACACCTCACGAGCACGCGTGGGGATGTGATGCGGTGGCGCATCGGCACTGAAGATGATCATGCCTTGCTCGCCCAGCGTGACAAGCACGTGTGGCACCTGCCATTTGTCGAGCAAGCGCTTGCCGACTTCGAGCAACTGCGGGTCTCGGGCTGCGTGGCCAGCATTATGTCGATCATCAATGCCTGCCGCAGCAAAGGCTTCCAGACGATTCGGCTTCACCAGCGAGGCCCCACGCCAGTCGAGCGGATTGCGCGGCGAGGGATCGACCGTGATGAGCTTGTTCGCTTCTTGTGCCAGACGCGTGAGCATTGAGACCAACGGCTGTGTGATGAACCCCTTGCCGTAGTCCTCGATGATCAGGGCGTCGAGTTCCGGCAAACGCGCACGAACGATGCGTTCGACCTCGGCTAGCTCCCCGTCGGACAGCGGGGCCAAGGTCTCGCGGTCAACGCGCACGATCTGCTGCTGACGGGCAGCGATGCGTGTCTTCGAAATGGTGGGCAGCGTGTCGTGGACCACGAGCGTGTCAGTGCTCACGCCTTCGGTCTCGAGCAGGCCGCGCAGTTGCTGTGCCGCGCTGTCACTGCCCACACGGCCCATGATGAAGCTGTGTGAAGTGAAGGCAGCGAGGTTGCGCGCCACATTCGCCGCACCGCCAGGGAACAAGTCCTCGCGCACCACTTCGACCACCGGCACGGGTGCCTCCGGCGAGATACGCCGGACATTGCCCCACACGAAGTGATCGAGCATCACGTCGCCAATGACGAGGATGCGGGCGCTGGAAAGGCTTTGGAGTTGGACAGGAGACACTTGAGAAAAGGGCGGATTAAGACTGCAAATCGGAGTTCATCTAACCTTGTTCAACCATAAGATTTCCATAGCCAAAACTCCAATCAAACCGAAGAAAATCACCACAATAGAAATCAAGCCTCCCAAAGCTAAAAGTATGGAGCGACCTGCTAGCACTTGCCCGTGTTTTACGAAAAGGCTTAACCCTACAGCACCAACAAAATACAGCAGTGAGTAGAGTGCCAATCCGCGGAGGAAACGAGGGCTGCTGAAGAGAACTGAGATCTCTGAAGTTCGATACTCCGACATTCCGACAACCACGGTCAGGGCATACAAGCCGACACCGAGAAGCAAATGCTTGAAGCAGGCGAAGTCCATGTGCTTCAATTTTGT
>Ga0247831_1007340_pt1 | contig 12377 bp, 9 predicted proteins | sample LaCruzMarch2015__9_FD_192406 | JGI IMG/M metagenome (GOLD analysis project Ga0247831, IMG submission 192406) | Freshwater microbial communities from meromictic Lake La Cruz, Castile-La Mancha, Spain - LaCruzMarch2015_1m | ecosystem: Environmental > Aquatic > Freshwater > Lake | place: Spain...
TTTGCAATGAACCCCCTTCTCCTAGCAAACTTGCATCCGCCATTCGAAGGGGAGCGCGGACAATGGAAACCATCCTCTCTTCGACAAGCTCGTTTTTAATTTAAAATTAACTATATTGATAAGTTGTTCTTAGTTAGTCTTTTAAAATACATATTATCGACATTAAAACGAGCTAAGGTCTTTGCCGGCCTTTAGTTTGAATGGGAAGCGGCCTCTGCTGCCGCAGCAATTGAAGTTATTTGCGCAAGTTCCCTTCGGACATTTCGGTAAGGAAGCTGGCATAGGTCCGATCGATACCGTCGCGGAGGGGAATACGGGCGGCCCAGCCGTGTGAGGAGAGGCGAGAGACATCCATTAGTTTGCGAGGCGTGCCGTCAGGTTTTGAGGCATCCCAGACGATGCGGCCGGAGTATCCAACCACGTTTGCCACGGTTTGGGTGAGCTCGCGAATGGTGACGTCGATGCCGGTGCCGACGTTTATCCAATCGGGCGGGTTTTCGAGGCTCAGGAGGAAAGCGCAGGCATCGGCTAGGTCATCAACATGAAGGAACTCGCGGCGAGGTGACCCGGTGCCCCAGGCGCTAACCTCAGGGACACCGGCCACTTTTGCCTCGTGGAAGCGGCGAATGAGGGCCGGGAGGACGTGCGAGTTAGTGGGATGGTAGTTATCTCCAGGCCCGTAGAGGTTAGTGGGCATGGCGGAGTGGAAGAGGACCCCGTATTGTTTGCGGTAATACTGGGCGAGTTTGAGGCCGGCGATTTTGGCGATGGCGTAGGCCTCGTTGGTGGGCTCAAGGGCGGAAGTGAGCAAACACTCCTCCGTCATCGGTTGAAGGGCCTGCCTTGGATAGATGCAGGAACTCCCTAGGTAAAGCAACCGGGGCACGCCAGCACGCCAAGCGCCATCGATGCATGCGCTGGCGATGGCAAGATTTTCGAAAAGAAACTCCGCTGGATATGTATTGTTTGCATGAATACCACCTACTTTCGCAGCTGCGACAATCACAGCGTCGGGACGCTCGCTGGCGTGGAAGGCGGCTACGGCGCGGGAGTCGGCAAGGTCCAGCTCGCGACGGGAGCGGAGGAGCAGCTCGACCCCGGGACGATCGGCGAGACGGCGCACCAGGGCGGATCCGACCATGCCTTGGTGTCCGGCGATATGGATTTTCATGTGCGAGGGATGAGGAGTGAGCCTTAGCGGTGAGCGGTTTTAGACCTTGGGAAGGTTAGCGATTTGCGCCTCACGTTTGGCCAGTTCGAGGTCATGCTCGGTCATGATTTTCACGAGGTCCTTGAAGCGGACCTTTGGCTCCCACCCGAGTTGCTTTTTGGCCTTGGCGGGGTCGCCAATAAGGAGCTCGACCTCGGCGGGGCGCTCGTAACGGGCGTCGTATTTGACGTATTTCTCCCAATCGAGGCCCAGGAGACCGAAGCACTCTTGGCAGAACTCGCGAACAGTGTGGGTCTCGTTGGTCGCCACAACGTAGTCGTCGGGTTTTTCCTGCTGGAGCATGAGCCACATCATCTCGACGTATTCCTTGGCGTAGCCCCAATCGCGCTGGGCGTCGATGTTACCGAGGTAAAGGGCATCCTGAAGTCCGAGTTTAATGCGAGTGGCGGCACGGGTCACCTTGCGGGTAACGAATGTCTCGCCGCGGCGCTCACTCTCATGATTAAATAGTATGCCATTGGATGCGTGCATGTTATAGGACTCCCGATAATTGACCGTTAGCCAGTAGGCGTAGACCTTGGCGCAACCGTAGGGGGAGCGGGGCCAGAAGGGCGTGAGCTCGGTCTGAGGCACTTGCTGCACCTTGCCGAACATCTCCGAAGACGAAGCCTGATAATAACGCACTTTATTCACCAAACCGGCCTCACGAATGGCCTCGAGAATGCGAAGGGCGCCCAAACCATCGACGTCCCCAGTGTATTCCGGAATGTCGAAAGAAACGCGCACATGCGACTGGGCGCCAAGGTTATAGATCTCGTCGGGCTTCAGGTCATAGAGCAGCTTCACCATTTGCACGGAATCGGCGAGATCGCCATAGTGCAAAAACAGGCGCGCCTTGTCGAAATGCGGGTCCTGGTAGATGTGATCGATGCGGGCGGTGTTGAAGGTGGACGCACGACGCACGATGCCGTGCACCTCATACCCTTTGTTTAGAAGAAGTTCCGCGAGATAGGAACCGTCTTGACCCGTGATACCAGTGATGAGCGCTTTTTTCATAGTGGTTAAACCACAATAAAAGTGCAATGAGACATGAATGCGCGCAAGCATGCTCATAGTTGCAATACATATCTAAAATTGATCATAAAAACATGGATGTCGGAGGACTTGCGCAGAGCCCAGCTGAAGCCAAATTAGCTAAATGCAAGTGGTGTTATTCGCAGTTCAATCGGTGGATGGATACATCACCCAGCGCCAGACGGCGGGGGATACCTTTGCCTCCGCAGCGGATCGCGCACATTTCCGAGAGGCGATCCGGGCCTGCGACGCCTGTGTGCTGGGTGGGACGACCTATGACCTGTCCAAGGCTCGTATGCGACCCGAGGCATTTCCAACGCTGCGACGGGTAGTTTGGACGCGAAACCCGGAGTCGCGGGCAGCGGAGAGTCTTTCCGGGGTGCTGGAGTTTACCAACGAGAGTCCGCTTGAGACAGTGGCGCGGCTCCAAGCGGATGGCCGACAGCGCTGCGCGCTGCTGGGTGGCGGGCAGGTCAACGCGGCCTGGCTGGAAGCAGGTTTGGTAGACGAGATATGGTTGACCGTGGAGTCGGCTCTTTTTGGCGAGGGCACACCACTAGCCGGTAGCCGGGGACAACCGGGGCCAGAGCGGCAATTACTGCTCCGGGAGATAAAGGTTCTGGCCGAAGGCGGCCCGGTGTTATTGCGCTACGAGGTGAAAAAATGAGCCCCAAAATTTCATTTTGGATGCGCCGGGCGGGTGGGTTTTTCCTGAGCGTGATCGTGCTATGCTTAATAGGGGTGGCCTTGGGAGCGGCGGTGTTTTCCTGGGCGGGCAAGCTAGGCGGTTCGCGAAAATCGCTACTCGAACTCGCCGTGCTGGGCGCACGAACGGGAGGGTTTTTCTTCCTTGTCTGGGCTCCGGGTGCGGCCCTCGTCCACGAATTTATACGTGCGGAGAAAGAACGACGGAAGGCCGCTGAAACAGCCTAGGGCATCTGGGCTGGGCCAGCCCAACCGTGACCGGAATCCGTGCGTGGTGTTTTATGATGCTAATTGAAACAAAATCGCGCGTCGCTCCGTCCAAAACGTCCAACCACCCAAAGCCCATCCGATAGCTCCGGTTCCCACCGCAGTATCTCTTAAGTTCCGCAGAAAACCCCACGGGCGGAACCGCAACCGGTTCATACTGTCTGAACGGCCTTGCCGTGCGCACCGGTAACCGCCCGAGCACCGTCAGGCGTTCATTGCTTCGCCAGTCCCCACCCCGCTGAGTTCCGGTTTTCCTTCGTTAGCGAACGTTCGCTGCCCCCCCTCTCTTCATGCTCCGCCTGCTCTTCGCCCCACTTTTGGCCCTCGCCTTGATACCGCGCATGGTTGCCGCGCCCATCGATCGCCAGGCCGTGGTTTCCCGTCATAATGTCCACAACACCCGAATCGACCCCGAGAGCGCGCTGACGCTCGGTAATGGCGACTTCGCCCTCACCGTGGATGTAACTGGCCTCCAGGGTCTTGAACGCATCTACCTCGACAATGGCCTCCCGCTCGAGACACGCGCCACCTGGGCTTGGCACGAGTTCCCCAACCCCGAGGGCCACACCCTCGCCGACGCCTCCGGCCCCATCGATTTCCACGGCCGCCAGATTCTCTACCCGATCCGCCAAAAATCCCCCGCCGGCGCCTATTTCCGCGAGAACCCCCAGCCCATGCCGCTCGGCCAGTTGTCGTTCACTCTCTTCGGCGAACCCCTCCGCACCGAAGACATCGCCGGCGTCGACCAGACCCTCGACCTCTGGACCGGCGTCGTCACCAGCCGCCTGCTCGTGCGCGGCGAACCGCTCGAGGTCATCACCGTCACCCACGGCACCGCCGCGGTCGTCGGGGTCGAGGCCCGCTCCCCGCTCATCGCCCGCGGCGACCTCCAGGTCCGCCTGCGTTTCCCCTACGCCTACCGCACCGCCATCGCCCACAAGCCACCCTTTATCTGGGAACAACCGGATAAACACACGACCACCCTCGCAGTCGTCGCGCCCGACCACGCCCACCTAGAGCGCACGAGCGACACCACCCGCTACGCGACCGATCTGCGCTGGTCCACGCCCGCCCTGGTCTCCGAGGTCGCCCCGCACGATTTCCGCCTGCGCGCGACGACGGGCGACACCCTCGCCTTCACCTGCGCCTTCGCCGACCCGGCCCACCCCGCGCCCGTTGAGAGTTTCACCACCACCCGCGCCAACTCTGCCGACGCTTGGCGCGACCACTGGACCAAGGGAGGCCTGATCGACCTCTCCGCCGCCACCGATCCGCGCGCCAAGGAGCTCGAGCGTCGAATCCTGCTTTCGCTCTATCTGATGAAGGTGAACTACGCCGGCGCCTTCCCGCCCGCCGAGACCGGGCTCCAACACCTGAGCTGGTTCGGCAAACACAACTCCGAGGTCTACTTCCTGCACGCCGCCCAGTTTTACCAGTGGGGTCACGTTGACCTCTTGGAAAAGGGCCTCGCCTGGTATCGGCGCATCCTGCCGCTCGGCGTCGCCCAAGCCCGGACCGAAGGATTCACCGGCGTGCGTTGGCCCAAGATGTCCGGCATCGACGGCCGCCCCTCCCCCGGCGGCATCAATCCCTACATCATCTGGAACCAGCCCAATCCAATCTACCTCGCCGAGCTGGTTTACCGCGCCAAGCCCACCCCCGCCACCCTCGCGCTTTACCGCGACCTAGTTTTCGAGTCGGCAAACTTCCTCGCCTCTTTCGCCCAACGCGATCCCGCCACCGGCGTCTACCACCTCGGCCCGCCGCTGAAAAACGTCACCGAAAGCACCCGCCCCGAACTCGTGCGCAACCCGGCCTTCGAGGTCGCTTTCTGGCACTACGGCCTGACCCTTGCGCAAACTTGGCGAGAACGCCTCGGCCTCCCCCGCGAGCCACTTTGGGACGACGTTGTCCAGCACCTTGCCCCCCTCCCCACCACGCCCGGCCCGGACGGCCCGCTCTACCTCGAGATCGAGGGCGTCGGAGATATCTATGCTCCCGGCAAAAGCGGTATCCCCACCTCCATGCTCCTCGCCCTAGGCTACCTCCCCGCCACCCCGAAGCTCGACGTCGCCACCGCCCGCCGCACCTTCCACAGGATCAACGAACGCAACGGTCTCGACCGCTGGCTGAGCTGGCAAATGGGCCAGGGCGCCCTCACCGCCGCCCGCCTCGGCGAACCCGCCACCGCCATCGAGATCCTCACCAACACCGCCGCCCCCGCTCGCTTCCTGCCCAGCGGCTACGTGCGCCGCCCGAGGGATCCCGACGGCGCCGTCGCCTACCTGCCGGTCAACTCCGCCTTCCTCTGCGCCGTTGGGCTGATGGCCGGGGGCTGGGAAGGCGCCCCCTCCGGCACCGCCCCAGGCTTCCCGAAAGACGGTAAATGGGAAATCCGCTCGGAGGGTCTCCTGCCCATGCCCTAAATCCCGCATCGCCGGTTGATCATTTTTTGCGGCTTCTACGCCATTTGAGTCCACATCCTCGTCCTTCCGCTGATTATTTAGCTTTTTCCATGAAGAAAATCTTCACCCGCTCCGCCACTGAGACCGCCGGCTTCGACACCGCCCGCCTGCGCGCCGAACACCTCCTTCCCGCGCTTTTCCAGCCCGGCCACGTCGAGCTCGCCTGGTGGGAGACCGACCGCACCGTGGCCGCCGGCATCATGCCCGCCGAGGCCCCGCTGGCCTTGCCCAATCCACCCGACCTGCGCGCCGGTTTCTTCCTCGAGCGCCGCGAAGCCGGCATCGTCAATATCGGCGGCCCCGGCACGATCACCGTGGACGGCGTCGTCCACACCCTCGCCCCACTCGACGCCCTTTACCTCGGTCGCGGCGCCCGCGACGTCACCTTCGCCTCTGAATCATCCGCCGCCCCGGCGAAGTTCTGGCTGCTAAGCTACCCGGCCCACGCCGCCTACCCGACCCGCCACGTATCCTTCGCCACCGCCGAGACCGCCGTGCTTGGCGCCCCCGCCACCGCCAACGAACGCCATCTCACCAAACTCATCCACGCCGGCGCCTTCCCCACCTGCCAAGTCGTCATGGGCGTCACCCGCATGCAACCCGGCGGCGTCTGGAACACCATGCCGCCTCATACCCACCTGCGCCGCTCCGAAGTCTACCTCTACTTCGAAGTGCAGCCCGCCCACGCCGTCTTCCATTTCATGGGCCAACCCCAGGAAACGCGCCACTTGCTGGTTCACAACGAGGAGGCCGTGCTCTCCGCCCCTTGGTCCATCCACAGCGGCGTCGGCACCGCCCGCTATTCCTTCGTCTGGGGCATGGGCGGCGAAAACCAGGAGTTCGCCGACATGGACCCCGCCCCCGTCGCCGACCTGCGCTGACGCCGACCCCAAGCAATCCGTCAAATGTCCCAAGTCTAAAAGTCCCACGTTGAGCGCGGCGCGCTCCGCGCGCAGGTGACGACGTTCGACCTTCGACTTCTCTACCTCCGACCTTTCGACCTTCGACCTCCCCCCATCCCATGATCCTCGATCTTTTCCGCCTCGACGGCCAGACCGCCCTCGTCACCGGCGCCTCCCGCGGCCTCGGCGCCACCATGGCCGAGGCCCTCGCCCAGGCCGGCGCCGACGTCATCCTCGTCGCCCGCGGCGACCTCTCCGCCACCGCCAAACTCGTCGAGGCCGCCGGCCGGCGCGCGTTCACCTTTTCCGCCGATCAGGCCAGCCGCCCCTCCATCGAGCGCCTCTGCGCCGCGCTGGGGGACTCGCTCCCGGTCCCGGATATCCTAGTCAACAATGGCGGCACCATCCGGCGCGCCAACTTCACTGAGTTCTCGCTGACTGATTGGGACGAAGTGCTCGAGACCAACCTCACCGCCCCCTTTCGCCTCAGCCAACGCGTCGCCTCCGCTTGGATCGCCGCCGGCCGCGGCGGCAAGATCATCCACACCGCCTCCATGCTTTCCTTCCAAGGCGGCGTGCGCGTCGCCTCCTACACCGCCTCCAAAAGCGCCCTCGCCGGCCTCACCCGCCTGATGGCCAACGAACTCGCCGCTAAGGGCATCAACGTCAACGCCATCGCCCCCGGCTACATGGCGACCGACAACACCGCCCAGCTCCGCGCCGACCCGGTGCGCAACCAGGCCATCCTCGACCGCATCCCCGCCGCCCGCTGGGGCCAGTCCGCCGACCTCGCCGGCGCGACCGTCTTCCTCGCCTCCCGCGCCTCCGACTACGTCAACGGCCACATCCTCGCCGTCGACGGCGGCTGGCTCGCCCGCTGACCCGCCCGGCCGCCCGGCCACCTCTTCGAATTTCAGATTTTCAGCGTTTCAGCGTTTCAAAATTTATCCCAATCCGATGCCCCTCCCCCGCCCCCTGTTCGCCGCCCTGGCGGCGGCCGCCGCCATCTTGGCCCTGCCCGCCTCCGCCGCCGATAAACTCGTCGTCACCGTCACCCATCCGTTGGCCATCGCCCGCCCCTCCGAGACCATCACCGTGCCTTGGTCCGAGGTGAACAAGGCCCTGCCCCACGCCCTCATCCAAAAAATCGCCGTGCGCGATGCCACCGGCCGCATCCTGCCCCACCAGGTGACCAACGTCGCCCCCCAGGCCAAGGACCCCGATCGCGTCGGCGCCGCCTACGGCGAATTGATTTTCCAGCACGACTTTGCCCCCGGCGAACAATCCGCGACCTTCACCGTCGAACAAACCGAGACGGTCTCGCCGCCCTTCCCCGTCAAGGCCTTTGCCCGCCAGGTCCCGGAACGCCTCGATGACTTCGCCTGGGAAAACGACCGCCTCGCCCACCGCACCTACGGCCCCGCCCTCGCCGCGCCCGCTCCCGCCGGCGCCGTCAAGGAGGTGCTCGTCACCAGCGGCCTCGATCTCTGGTGCAAGCGCGTGGACTACCCGGTCGTCGACCGCTGGTATAACAAAGGCCACGACCACTACCATTTCGACCAAGGAGAGGGCATGGACATGTATGGCGTGTCCGCGTCCCGCGGCTGCGGCGGCACCGGCGTCTGGGCCGACGGGCGTCTCCACGTTTCCTCCAACTACAAGTCCGCCCGCGTCCTCGCCAACGGCCCCGTCCGCGCCATCTTCGAGCTCACCTACGACACCTGGGCCGCCGACGGCGTCTTCGTCTCCGAGGTGAAACGCTTCACGGTCGATGCCGGCCGCAACCTCGACCGCATCGAAAGCACCTTCGCCGCCACCGGCAAAACGCCCGAACTCACCATCGGCATCGGCCTGCACAAGAATCCGGCCGATAAAAACCAGGACCCGCTCGTGGCGCTCACGCCCGACGCCTCCGCCGGCACCCTCGCCCAGTGGATCGCGCAAAAAACCAACGGCGCCCTCGGCACCGCCATCGTGCTCGTCGATCCCGCCGCCTTCGCCGGTTTCGCCGAGGATGCACGCAACTCCCTCGTCCTCGCCAAGGTCGCCCCGGGCCAACCGCTCCGCTACCTCGCCGGCGCCGGCTGGGATCGCGCCGGCCACTACCCCGACCAGGCGTCGTGGCTCGCCTATGTCGCCGCCGAGTCCGCCCGCGCACGCTCGCCCGTTACCGTGAAACTCTCGGTCCAATAGTCCCTAAACCGTCACACGTCCAAAGTCGAAAGTCTCAGGTCAAGTGCTGCGCGCGTCGCGCGCCGCCAACGACACTAGACCTTCGACCTTCAGACCTTCGACTTCGTCAGCCACTCCCTACCCCATGCGCCCCCTCACCCGCCTCCTCGCCCCGCTCCTCCTCGCCTGCCTGCCGCTCTCCGCGGCCGACGCGCCGATCCAGAAATTCGGCGAAGCCACCCCGCTCGAATGGTCCGCGCGCATGGCCCGCTCCGAAATGGCCCGCCAAGGCGATCGGATGTTTTACGACGCCAATCCCAAGGCCAAGTGGTCCTACACCGCGCCTTTGGTCGGCTTGTCCCTGATGCGCCTCACCGTCCAGACCGGCGACGCCTCCTTCGGCGCCTACGGCGTGCGCACCGCCACCTCCTTCCTCAACGCCGACGGCACCATCGCCGGCTACCGGAAAGACGAGTTCAACATCGACCTCGTGGCCCCCGGCAAGGTCCTAGTCCTCGCCTGGGAACAGGGCGACCGCTCCCCCGCCCTGCGCACCGCCATCGAGACGCTCCGCGACCAGATGCGCGCCCACCCGCGCACCAGCGAGGGCGGCTTCTGGCACAAGCAGCGCTACCCGCACCAGATGTGGCTCGACGGCCTGTTCATGGCCTCGCCCTTCCTCGCCCACTACGCCCAAACCTTCAACGAGCCCGCCCTCTACGACGACATCGCCAAACAAATCATCCTGATGGATCGCCATGGCTGGAACGCCGCCAAACAGCTCCACCATCACGCCTGGGACGAGGCCCGCGCCCAGCCCTGGGCCGACAAGACCACCGGCCTCTCCCCCAGCTTCTGGAGCCGCTCCGTCGGCTGGTATGCCATGGCCTTGGTGGACACGCTGGAATACCTCCCCGTCACCCACCCCGAAGTCGAGAAAATCACCGAGATCCTCGACCGCCTCGCCGCCGGCGTCGTGCGTTGGCAGGACCCCGCCACCGGCTGCTGGTGGCAGGTCACCGACCAGGCCGGCCGCGAGGGCAACTACCTCGAAGGCACCGCCACCGCGATGTTCAACTACACCCTGGCGAAGGGCATCGCCCGCGGCTACCTCTCCCGCGAGAAATACCTGCCCGCCCTGCTCAAGGGCTACGCCGGCATGATCCAAACCCTCGTCCGCACCGAGCCCGACGGCACCATCAGCCTCACCCAGTGCTGCGAAGTCGCCGGCCTCGGCGGCATGGGCAAGAACAACCACCCCCGCGACGGCTCCTTCGCCTACTACATCAGCGAGCCGATCATCGCCAACGATCACAAGGGCGTCGGCCCTTTCATCTCGACCGGCGCCGAGCTGGAAAAAATCCTCCGCGCGCCGAGCCCCCGCTCCCTCGCCGACCAGGCCGGCCCCGGCTTCCAGGCCCGCGGTTGGGAGGATTATGAGAAGGTCCTCGCCCGCATCCAGGCCCCGACCTTCCCCGACCGCGACTTCCCCATCACCGCTTTCGGCGCCACCCCCGGCGCCGAGGCCGCGCCCAACGCCAACACCGCCGCCCTCGCCGCCGCCATCCAGGCCGCCCACAGCGCCGGCGGCGGCCGCGTGGTGGTTCCCCCGGGCCTCTGGCGCACCGGCGCCATCCACTTGAAGAGCAACGTCAACCTCCACGTCACCAAGGACGCCACCCTGCTCTTCTCCACCCGCCCCGCCGACTACCCCATCGTCCAGACCCGCTGGGAAGGCGTGGAGCTGATGAACTACTCCGCGCTCATCTACGCGTTTGAGCAGACCAACATCGCGGTCACTGGTCAGGGCACCCTCGACGGCGGCGCCACCCTCGATGACTGGTGGAGCTGGAACAAAAAAGGCCAGGGCGCTGCCCAGAAACAAAAACCCGCCCGCGACCGCCTCGTCGCCCTCGCCGAGACCGACACACCCGTCGAGCAGCGCGTCTTTGGCGACGGCCACTTCCTCCGCCCCAACTTCGTCCAACCCTACCGCTGCACCAACGTCCTCATCGAGGGAGTCACCCTCCTTCGCTCCCCGATGTGGATCATCCACCCGACGTTCTGCACCAACGTCACCGTGCGCGGCCTCACTATTCGCTCCCACGGCAGCAACAACGACGGATGTGACCCTGAGTCCTCCCGCGACGTGCTGATCGAGAACACCCTCTTCGACACCGGCGACGATTGCATCGCGATTAAATCCGGCCGCAACGGCGACGGTCGCCGCGTGCCCATCCCCTCCGAAAACATCGTCGTGCGCGGCTGCACCATGAAGGACGGCCACGGCGGCGTGGTGCTCGGCTCGGAATGCTCCGCGGGCATCCGCAACGTCTTCGTCGAGAACTGCACCATGGACAGCCCCGAACTCGACCGCGCCCTGCGTTTCAAAAACAACGCCGTGCGCGGCGGCGTGCTGGAAAACGTCTTCATGCGCGACGTGACCATCGGTAAGGTGGTCGAGGCCGTCGTGACCATCGACCTGCTCTACGAGGAGGGCGCCAAGGGCCTCTTCAAACCCATCGTGCGCAACGTGCAGCTAGACCGCGTCACCGCCACCGCCGCCCCCCGCGTGCTCTACGTGCGGAGCTTCCCCGGCGCCGTCGTGGATGACATCCGCATCCACGACTCGGAATTCAAGGGCCTGACTCAGGCCGAGGTTGTGCAAGGCGCTGGAAGTGTATTTTTTCGCAATGTCACTTTCACCCCAGCCAACCTAAAGCCGGGCAAAAACTCCGTTCCGCCCCCCGCCGCCGCACCCGTCGCCCCCTAACTACCCACCCTCCCTCCCCGCGTAATGTCCTCCCTGCCTACCTCCACCCCGCTCGGCCGTTTCCGCTGGCGCATCTGCGCCGTGTTGTTCCTCGCGACGACGATCAACTACATCGACCGAAACGTGTTCTCGTTCACCATGCTGGACGAGACCTTCCGCCACCAGATGCTGGGCATCCCGCTCGGCCAGCCGCTCACCGACGCGGACATGGCGCTTTTCCGCGAGAAGATGAGCCACCTCGATGCCATCTTTAAATACTGCTACGCCTTTGGCTTCCTGCTGGCCGGCTGGCTGATCGACCGCATCGGCATCCGCCGCGGCTACGCCGTGGGCATCGGTGGCTGGAGCATCGCCGCCGTCATGCACGGCCTGGTCCACACCGTCACCGGCATGGGTTGGGCTCGCGGCCTGCTCGGCGTGGGCGAAGCCACCAATTTCCCCTCCGCCATCAAGACCGTCTCCGAATGGTTCCCCAAAAAGGAGCGTAGCTTCGCCACCGGCATCTTCAACGCCGGGGCCAACGTCGGCATCATCATCACTGCCCTCTGCGTGCCCTTCATCATCGCCCACTGGGGCTGGCGCGCCTCCTTCATCGTCACGGGCGCGATCGGCGTCTTTGTCCTTTTCTGGTGGCTGAGCATCTACCGCGCGCCCGAGGACCATCCCAAACTGTCCAAGGAGGAGCTCGCCCATATCCGCCAGGACGGACCACCCGACAGCAATAAACCCGCCAAATGGCGCGAAATCCTCGGCTACCGCGCCACCTGGGCCTTCGCCATTCCCAAGTTCATGACCGACGCCATCTGGTGGTTTTATCTCACTTGGCTGCCGACCTTTTTTAACAGCAA
>Ga0247831_1007341_pt1 | contig 12376 bp, 15 predicted proteins | sample LaCruzMarch2015__9_FD_192406 | JGI IMG/M metagenome (GOLD analysis project Ga0247831, IMG submission 192406) | Freshwater microbial communities from meromictic Lake La Cruz, Castile-La Mancha, Spain - LaCruzMarch2015_1m | ecosystem: Environmental > Aquatic > Freshwater > Lake | place: Spain...
TCCGCGCTGGCCGGCTGCCGCCGGTGCCATGGGCTGGGCGTGCGCCAGCGGCGTCTTGCGATGGCGCTCCTGGCCGAGCGGCTGCAGCGGCGGCACGGCCATCAGCGTGCGGCTCTTCGGCAGCGTGACGATCACCTCGGTGCCCTTGCGCAGTTCCGAGCGCAGGTCGAACGTGCCGCCATGCAATTCGATCAGGTTCTTGACGATCGGCAGGCCGAGGCCGGTGCCGCCTTCGGCCGTCTCATGCGCAAGCGAGCCCTGGCCGAACGCCTGCAGGACCTTCGGGATCTCGTGCGCCGGGATGCCCGGGCCGGTATCGCGCACGCTGATGTACTGCCCGCCGTCCGGCAGCATGGCAGCCGTGAGCACGATCTCGCCGCCGCGCGGAGTGAACTTCACGGCATTCGACAGCAGGTTGAGGCAGACCTGCCGCAGGGCCCGCTCGTCCGCCCAGACCGGTGGCAGCGTGTCGTCGCAGCATTGGGAGATATCGACGCCCTTCTTCTCGGCCCTGAGCTTCAACAGGCGGTGGCAGTCCTCCAGCACGTCGGAGATCTGCACGCTCTCTTCGTGCAGTTCGTAGCGGCCCGCCTCGATGCGCGACAGGTCGAGGATCTCGTTGATCAGGTTGAGCAGGTGGCTGCCGGAGCGATGTATGCTGTCGGCGTAGTCGCGGTAGATCTCGTTCTCGAGCGGTCCCATGATCTGGTGCGACATCACCTCGGAGAAGCCGAGGATGGCGTTGAGCGGGGTCCGCAGCTCGTGGCTCATGGTCGCGAGGAAGCGCGACTTTGCGAGGTTGGCTTCCTCTGCCCGCCCGCGCGCCTCGTCCGACATGCTCTTGGCTTCCTCGAGGTCGGCGATCAGCAGGTCTTTCTGCGCGCGGAACTCGAGCATCGCCAGCGCCGTCGAGTGCAGGCCCTTGGCGAGGAATATGAAGTAGAGGTGGACGCCGGCCGCCATCGAGGCGAGCGCCAGATAGAAGAACTCTTCCAGCATGACGAGGCGGGCAACCACCGCGAGTGTCATCGGAATGGTGCCGACGTAGAGGATCGACATCACCGTCGAGGCGAATGTCATGCGGATGGCGAGCACGACGATCAACGAAGCGAACAGGAATACGTGGCTCGAGAACACGTAGTCTTGCGTGGCGGACGATACAGAGTTGAAGCCGACCAGTGCGAACCCGGCCCACGCGGTGCCACTGATCGCTTCGGCGATGAACAGGCGGCGGCGCCACAACTTGAGATCGCGTTCGCCTTCGGGAGTCGCCTCGAAGCGGCGACACATCTCGAGCAGCATCACCTTGGCGGCGACGACGATGACCAGCCATGTCGCGGCCTGCAGATAGGGCGCCCAGAACATCGCGGTCAGCGAGAAGATCAGCGCCAGCAGCAGCACGGTCCATTGCGCAGCGAGTTCGTTCCGGACGAACATCGCCAGCAGCTCGAGTTCGATCTCGGGCTTCAGTGTGCCGTGCTGAACGAGGGCCTGGCGCACGTCCCGCACGCTCGCACCAGAGCCGAGCTTACGCTCGCCCGGGACGGGCCGCGGGCTCTGGCCCTGCTGCGGCTGGCGTGTCAAGTGTCGTTCCATTCCTCACGGCCACGGATGCCCTGACGCCTCACCGCGTAGTGCGGCGGTGACGGTGCGACGGCAAATCCGGGGCTCCCCAAGCTCCCTAGTAATGTTCACAGAAGTCCCTAACGGGCGGTTTAGGCGAGCTGCAAAAGTCGAGAGGTAACCCCATGAGTAGGCGTAAAATTAGATATTCCGGAAATCGCTTACCGCTCAGCTGGCAGGTACGGCTCGCCGGCTTCGTGCTGCTTGCGGCGATGGGCGTTTGGACCTGGTATACCGGCCAGGGTGGTTTTCGCGGCGCTGGCAAAGGCTCCGGCGGCGGTGAGGTGACGGGTCGGCCGCGCGCGATCGATGGCGACAGCCTGGTGGTCGCCGGCCGCGAGGTGCGCCTCGTCGGCATCGATGCGCCGGAAGGCCGCCAGACCTGCGAGCGGGACGGGCGCGAGTGGCGGTGTGGGGATACCGCACGCGACGCACTCGCGCGCCTCGCTGGCGGCGAAGTGCGCTGCACAGGCGCCGAGAGCGACCAGCACGGCCGCCTGCTCGGGACCTGCTACGCCGATGGCACGGACCTCAACGGCCGCATGGTGGCGGAGGGCATGGCGGTCGCTTATGGTCGCTATCGGAGCGAGGAGGCCGAGGCACGGCGCGAGCGGCGCGGCCTCTGGGCCTCGCGCTTCGAGCAGCCGCGCGAGTGGCGGCGCAATAACATGCCCGGCCGGTGAATAGATCGGCGACACGGCACGACGCGCGGCCATTTGGCGGGCGCGGCTGGCACTATCAAGCAGGGAGGAAAAATCCGTGAAGATCATCGAGCAGGCACGCGCACCCAACCCGCGCCGCGTACGCATCTTTCTCGCCGAGAAGGGGATCAGCGTCCCCTTCGAGCAGGTCGACATGATGTCGGGCGCGCTCAAGAGCGAGGATTTCGGAGCGCTGAACCCGCTTCAGCAAGTGCCCGTGCTGGTGCTGGACGACGGGACGGCGATCGCTGAATCGGTCGCCATCTGCCGCTACTTCGAGGAGATCCAGCCAGAACCTGCGCTGCTCGGGCAGGGCCCGGTCGAGAAGGCGCAGGTCGAGATGTGGCAGCGGCGCGTGGAATTGCACCTGCTCGGCCCGATCGCGCAGGTGTTTCGCCACAGTCACCCGGCGATGGCGCCGCTCGAAGTGCCACAGATCTCAGACTGGGCGGACGCCAATCGGCCGCGCGTCGCGCGCAGCCTCACCATGCTGGACAAGGTATTGGAGGGGCGCCCGTTCATCGCCGGCGAACGCTACTCGATCGCAGATATCACTGCGCTCGTGGCGATCGATTTCATGAAACCCGCCAAGCTCGTCCGCCCGGACGGCCTCGCCAATCTGGATCGCTGGCATCGCGAGGTTTCAGCGCGCCCAAGTGCGGCGGCTTGACGGTAAATCTCTCAGTGTCCAGCTTGTTCCTCGCCCTGCTGGATTGCGGCATTTGTGCGCGCTGTTCCGCAGGGAACAGCATGCGTGATGCCAGCGGGTCAATGCTTTAGTCGGATCGAAGCATAAGAGGCGGCAGATGCGATTGACGGTTGTCGGTTGCGGCGATGCCTTCGGGTCTGGCGGCCGCCTGCAAACCTGTTTTCACGCCGCTGCAGGCGAGAGCCAGTTTCTGATCGACTGCGGGGCGACCGCGCTGCTCGGGCTCGACAGGGCCGGGCTCGACCCCGGCAAGGTCGAGACCATCGTCATCTCGCATCTGCACGGCGATCACTTCTCCGGGCTGGTGTGGTGGCTTGTGCATGCCCAACACGTCGGCCGGCGCACGGCACCGCTCGAGGTGATCGGTCCGGCCGGCATCGAGGCGCGCTTCATCGCCGCGACCGAGGCGCTTTTTCCGGGCGCCACGCAGATCAAGCGCCGGTTTGCGCTGACGTTCCGCGAGTTCGCGGCGGGCGAGCGGCTCGAAGCAGATGGCCTCGTCGTCACCCCCTACGAAGTGAGCCATCCCTCGGGCAGCCTCTCGGCGGCGTTGCGCATCGAGACGGCGGGCAAGACGATCGCTTTTTCCGGCGACACCGAGTGGGTCGAGACCCTCGTGACCTGTGCTTCCGGCGCCGACCTCTTCATCACCGAGTGCTACAGTTACGCCCGGAAGGTGCGCTATCACATCGATTGGGGAACGCTCGAAGCCAATCTCGACAGGTTGACCGCGCGCCGCATCCTGCTTTCCCATATGAGCCACGAAATGCTCGCCAAACGCCACGAAATCGCCAATCCGCGCGTGACCTTCGCTGAAGACGGGATGGTGATCGAGGTTTGAGCGCGCGACAGCCGAGGCTACGATGAGCAGCGACAGCAGCGCGTCCTACGGCGCCAAACAGCTCGACGCACTGCTCGCCCGTGTCCGCGCCTGCCGCCAATGCGCCAGTGTCGCCGCAAAAGGCAAGCCGCTGGCGCACGTCCCTCGCCCCGTACTGCAGGTAGCGCCAACCGCACGGCTGCTCATTGCCGGTCAGGCGCCGGGAACCCGGGTTCATGCCTCCGGCGTACCGTTCACCGATCCCTCTGGCGAACGTCTACGGACCTGGCTGGGGATCGACGCGAATACCTTCTACGACGAAGCACGGGTCGCCATCCTGCCGATGGGCTTCTGTTTTCCGGGGCTCGACGACAAGGGCGGCGACCGGCCGCCGCGTCCGGAATGCGCGCCACTGTGGCGCGGATCGATACTCGATCACCTGAAGGACCTGAGGCTCATTCTGATGGTCGGCGGCTATGCGCAGCGCTGGCATCTCAGCCTATACGATGCAACGCTCGCTCGCCGGCCGTTGACCGAGATCGTCGCCTGCTGGCGTGACGTGTTGGCGCTCTCGCAGGCACCGCGTCTGATGCCGTTGCCGCATCCCTCGTGGCGCAACAACGGGTGGCTCCGGCGCAACCCGTGGTTCGAGGCGGAGCTTCTACCGATCCTGCGCGCCGAGGTAGTCAATGCGCTGGCGACGTCGATCAGGCGGCCGCCCACGCGCCTGTGAGGATTGCCGCTTCGCCGCAGTCGAGCGCCTTGTCGGTGCCGAGCCAGCGCTTGCGATCGGCCTGCGCTTCGAGATCGTCGCGCAGGAAGGCGAGGTCGAAGCCCGCTTGTGCCAGCGCCGCCAGCACGCAGTCGATGTTGCCGGCGCGCGCACTCGCCGCCGCCCACACGATCGCCGAGCGCTGGCCGGACAGGCAGTGGGCGAGAATCGGTCCTTCGAGGCGCCTCACCGCATCCGCCATGCCTTCGACCACGGTGTCGGTCAGCACGTCGTGCTTGGCAGCCGGCACATGGCGGAAGTGCAGGCCAGAGCGCCAGGCGGCGACCGATTCCTGACGGGCGTTCATCGCAGCACCCGCCTCGCCGTCCGGCCTGTTGGAGATCACCGATCGGAAACCGGCTTCGGCGATCAGCGGAAAGTCCTCGGGCGCCAGCGCGCCGGTCACGGCGAAATCGGGCGTGATGTAAACGATGCGGTCGATCATGGGGGGGCTCGCGCTCATCTCGTGTCGAGGCAATTGGTTCTCGGTTGGTTGCATAAATAGCTGTCGCTAGCTCAATATTCCAGCCGTTTCGGATGCGCTCTAGCAATAAAATACTACAAACTCTCTTGACTTGCCGGTTGCGCAACCGCAACGTCGCGCACGAGCCGTTTTGCGCAAAATTCATCTCGTTCGGGCCGATAGTGGCCAGTCTTCTCGGTCGCCAACAGGAGATCGCCGTCGCCATGCTCGACGCCATGGACCTCAAAATCCTGGACATCCTCCAGAAAGACACGACGCGCCCCGTCGCCGACATCGGCCGTGAGGTGGGGCTCTCGACCACGCCCTGCTGGCGGCGCATCCAGAAGATGGAAGAGGCAGGCGTCATCCAGCGCCGCGTCGCCCTGCTCGATCCGGCGGCGGTCGAGGCTGGCGTCACGGTGTTCGTATCGATCAAGACCGATCAGCACAACATCGACTGGCTGGAGCGTTTTCACGCCGCCGTGGTCGACTTTCCCGAGGTCGTCGAGTTCTACCGGATGAGTGGCGAAGTCGATTATCTGCTGCGCGTGGTGGTTCCCGATATCGCCGCCTACGATGCCTTCTACAAGCAGCTGATCTCCCGCATCGACATCTCCAAGGTCGCCTCCGCCTTCGCGATGGAGCAGATCAAATACACCACCGCGCTGCCACTCGCCTTCGCGCGCGCCGCCTTGCCGCCGCGCGGCAAGGTCGCTCAAGACGATGATTGACAGCGACGCGCGCCAGCAGACTGCAGGCGGGCGTTACCAGACCCGCAACAGTCTGTCGTGATGGATCAGCGCCAGCACCGCGCAGGTGATCGCTACGGCGATGAGGCTGTTCAGCGTCAACACCATGCCGGCCACGCGCAGCCTGATGATATGGGGCTCCTGTGCGAGCCCGTAGGCATGCAGCACGCGGCCGGTGACGAGGGCCAAACCGATCGCGTGCAGAAGGATGCCGGGCGCTTTTAGACTTTCGGCCAGGGCGAGCAGGATCAGCACCATCGGCACGGTCTCAATGAAGTTGGCGTGCACGCGCATGCGGCGCAGCAATTCGCGATCGCCGCCGTCGCCGATCTCCACCCGCTGCGCACGGCGATGGCCGATGACGCGAAACGTCAGGAACAGCAGAATGGGTGTCAGCAGCGCGGCGTAGAGAGCTGTGATCGGCATCTTGAGATAATCTCCGGATGAGGGCTCAGGTTTCGGGAAGGCGATCGAGCGCTTCCGCAAGCAGCGCGTTCAGTGCGTTTGTATCGGCCTCGCCGAGGCTTTCAGCCACACGCTGCTGCGCCTGCCGCCAGAGCGGGAAGGCGGCTGCCAGCGCGGCGTGCCCTTGTTCGGTCAGATCGAGGGCTCGTGATCGGGCATCCGGTCCTGCCTCGAGTGTGACGAGGCCCGAGCGCAGCAGCGGGTGCAGGTTGCGCGTCAGCGTGGTGCGATCCATGTCGAGGTGGCGGGCGATGTCGGTCACCGTGCCGCCGGCGCGGGCGCGGATCGCGTTCAACAGTCCGAACTGCGCGATGCCGAGGCCCGATGGTGCGAGCACACGGTCGTAGAGGCGCGTTGCACGCCGTGTCGCCATGCGCAGGCGATACAACGTGCAGGGCGGCAGGGGGGCGGTACAGGGCTTGTCGATCCGGCTCATGGCGTGTAATTGCACATGTGCAGATACACGATCAAGGGCAAAGGGGCAGAATTCATGGCTGAGATCGAGACTGGCATCGTGCCGCGTAAGGTGATGGCAACCATGAGCGGGCTCGAATTCCTCGCCGCGATAGCGGCTGGCCGGCTACCGCAACCCCCGATCGCCGTCACCCTCGGCTTTCGGCTGGTCGAGGTGGCGGCCGGCCTAGTCGTGTTCGAAGGCCTGCCGGCGGCCTGCCACTACAATCCGATCGGCAGCGTACATGGTGGCTTTGCTGCAACCCTGCTCGACAGCTGCATGGCCTGCGCGGTGCACACCACGGTGCCGGTGGGTCAGGTCTACACGTCGCTCGAGATCAAAGTGAACTTCGTGCGCCCGATCACCGAGACGACCGGCCGCGTGCGCGCCGAGGGCCGCGTCATTCACGCCGGCCGCACGACAGGCACGGCGGAAGGCCGCATCACGGACGCTGCCGGCAAGCTGCTCGCCCACGGCACCACGACCTGCCTGATTTTCGCGGCGGACTGATCTTCGCGGCGGGGTGTTCGGCGCGGACGAACGCTACATCGTGCATTCGACGTGACAAAATTCGCCGTCCACATAAACTGACAGCCTTGTCATCGGGCGGCCATTTGGAGGCACCGCGAGGGAGGCGAAGTGTGACGCTGTTCCATGCCCTGCTCGTCCTGCATGTCGCGACCGGCGCGATCGGCCTCCTCACGATGTGGGTGCCGCTGGTCGGTCGCAAGGGCGGCCCGGCTCACAAGCGGTGGGGACGGGTGTTCGCGTGGTGCATCATGGCCACCGCCACCTTCGCGGTCGGCATGAGCCTTTTGACGCTCGCCGATCCTGCCGGCACGCATCCGAAGATTGCCGATCTCGCACTGATCCGCTGCCTGTTCGGCTGGATGATGCTGCATCTCTCGGTGTTCACTGTGCTGCTCGCCTGGTTCGGCTTGGAGACCATCCGCAATCGGCGCGAACATGCCGGCCATCGCAACGTCGTGACGATCGCGCTGCAGGCGGCGACGCTCGTGACCGGCTTCGCATGCGCGTGGTTTGGCTGGCGCGACGGCTTCCCGTTGATGATCGCCATCGTGCCACTCGGCGTCGTTACGGTGGCGCTGCAGGCTCGCTTCATCCTCGCGGCCGAGCCCGCCCGCAACGACTGGCAAATCCAGCACATGCGCGCCCTCGTCGGCGCCGGCGTCTCGGTCTACACGGCGTTCTTCTCGTTCGGTGCGGCGAATACCTTTCCCGAGATCGCCTTCAATCCGGTGCTGTGGGCCGCGCCCACAATCGCCGGCTGCGCCGTCATCGCCTATCACCAGCGCAGGCTCGCCGGCAGAGTGGCGGGCGCCCGCGTACCGGGCGAGGCCGAAGCGTCGGTCAGTGCAGCCGCGCGCGGCCGGCGGTCGTGATCGCGCGCCCGCTCGGCTATAAGCGCCTCCAGCCAAGAACACTTTGAAGGCGAGGGGACACCGATGACGCAACAGGCTGCTACCGCAGGAACGACCACTGGGGTCGGGGGCACATCGCGGCCGATCCGCCCGCTCGACGGCATCCGTGTCATCGATGTGTCGAGCTTCATCGCCGGGCCGTTCGCGGCAGCCCAGCTCGCCGAGTTTGGTGCCGAGGTGATCAAGTGCGAGTTGCCGAAGGTCGGCGATCCGTTGCGCAAGTTCGGCTCGCTGCTGCCTGCCGACAACGGCACCGCCGAGACGCTGCCGTGGCTCTCCGAACAGCGCAACAAGAAGGTCGTCACGCTCGACCTGAAGAAGCCGGAAGGCGCCGAGATCCTGAAGAAGCTGATCGCCCAGGCCGACGTGCTGGTCGAGAACTTCCAGGTCGGCACGCTCGAGGGCTGGGGCCTCGGCTGGGAGACGCTGAAGGCGATCAACCCGCGCCTGATCATGGTGCGCATTTCGGGCTACGGCCAGACCGGGCCATACGCGGGCCGCCCGGGTTTCGGGCGCATCGCCAACGCGTTCGGCGGCCTCTCGTATCTCGCGGGCTATCCGGATCGCCCGCCCGTGACGCCGGGCTCCGCGACCATCCCCGACTATCTCGCCGGCATCTACGGCGCCATGGGCGCGCTACTGGCGCTCAAGGCTCGCGACCGAACCGGCGAGGGCCAGTACGTCGACATCGGCCTCTATGAACCCGTGTTCCGCATCCTCGACGAACTGGCGCCGGCTTACCAGTCGCGCGGCTTCGTGCGCGAGCGCATGGGGCCCGGCACCGTCAACGTCGTCCCACACAGCCATTATCCGACCAAGGATGGCCGTTGGATCGCCATTGCCTGCACCAACGACAAGATATTTGCTCGCCTCGCCGAGGCGATGGGCGAACCGGAGCTGACCAGCGCGGCGCGCTGGGGCCTCCTCAAGAACCGCGAGCGCGACCGCGCCGAGGTCGATGCCTATGTCGGCGCATGGACCGCGCGCCACGATCGCGCCGACCTGCTGGCGTTGTGCGAGCGCGGCCAGGTGCCGTGCGGCCCGGTCTATGCCATCGACGAGATATTCACCGATCCACAGTACGAGGCGCGCGACAACATAGCCTTCATCGACGACGCGCGTTTCGCCGAGCCGGTCGCCGTCGCCAATGTGGTGCCGCGCCTATCCGCCACGCCCGGCGGTATCGACTGGCTCGGCCAGCCGCTCGGTACGCACAACGATGAAATCTACAAGAGGCTGCTCGGGCTCTCCGACGCTGAGTTGCAATTGCTTGAAAAGGCGGGTGTAATCTGACGATACGACGGCCCCGTCACCGCTCGACCGGAGAGAGCTGGGGCCGACCGACACGTCCGCGCGAAGTATGATGGGCGAAGCCCGCGAAATCGCGCATGCCGGCGACACCGGCAGGACGACTCCATGGGAGGAGGCGACGTCATGGCGAAGCGAAACGGCGCGGGCCGACCCCCCCGCGCGAGAACTCCGCGCGCCTCGAAAGGCATCGAGCCGCTGCCGCAGCGGCAGCACAAAGTGCCGGCATTGCGGCCCGACGATGCGCTGGCCCTGCCGCCGCGCCGCTCGCTGCCCGACCTTGTCGGCGAGCGGCTGATGGAAGCCATGCGCACCGGCGAACTCAAGCCCGGCGACCGGCTGATCGAGACGGCGCTCGCCAAGCGGCTCGGCGTCAGCCGCGCGCCATTGCGCGAGGCGATGAAGACGCTCGCCGCCGGCGGCCTGATCGAGGCGACGCAGGGCCGCGGCGCCACCGTGCGTACCGTCGCCGAGGCGGACATGGTGCGCATGGTCGCCGTCCGTGCCACGCTCGAAGGGCTTGCCGCCCGCCTCGTCGCCGCCGAAGCGCCCGACGCAGCGATCGCCGAACTTGCCCGCCTGCACGACGAGATCGAGGCCGTGGCCGCCACCGGCGATATGACCCGCCTGCGCCACCTCGACTGGTCTTTCCATGAGCGCGTGTGCCTGCACTCGGCAAACCCGTTCCTGCTCGAGTCCTGGCGCGCGATCTCGAACCTCGTGCGCATCAACCTCGGCCGCCGCATCGGCTACCTCGGCACGCCTGCCGGCATGCTCGACAGCCACCGCTTGTTCATTGCGGCGCTCACCGCCCGCGACCCCGACCGCGCCGAAGCCATGTTCCGCGCCCGCCTGATCCTCACCGGGTACGCCGCCCTGGATCTGCCCGTGCCGGCACACTTGCGCGCGTATCTCGGCGATGCGGCGATGCCGGGGTAGTTCGCCGCTCTGCGACGAGTAAGAGCCCGCACGACCCGTCGGGCGGTGCATCTCCCGAATCCTGGCGTTGAACGATCGGTTGCTTGTCAGGTTCGCTAGCCGACGTCGGTGAGACCCGTGGGCAGGCCGTCGATGCTCGTGTGGTTTTTCTGACGGCGATAAGCGTCCAGACCCTCCGCCCCCTTCGCCTCGGCCCAGCGGTCGAGTGATTGCCGCTCACCCTCGTAGCTGAACAGCGGTACGCCGAAGCCGCACGAGGTCTGCACCATTTCCACATGAAGGCACACGATCTGGCGCGTGCCGAGCGGTGGCTTAGCCGCGCCGAAAGGGCCGGCGTAAAGCTCTTCGAATTTCTGGTCGCCTGGACGGCAGATCTCGAGCCTGCCGTAGAGCCTCAGGATCTGCGGGGGGCCGTCGAAAGCGCACAGCATGATTGTCGCACGGCCGTCGGCGCGGGCGTGGGCGGCGGTCTCATTGCCGCTACCCGTCAGGTCCAGGTAGGCGACGGTGACTGCATCGAGAACGCGTAGCCAGTCGGTGCCGCGCGGCGAAATGTTGACGCGCGAAGTTGTGGCCGCCGACGCGGTGAAGAAGATGCGCTGGCGCTCGATAAACGCCCGGTGGTCAACCCCGATCGCTGCGAACTGCTTCGCCATAAGTCGGTCCCCTCAGTAGATCGTCTCTTCGAGCCGCTTGGGGTAGGCCGCGTCGTAGCTCTCACCGTCGAAGGTGCCACGGCTCAGTTCCTCCAGAATCGCGCCGGTCGAGGGCAGCGCGTCGCGCGCGACATGCTGCGCCGGGTCCCAAAGCCGCGAGCGCACGAGCGCCTTCGGACACTGGAAGTAGCAGCGCTCCACTGTCACGGTCAGCACCGTCGCCGGCGCCTTGCCATTGATCGCGAAGCTCTCGCGTAGCGCCGGGTCGGTGCTGATCGCGGCGCGGCCGTTGATGCGGAACGTATTGCCGATGCCGGGGATCATGAACAGCAGCGACACGCGCGGGTCGCGGATCAGATTGCGCAGAGCGTCGATGCGGTTGTTGCCGCGCCGATCGGGGATCAGCACGGTCTTGTCGTCGGCAATCCTGACGAACCCCGCCGGATCGCCGCGCGGCGAGCAGTCGAGCCCCTCCGGCCCGACGGTCGCGATCACCACGAACGGCGCCTTCTCGATGAACCCGCGATAGGGTGCAGCGATATGGTCGATCTCCTTGATCACCGCCGCTGGCACCGGGGCGCCGTAGATCGCATCCAGCTCGGCGTCGGTGGTGATCAGGTGGGACATGAGCGCGGCCTCGCGTGATGTTGCAGCGCGTTCCACTATGCCATGCGGCCGGTGACTTGTTTAGTCCATCGCCTGTTCGCCGCCGGCACGTTGGCGTCACGCCGTTGGGGACCTCCATCGTGGCGGCTGTTCCACACACTCACAGATTTCCGACGGCGGGGGACTGGTATTCGGCGAGGGGCCCTACCATGTCCCGCCGGCTGCAGTCGGTCAGCCGCCGCGCGACAGGCGAAGCGCGCGATGACCAAGACGCAGGGCGCACCACCCGCAAATCGGAAGGGACACATTGATGCTGGGACTTACAGAGGCACTTGGTGGCCTATGGCTGGGCATGCCCGTCTACGTATGGATCGGTTTCATACTTCTCGTGGTGCTCATCCTCGCCGCCGACCTCGGCCTGTTCCATCGCGAGTCCCACGACGTGTCGCTCAAGGAAAGCGCGATTCTGGCGGGCGTGTGTATGTCTCTCGGTTTTGCATTCTCGGCGGTCGTCTGGTGGCTCTATTATTCGGGAATGGCCGTTTCCCTCGATCCTGAAATTGCGAAGGCCGCTGCCGGACAGAACCGGGCATGGATCGCGTGGGAATTGTACCTCACTGGCTGGGTCATCGAGCAGACGCTCGCCTTCGATAACGTCTTCGTCATGTC
>Ga0247831_1007344_pt1 | contig 12372 bp, 10 predicted proteins | sample LaCruzMarch2015__9_FD_192406 | JGI IMG/M metagenome (GOLD analysis project Ga0247831, IMG submission 192406) | Freshwater microbial communities from meromictic Lake La Cruz, Castile-La Mancha, Spain - LaCruzMarch2015_1m | ecosystem: Environmental > Aquatic > Freshwater > Lake | place: Spain...
GGCCTCGGTGGCCCAGAAATCACGCAACACAAAGCTGTCAAGCCCAAAGTCAGCCTTGAGTTCTTTGATGCGGTTCTCGCAATTGGCGCGCCCTCGGTACAAGTTCCGCACTTCTATGGCGGGCAAGCTCATATCGGTCAGCATCGCCCCATAGCGCCAGCCCTGTAGGTCTGGGTCGTCGGCAAACAGCGACAGCGTCTTGCCCGGCACGCCACCGGCTTTGCGCTGCATGTGCTGGCGTATCACCACCAGGCGCTGTGGCGCCTCCCAGCCATGGGGCTGGTAGCGGCTGGTAGCGCAGCTCGGAGATTTGCAGGGCTGGGGCCACTTCCTGCCATTAGCATAGATCCACCATGACTTGCTTCAAGGCTTGCGTCAAACGCGCGCTGATGATGTGGTTGGTCTTGCACCCTTCGATAAAGGCCAGCACATTGTTCGATGAACTGGTGTTGCCAGGATGCATCCAAAAGTTTACCGCCAAGCGCCAATCTGCACATAAGGCCTACAGTGGGCGGTGGCTGGCTCTGCCGCAGTTTTTGGGGTTGTAGCCTTTGGCGTATCAACCAGGCGCAGTCGGCGGGTCAGCATGGTCTGCTCCGGGCGGTTACGGCGTTTACCGGCGCAGCGCCGAAGTCACGCCAGTGTCATACCTTACGGTTAAATTTTCTCAGGCTAGCTTACATGGTGTTAATTTGAACCACAAAAAACCGACAGAAAATCCGAAATTGTTCGTGCACGTCGTGCATGCTGCTCACGAAGAGTGGCTAGCGTTTCTGTCACTGCTGCGGTTTCAATTGCCTTTGGTTCTGCTGTTTGTATGCGGTGTGGCAGCCATGTTTTACCAGTTGCGGCTGATGCCACCCACTGTGGTGCGCATAGCCACTGGCCAGCCTCAGTCATCCCTAGAATTGCTTGGTAAACAATACGCGGGCATTTTTGAGAAAAACGGCATTCAACTCAAACTGGTACCCACGGCAGGCGCATTTGCGAATGTGGAGCTATTAAAGCAAGGCAAGGTCGATGCCGCTTTTTCTTTGGGCGGCATGGTGTTGGAGGCCGATGCGCAGGGCATCGTTTCACTGGGAAGTGTGGAGTACCAGCCGCTTTGGTTGTTTTACCGTGGTGCGCAGCACGACGGCTCTAACCCGACAGCCTTCCTCAAGGAGAAGTCTTTTTCTATCAACATCCCTGGCAGTGGTACACGCAACCTGACAGAGAGGATTTTGGCCCTGCATGGCATCCCGATTGTAGAAAACAAGAATTTACTGTCCATGTCATCCGCAGACAGCGTGGAGGCCATGCTGTCTGGAAAAATTGATGGGATATTTTTGGTGGCAGGTATCGAATCCAGAACCATTCAACGTTTGATCGCCGACCCCAAAACTCACGTCTTCAGCTTTGGCAATGCCGAAGCGTATGCCAAGTACTTGAACTTTTTGGAAATTCAGAGATTGCCAAGAGGCGCATTTAGCCTTGTCAATGACGCTCCTAGCCAAGATACGCAACTCGTTGCCACAACAACCACGATCTTGACAACAGATGCGCTGCACCCGGCCATTCAGCACTTGTTTTTAAGTACCGCAAAAAAAATCGACCACCAAAAACAGTCGTTTTTTATCCGGCCAGGTGGTTTTCCGGCCTATCTCTCAAGAAGTGTTCCGCCAAGCCGTGTTGCAGATCGTTACTACACCAATGGGCCACCAGCACTAGAGCCTTATGCGCCGTTTTGGCTGGCCAGCTTTCTGGATCAAATCTGGTTTCTCTTACTGGCGACTTTTGCAATTGCTTATCCGCTGCTCAAGGTGCTGCCCAGCTACCGCTCTTTCTATGCACGTCTGTGCATGAGCGATAGTTTTGATGCCTTGAGGAAGGTGGACGATGAAAGTAGCAATGCCAGCTCCCTCGCGGAGCTGAAAGCCAAGCTGGAGCAGTTCGACTTGGTTGAGCAACGGATCAATCGTTTATGGATTCCCTCTGCTGCCCGTAGTGATTACTACAACTTGAAAAATGCAGTGGAAATAACCCGCTTGAAAACGGAGCGCATGAAAGAGCGGCTGGAGGCCAAAAATATCCACTAGCCATGCGCTCGCGACTAAGGTGCGGATAGCCGTATTTGGTAGCTTTTACCGTGGGTATTACGTCTTACACAAATTACTCCATGGTGACATTAGCCAGCATGTAGAGGTAGTAGGCGTTGCGACCGATGACCCAACGCAGTCCTTTATCAGCCCGACCAAACGGGTCTGGCAGTACCCTCATGCACTCAGCGATAGAACCATGGTCCAGTCGTTCGCAGCGTCAAAAGGGATCGAAGTGTTCAACGGGCGCGTAAACACCCCTGAGTTTTATACCCTGATGAACGAGCACTGGAAACCAGACTTGTGCATCATGGCCACATTTGGTCAAAAAATAAATGCCAAGCTTTTTGAAGCACCCCGTCTCGGTTTTTACAATCTGCACCCCTGCATAGATGACGGCTGGCCTTCCAAATACGTTGGCGGAAATCCTTTTCAGGCCTTGTTGGACGATCATCAAACCGCTACCGTCATTGCCATGCACCGGGTGGATGGCGGTTTTGATACGGGTGAACTGATTGCCTATTCAGAGCACTTAGCGATACCGCCACATGTGGGAGTAGTCGATATGCACAAAATCACTGCGCCGGTGGCTGCGCAGCTTGCAGTAGCAGAAATTAGCAAGATCATTGCCCGTAATAGCACACGGCAGGCCGATTAATGCAGTTGCGCCAACTACTTCCCTTATTGCTGGCGTATGCACTGCTGGGTGCAGTTGGGCAAACCATGGCGCAGACGCCCAAAGAGAGCCCCACGCTGGGGCTAATTCAAAAGCGCGGGTCCATTCATGTCGGCGTTAAGAGCGATTTCCCCCCCTTTGGGCAGCTCAGCGCGCAGGCTCAGCTTGAGGGGTTTGAGATTGACTTGGCCGCTGACATTGCAAAACAACTGGGGGTCAAGCTCGTCACGGTAAACATTACTACCGAAAATCGCTTTCAAAAGCTGGAGCAAGGTGATGTGGATGTCTTGATCGCCACGGTGGGCGACACCGCCGAGCGTCGGCAAATTGCCACCGCTATCGAGCCCAACTATTACGCAGGGGGGGTTTCGGTTTTTATGCGTCCGGGTCAGCGCATCGTGGACTGGCAGGGCATGCGGGGCCAAAAAATTTGCGCCGCACAGGGTGCGTACTTCAACCGCCCCATGAGCCAACGCTATTTGCTTGACTTGGTGATGTACAAAGGGACGCGCGATGCGTTGCTTGCGCTCAAAGATGGACGCTGTATTGGATTTTTATATTCCAGTGCAGCGGTCCAGGCGTATTTAAAAAAGCCTGAATGGGCCGGCTTTACAGCGCCGCTCCCGCCAGCGATGGTGGCTCCGTGGGCTATCAATGTGTCCCGCAAAGAAGCTGGCACCGAGCTTGATCATAAGTTAGGTGACATGGTTGCGCAATGGCATCGGACCGGGTTTTTAATCACTACCGAACAAAAGTGGAGAATTCAGCCTTCCAAATTTTTGCAAGATGCCAAGGCCCGCTGGTCTCAACAAGACGACACAAAAAACTTTTTCTGCCAACGCGACAACATGGGGCTCTGGCCAATCGAATGCCGTAACCCGACCTTTGTGCGCTATGACGAGGTGGGCGGTCTGCTGCGTTTAGGTCTGTGGATTCAGGAGAGCACCGGTTTAAATTTGACCTTTGTTTATGACAACTACGATCGGTCGGTATTTTTGCGGGGGCTCGGCTATTCGATTGCCTTGATGCTTGGGTCGATATTGCTCAGTCTAGTGTTTGGCGCAAGCTGGGCCGTGCTCTCAGAATCAAGGGTGCGGTTGATTTCACCTGCGCTTCGTGCGCTGGCGGTGTATGGGCGTATGACGCCGCCGCTGCTACAGATGTATTTGCTGTTTTTTGGGGTTGGTGCCTTGTTATGGAGTAGCTTTGGTATAAACATTTCGGCCATGGCGGTGGCGATTTGGTGCATGAGCTACTACACGGGCTCCATCATCATGACAACACTGCTGGACTCAGCCGACCACCTGCGGTTGGAGCAACCACAATTTCGACTGACGTTCTCAACATTGCCCAAGCTGGTTGTCTTAACCGCTGGGGCGGTGAAGTCGGCATTGGTGAACGTGGCCAAGCAATCGGTTATGGCCTCTGCCATTGCCGTCCCCGAATTGATCTCTGCTACGACGTCAATCATGTCAGACCACGGTAACGTGAACGTCATGATGAACGCGTTCCTGTTCACCTTCATCGCGCTAATAAGCCTGTGGATGTGGGTTTTGGATTGGATGGAAAAACGCTTGCATCCGCACGCCTGAAAGCACCATGTCTAGCGCAGAAATTTTCACCCATTTACTCACATGGACACCCTTCCTATTGGAGGGCTTTGCCTGGAACATCCTGATTGCAGGCTTTGCCGCCATTACCGGAACATTTGTGGGAGTGCTCTTGGTGTGGATGCGCTTAAAAGGCTCTGTGTATACCGTGCGAACCAGCGTTTTTTTGTCTCACACGTTTTACAAAATCCCAACAATTGCGTTGATGTTTTACTGTGCCGTTTTGTTGCCCAACGAGTTCGAGTTGCCATGGACTGAGCAGACAATTTTGTTTCCGAATTGGATCAAGGCGGCACTGGCATTGTCTGCGGCACAGGTCGGGTTCATTGCTCACAATCTCATCCCAACCATCAACTATTGGTCACAAGGGAAGCACGGGGCGGCCCTGTTGTTTATCCCAAACTGGGTCAACAATTTGTTGATAACCATCATTGCATCAAGCTCTGCGTCACTGGTGGGTGTGAGTGAGATTGTGAGCCGCTGCAACAAGGTCATTGCAGCAACGGACAACACGGCCTTGATGGTACCTATGTATCTGTACGCAAGTTTGTTTTTTCTATTGCTGTGCTTTCCGATGACCTTGGCCATGAAAAAGTTGAAGGATGTTTTGCTGCGGCAGCGACGTATAGACAAAAACAAAACGAATAACGGATAATCCATCCAACCACACGAGCCGCAATATAGACCTCAGCAACAGGCTTCGAACCCCGAACGTGTCCTGGATTTTTTGCCCGTGTGGCAGGTTCACCTTGAAAAAGCTACGTAAGCGCAACCCATAGCGCTGCTTCGGGTGCGTTGGGCACAGGCCTAGCCAGCGATCCGTTAACCACGCCCTTCCCCTGAGCGCCTGATCGCACTACACCTAAAGCTTTCCAAAGGAGAACTCGGTGGGTGAGAAAAAATTGAAGTGGCTGGCGCAGAAATGGCACTGGCTGCTCGATGGAATCGTCCTCTCAGCGATGCATGGCCACGCTCAAGAACCGCGACCTCGAGTTGCTGCTGCCGCACAACTGACGGCCTGCGAAAAACGCCGGCTGCGCCGGTCGCCCCCAACCGTGATCACACCGGGGGGCCGGCCACTGCTAGTCGCTTTCTCGATTTCGCCGCCGGACAATTGACAGACCGCTTGGCGCTCCTTTAGGTGCTAGATGTAATTCACGTCAATGTCACACAACAGGTTCAGACTTTTGCATGAATAATGTCAGAAAAAGCTAAAAATTATGAAATTGATTACGTACAAGCTTCGCGAGGTGGCGTCAGTACAAATAAGTGAACCGTTGTGTCGCAAGTTTTGAAAAAAAAGTTTCGATTCTTGGTTCTGCTTATGCCAAGAGACATGAAAGCTGAGCATGAACTGTAAAAACGCTGTTTAAACACACACATAAATTGACAGGAACATAGCATGAGATCTAAAAAAATTACTAGGCGAAGCGGCGTGCTATTGCACCCAACATCTTTTCCAAGCCCTTGGGGTATTGGAGATCTTGGTTCTGCCGCTCGTGTGTTTATCGATTTCCTTGCACATTCACATCAACAAATATGGCAGGTTCTGCCCCTAGGCCCCACTGGAGATGATGGCGCACCCTATTCTTCTTTCTCATCCAATGCAGGCAATCCCTTACTTATTAGCCTTCAGGATTTAATGACAGACGGCCTTAACATTGTCGTTGAGTCCCCCACCAAAGCCTTATCTAGCGCTGTAGATTTAAGCGCCGTTAAGACCGCTAAATTTGAAGTTTTGGCGCGAGCCGCCAAAAAAATTCGTGACAATGCCTCTTTAAGTCAGGCTTTCAATCAATTCTGTGATGAACAGAGTGAATGGTTGGATGATTACGCACTTTTTATGGCGTTAAAAGATAGTTATCCCAATACAAAATGGAACCAATGGCCCAAAGGGCTCGTTAAGCGTGAAAAAAATGCGCTTGAAAAGGCTCGAACCGAATTAGAAGAATCGATCGAATTTCATAAGTTCTCACAGTTTGCCTTTTTCAGGCAGTGGTCGGCTCTGCGAAATTATGCTCATGACAGGGGCATTCGTATTGTGGGCGACATACCCTTCTATGTTGCTTTTGATAGTGCAGACGTTTGGGCAAATCCTCTAAATTTTAAGCTACTTCCCGAAACATTCGAACCCAAACTTATGGCCGGTGTGCCCCCAGATTATTTCAGCGAAACGGGCCAATTATGGGGAAATCCAGTCTATGACTGGGATCATCTGGCGAGCACGAACTTCGAATGGTGGATTCAACGGTTCAAACGTTTAACTAGGCTTGTGGATATCATTCGGATCGACCACTTCCGTGGCTTTCAAGCCTTTTGGCAGGTTCCTCATGGTGAAAAAACTGCGATAAACGGGTCTTGGGCTGAATGTCCCGGTGACGCCTTCTTTCACGCACTTGAGCATGAATTAGGGCATTTGCCGGTCTGGGCAGAGGATCTAGGACTTGTTACACCTGAGGTGGAACTTCTTCGCGATAAATTTGATTTTCCTGGTATGAAAGTTCTTCAGTTTGCATTCGATGACAAGGGTGCTGAAAATCCTTATCTACCTTTCAACTACAACTCAAATTTTGTTTGCTACACGGGGACCCATGATAATGACACCGTAGTCGGTTGGTGGGAAAACCTTGACCACAATCAACAAAAAATGATACTAGATTATGTTGGTCCTGTTTTAGAGCAAGATGTTCACTGGACTCTCATTCGTTTAGCAATGAGCTCTATCGCTGGCACAGTAGTCATACCCATGCAGGACTTATTGGGCTTGGGTGCCGAAGCCAGAATGAATGTACCCGGACGTGTAGCGGGTAATTGGTCTTGGCGTTATGAATCCAAAGCGATCACCACAGAGCTCTCACACAAACTGAAGGCAATAACGACAGTCTTCGGCCGTGGCCGTCGGCACATGCCTAAAAAACTTATTAATCAATAAGTCCGTGAGTCATCCCTAGGTAAACCAATAAGTTTATGATTTGCAATTTGCAATTTGCAATTTGCGATTTGCGATTTGATATTCGATTTCGCGACAAGTATTTCAAAAGACATTCATCGCCCCCGCAAACCCTCATAAAGCGCCACATATTTCGCAGCAGAAGCAGTCCAGCTGACATCTTGCGCCATGGCACGTTGCTGCACATTGGCCCACATCGGCTTATCCCAAAAAAGCGCCGTCAGTTGCTGCAGCGCGATGGTAAAGGCCGGCACGTCCGTGGGGTGGAAGGTGATGCCCGTGGCAACCCCCGCTGAGAGTGCTGCCGGATTGGCTGTGATGACCGTATCGGCCAGCCCCCCCACAGCCGAGACGACTGGCAAGGTGCCATAGCGCAGCCCATACATCTGCGTCAGTCCACAGGGTTCAAATCGCGAAGGCACCAGCACGGCGTCAGCACCTGCAAACAACCTGTGGCTCATCGGTTCGTCATAGCCGATCCGCAACCCGACACGGCCCGGAAAGTTCCGCGCCAGATCGTGCATCTGCCGTTCCAAATTGCCATCCCCCGACCCCAGAATGATCACCCCACCGCCATTGGCAATGAATTCAGGCATCACCTGCGGCAAAAGATCGATGCCCTTTTGGTCAGCCATCCGGCTGACAACAATCGCCAAGGGGCCGGGCACATCGACATTGAACTCCGCACACAGATTGGCCCGGTTGATGGCCTTGCCGCGCATATTGGCGGCGGTATAGGGAATGGGTTCCAGTTCGGGCGACCAGATATCGGTATCGACCCCGTTCAAAATACCCGACACTATCGACGACCGCGCGCGGATCACCCCTTCCAGCCCCAAACCCGTTTCCTGCCGCACCATATCGGCCGCATAGGTCGGTGAGACGGCAGTGATGCGGTCACATGTGATAAGCCCGGCCTTCAGGCTGGACAGATTGCCGTAGTATTCCAACTCGCCTGTGTGAAACTGCTCGCGCGGCAGGCGCAGATCGTCGATCTGGCCCGCACCCGCCCAGCCTTGGAAGGCGATGTTGTGAATGGTCATCACCGACCCCACATCGCCCTTGCCGCCGTAGGCCAGATAAGCCGGCGCGAAGCCTGCGTGCCAATCATGACCATGCAAAACATCGGGCTTCCAACCATCCCCCGCACCGTGCCGCGCGATTTTTGCAGCAACCCAAGATAGCGCGGCAAAGCGCTGCGGGTTGTCCAACCAATCACCACTCGGGCCGAAATGCGCGCCGTAAGGACTGCCTTCGCGGTCATAAAGATGCGGCGCGTCCAAAACCATCAGGTCAAGCCCGTCAAGCTTGCCCGACAAAACGCGCCCCTCGCCACCCCAAAGGTTGCCTTCGTACCAGACCTCGGCCCAATGCGCGACACGGTGGCGCAGGGCTCGGTAGCCGGGCAGCATCACGCGCATTTGCCAACCAAAGGGGGCCAAGGCGGCAGGCAAAGCGCCCACAACATCCGCCAAGCCGCCCGTTTTAACAAAAGGCATGCATTCCGAAGCTACCGACAGAACCCTGCCTTTAACCTGCACCGCGTCGTCTCCTTTGCCTTGACCCTAGGCGGGGGGCAGAAAACGTCCGCCCAAGCTTTTGTCAGCCCAGTTTGGCCGCCCGTGCATCCAACAGATCCTGCGTGATCAGGACAATTCCACCTTCGCTGAGGCGAAACCACTTGGCGTCTTCCTGAGGATCGAAGCCCACCATCACGGGTACGGAAAAGTCGTGCAAACACCCGATCCGTAGTCTAGACCAAATGACGCCTTTAAGCCCGAGCGAGCCCTGGATTTTCTGCCCGTGTGGCAGTTTCACCATGAAAAAGAGCCGTAAGCACAACCCACAGCGCTGCGACGGGTGCGTTGGGCGCAGGCCTGGCCAGCGGCAAGTCAAAATCGCCGCTTCAACCATTCACCAACTGACGAGCTGGTCCACCTCGCAATCCGGTGCTGGTTGTGCCGCCAGACCCCAATCTGGCTCAATCCCGTAAGGTCAAAAAATCCATCCAAACCAATTCCCAGATCAACAGCCACCGCCGCCAACCTCGCGCCAAGCCGCTCAAACCAGCGTGCACAGCCGCAGCCCCCCGTGAGCACGACCCAAGCGCCCTGCCCTCAGCTCCGGTGGAGCGGACAATGTGCCGGCAGGTGTTGGGGATTTTTTGACCATACGGGGAGAATTACCTAACGAAATGTTCAATAAATTCAGGCTAACCCATGTCATTCACATGGTGTAACATTTTGTTCTTCTTCAACTGGAGGTGAATCATGGGACTCTTTGACGTATTCAAATCTGAACCACCGAAACTGACTGCGCGTTTGGCGCTGCCTGCAGGACTGCTTTATATGATGGCATCCGATGGGGAAATTGAAGCGGCAGAAATCGGTCAACTCCAATCAGTTGTTGGCGGCGATCAAGAACTGGTAAATAGTGCCATCAAGTATCTTCGTAGCGTTAAGTACGAGCAATTCTTGGTTGATGCCGCTGCAATTTTGAGCGAGCAGCAAAAGATGTGCGTTTTGATTAACATGGCTGACTCCCTGCTGTCCGATGGCAGAGCAGAGCAATCGGAACAACTGGCGTTCGGCAAAGCTTTGGCTCAGTTCGGCATCACCGAAGACCGATTCAAACCCTATTTCGAAGCGATCGCAATCAAAAACAATCGCTCAATTTTTTGACCTAAATCAGCAGTATTGAATTGATTTACTGGGTGCAGACCGTCTCGAACACTGTTTCGCTATCGGTTTGAGGCATCACTAAAACCCAAGCCTTAGTGTTTGCGGTTTTGGTAGATAGCTTCTCACCGGCTGCCATGAAACCGGTGTAGGTGGTTGCCCGCATGGTCAAAATATCCATCTGAGCCAATTCCCAGGTCAACGCCACTGAGTTAACAGCCAATGCTGCCAACCCAGGCGGCCGCAGCACCCGGTGATGATGACCCAAGCGTCCTTCCCTAGCCTAAGGTGGCGCGGGACTGTGCCGGCAGGTGTTTGGGATTGTTTGAGCAGACGAGATATCGGTTGTCCAAGTGCCGGGTATGAAACTACAGTGTGTTCATTGCTACACAACCAAAGGACCACGCAATGAGCACACTGACAACAGGAAGAACCCCTGAGCGACACCGATCTGGATGAAAAATTCATGGAACTGGCCAGCCCGGTCATTGGTGCCGCAGCGGCTCGCCAGCTCTTGCGAACCTTGTGGGCCATGGATGTGCAGCAAGACATTTGCTCGCTGCAGCGCTGACCGCTAAGGTGACCTGCACGACCCACGGTGAGCTGGCTGTGTCACAAGTGCGCGTGCTCACCCGAGCTCGATACTTCAGGCCACTTTCTTCAGGTCGGATTCAATGAAATCAACAAGTCAGCAAAAAGGCTTTGGCAAGCTGCGGCTCTTTCCCATACTCAAGTAACACGGAGGCACCATGAGTACGCTGACATAACGCATTGGGCAGTTCACCTCGGCGCTTGAGCGCAAGCTAGAAAAGGCGAATCAATCAGGTCCCGAGTCACGTTGCAAGGCTCATCCCCTGAGCCCCGGCCACCGGAACATTCTCCTCACCCACCCACCCACACCCCATAGAATCAATACGCAATCATCATCGCCCCTATGGTGCTCGGACCGAAAGGCAGTTTATGAACTTCAGGCTTTCGTCCTCTCCGCTTGTAGCCCTGCTCACCATCACGGGACTGCTGTTTGGGTGTGGGGGTGGAGGCGGGGGAGCAGGCTCACCGTCGGCCGCAGACGCCCAGGTAGCAGTCTCTGGCATCGCCATCGACGGCTTTCTTAAAAGCGCCCAGGCCTTTTTGGACTTGAACGACAACGGCAGCCACGACGAGGGTGAACCCAGCACCTTGACCGACAGCAACGGCGCCTTCACCCTGACGGCCACGCCAGCTCAAAAAGCGGCGCACTCCGTGGTGGTGCTGGCCATTGCCGGCCAAACCGTGGACCAAGACATTCCGGGCGTGGCCGTCACCAAAGGCTTTACCCTGATGGCGCCACCCGGCAAGCCCGAACTCGTCTCGCCGATCACCACCAGCGTGATGGCCAGGGTCAGCGCGGGGCAAACGCTGCGCGAGGCTGAAGACGCGGTCAAGGCCGATTTGGGTATGCCGGGCATTGATGTCTACAAGAACTACATGAACGCCAAGGCCACCGACCCTGCCTACCAAGAGTTGCACAACCTGGCCGCGGCCATGGTGGAGGTGGCCAAGAACGTGGAGACTTCAGACCCCAAGTCATCTCTGCCGCAAAAGCTGGCCAGCTTTCGTACATCGGTAGACACAGAGGTCTTGGGCCGCTTGGCTGCCATCAAGGCCGCGCCCAGCATTACTGCCGCCCGCACCGTCGTCAACGACTCAGTCAGCGTAGGCACCTTGCGCCTTTATGCCGCCGCCGCCCAACTCACCTCCCTGGTGGACCTTGCAGCCAACACCGTCACCTTGAATTGGCTCGACAGCTTTCCCAGCGGCACCCGTTACGACATCAAAACCCAGAACCCTGACGACAGCTTCACCACGGTGGAAAGCCTTACCGGCGCAGGCGGCAGCAACAACAAACTCAGCTGGTCGCGCGCCCTCACCACCGACAAGACCTACCGCATTGATGCCCACATTGCTTCTGCCACCTTGGCGCTGCAGACCCCGCAAAAACAAACCACGGTGTCAGGCCGCATTCCCGGGGCCGCGCCTGAAATTGTGCTCAGCAGCGATGAGCCCGCATCCGGTTCGGTGCAGCTGAGAATAGGCAACGGATTTACCTATCCGTCGGTGAGCTGGTACTCCGACCTGCGGCTCATTGGCACTTCCACCACAGGCGCGGGGAACCCAGTCACCTGGAACACCAGCACCGAGACCAACAGCGCGCACCTGATCGTGGCCAAGATCCAGGTGGCGAGCGACTCCTACATAGAGGTGCGAAAGGTCATCAGCGTGGCCAACTCCAACCTCGCGTTGGCGGCCCAGGTTTCAGGCACCACCGGCACCATCAACGTGGACGTGAGTGCCAGCTCGCAATACGGCATTGCGCGCGTGGAGGCGGCATTCGATGGCG
>Ga0247831_1007347_pt1 | contig 12367 bp, 14 predicted proteins | sample LaCruzMarch2015__9_FD_192406 | JGI IMG/M metagenome (GOLD analysis project Ga0247831, IMG submission 192406) | Freshwater microbial communities from meromictic Lake La Cruz, Castile-La Mancha, Spain - LaCruzMarch2015_1m | ecosystem: Environmental > Aquatic > Freshwater > Lake | place: Spain...
TACTGCACCGCCCTTGCTCTCGACGGCGATGGAATCTACTGCCGCTGCTGCCGCGACGGCGGCGACGGCGGCGCAATCTACTGCCGCTGCTGCCGCGTTGCCGCCCGGAAGGTCCGGACCATCCGGGCGGCTGGACCCTTCCTATGTTGCAGCGTGTTGATTTGAGCTAGTATTCCATTGCGTTGAAGGACGTTAGGAGGATGAGTCAGATAATTCTGCGCCGTAGCCAGTGATGCCTGATTCGCGGAAGCCCTCATCAATTGATCCTCACTGGCCTGTACCCCTCCTGCTTCTGCTATCTTCATAAAAAAGCCTGTAATGCACCTGCCGACGCAGATTCGCTGATAACAAAGAACATTAGTAATTCATATCAAATGTACATAGTGCCGCATATGTTTGTTCTCAGTCAAAAAAAACTCACCGAATCTTGTCCCCCCCACGCAAGAACTGCCGTGCATGGTCAATGCGCTCTGCAGAGTCATCAGACAAGGTTGACGCTTTCTTCCTCTCCATTACCGTCATGACGACTTGGTTATAGTCAGTAACACTACAAACGAATGAACACGAACAGACGCAGATCTCACAGGTGCCGCCGCAGTTAGTGGGGCAATTTCCACCCAACCAAGCAAAGGCAAATTTATTGCAGCAACAACGTATGAGCAAAGGTTTCTGCTCTAGTACTGGCTTCTTGAGAGATGTATCACTCTTCTTTTTGGTCTTCACCACCTCATTGTATGCAAGGACTTCCGTCTTGTATTTGTCGGCATTTACCTTGTTAGAGGACTCGATTTCCTTCTTCCTAGTCCAGTCGATTTTATCATGGCCACAATGTCCACAAACGGAAAATTGCTTTGCTCCACCGGGTTGGAAACATCCCCTAGGATCATATGGACAATTCATTTCAGCGTCTGAAAATGTAATATTATGTACGGTACACGGATATTGAGACAAGATATAGCGAAGGATAAACACACACAAGGGTGCGGCACTCACCTGTTAACTTCACCGATTTCATATACCTAACCTTTTCTCCCTCTTCCTGTAGCTCCTTAGCACACAGCACATGAACTCGTCCAAGAGTAGCGATCAAGTTGGACAACGTCTTACCGGATTTGGATCGGGAGGAAGGTATTGTCACGTGAGGTTTCGTAATGTCTAATATCACAGTATAAACCTCGGCAAGATTCTCGGCCAGAATATTCTTCAATGAGTTCCGTTTGTTGAGCGTATCAGGTATGGCCTCTCTCAAACGTTTCGCAAAATACGTCGCCTCTAAGGCACGCATGTCCGCCCGCTCGGCTAAAGTAAGTATATCAACCCGACTGCCCACAAGGTCGGCCATCATTCCCATGAGTTCGTCGATACTAAACGAAAGACCCCCACCACTTGAGTTTCTTTTCAACATCTTCGCGATGGCACTTTTCATTAGGACATCATCCAATTCCGAATCGCCCAATTCTTTTCCACGTCTATACGCGACAAGGACTCGTTGAGGATCAATAGAAAAGCCCGCCTCGTCAACACGTAGATCTTCCTCACCGCCACTGTCGTCGCATAAATCGTGTATCTCCAATGAGAATCCGGACCCACGAGCAACAGCTGTTGCGGCATGAGTAGACGAGGAGCTGCGTCGACTGCTCATGATGTTGTTGACACGCTGAATTGAGGGAGGGGGAGGGATATTCGATTTCAGCGGAGAGGTGCCGGTCGAATACACTGCACGCCGATTTCGTGGATCCCGGGGCCCATCACGCCCCTTCTTCCTCTTACTGGGCGACATGGCAATGAGTAGGGTGAGAGTAGTACCGCCGTTTAGGCCATGGCATTGGTCGAGGGAGGAGATGACGGAGTGAGTGGGTTATCTCCCACTACGTTTGGGATATTTCCCGCGCGCTGGGAGAATTAGATTGATTTGGAAAATGTAGTAAAAAAACAGTAAACTAAAAGCCATATTATTCACAAGTAATGGCAATTTAAAAGAAACAGGCATAAAAAAAAAATGGTGCTGTGCAAGACAAAAGCCCAATAACGGTCGTTAAGGGTACTTTAAAAGCCATTTGACAGCGGTCGTGGTAATATAAAAGTCAAATCATCGGTAGTGGCACATGAAAAGCCATTTGCTTAATCCAACAGTAGGATTAATTTTCACCCAAAAATAATGCAGTCAGAGAGTGTTAAGAATCCGCTCTCACAGAGCGTAAAGAATCTTTCTGTCTCCGGCAAATTTGTTCCAGTTTTCACGTGAATCTCATTTCGGGTGAAAATTCCTTCTTTTTACTCCGAAAGCAGAACTTCGATACAGGCCTAATGGTCAACCTTGCGCAGCTGATCAACAAGCCGCGAAGCAGACGATGGTTTTTACACACCTAAGAGAAGCAGTTTCCTTCTCGAATTGCGTATCAGCGCGGACTATTCTCCTCGAATCTCTCCCGCAGAACGTGGCAGCAGGCAGGAAAGATTTACCCTAAACGAACAGGAGCATCCAAGTGAATCGACAGCATGACAACTCCCGATACTTCTATCGATACTGCTGCGTCGGTCTTGAGAGAACGCCGAATGAAGCATGACGACCCTACTAGCCATGCTCTTACTACCGAGAAGGACTTTGAGTTGGATTGGAATGAGCTCAACCAGGAAGCAGAGGAAGACGAACTGTATGAATTCCCAGAAAGTACAAACACCTTCCTCATCACCGAGAAAGTATTCTCCTTTGGCTTTGCTACTGGCATCATGGTCCAAGTACTCTCCATGACGTGTCTCATCAGCGCGTTCAGGAATCAAATAAGTGTGGGAAAACATACGAATGCATTGGGTATGGCAGCTGAAGTTAGTTCAGAAGTTCACATTACAAGATACATTGCTATTCTTATAGCCATCATCAATGAAACAGAGGTCCCACATGCGCTCGAGCTAATAGGGAAGGCATTTCAACAGAAAGCATCTGCCAAGGATAGGATTAGCTTCAAACGAATCCTATTCTCTTCTTTCATGCGTCTCATGATTGGTTACACATTCCTTTGTTCTGTATTTGTTGTTGTTGTTCAGGTAACAGACGTGCTCAGTATGTTTATGAATATTTTGGCTCTCCAGTTTGTGGAGAGTATTGACGATATAATCTACGATTTGGCAAAGCGAGGATTTCTTGGTCGCGCAGTTGAGACTGCATGCAAACCAGTGTCCATTGTAATTGATGAAACATCAAGCGATGGAAAGCTTACCTTTACAGCCCTCTGGTCACGCCGCATTGTTAGAATCTTTTACACTTTTAACATTATTTTCGGGTAAGTGAAGCAAGACTAATATAATTTAATTTTTGTCGTCGCTAACAAATCTGGCTTGTTGTTGTTATTTTGTAATTTGCGAAGCTGTTTAAGCGTAACTTATTTCGCCAGCACCCAAAAAATTGGTGAATACCGCTGCAAGTCGATCACCGTTATGTTTGGAGATGGTTTAATAGGAGGACCAACAGCATTAGACGAGTACTGGGGCGGTGCTTACGTCAACGGCGAAGAGAAGCTTCTAATCTATTCTCACTTTAACGGAGTTTACGTCGAAGATGGTGAGTACTCTTGTCAATTTTGCATGGATGTGAACGATCATTATCAATTACTCACACATACACATGTTACTACTTCTACATAGGCATTGTAAATGGCTTTCCTAGGTTTGTTGAACAAAACAAGGTGCAAGCAGATCCGTATGAAGAAATTATTCCTGCTGAAATCATCTACTGTTCAGACCTCGGGTCCTGGGTTTTTTGGCATCCTAACATCAAGACCTCTCCACCCGATAAGCCCGAGTATGAGGTAAGTTAAACATTATTTACATCATACATCCTCAAGTATTGTCCATATTATCTATTCCACTATTGATACTAAAACCTTTTGCTCCTTCTTTCAGAACGAATGCTTTTGGCTCATGAAAACTGAGCCAACCGATTCATTTGACATCCTTGAAACTGGTTTGAGTCAGTGGTACATGTGGGATGGGAGCGTCCAGCCTGGAATCAATGTTGTTGTGAAGTGCAATGATTGTGGAGCACCGGGTGATAAGGAGTCATGCAACTACAACGGAGAGTGTGCTCTGACAACGCGGTGCAAATGTGATACTGGGTACTATGGAACTTATTGCGAATTCAAATCTCCATGCAATGAGATTGAATGTGAGTGTTTGATTTATTACCCTAATTGGGTATCGTTGTTTGTGCAGTTTGTCCTCATAATCACGCCTGAACCACAACACTACAGCTGAAAAGGATGAGGACACTAAGCTTGCATTAATTGGTCACCCCGCTAATTTCCTCACAATCTATGGAAAGCCTGTCTACTTGATTAACAACATGAGTGGACAGCCAAATTCTCTCCTTCGCCTTGGTTATCCTGAATTTGATACAGGCGCTTTTACTGATGATGACTTTGTGTATTATAACAATGTTACTACCGAGTTCCAAGAGTTCATGGAAGGACCTTATTCTGTCATTCTAAAATATACTGGGCTACGTTGGCTTGGTAAGTCAAAAGCCAGCTTTGGTTGTACCACAATAATGAAAAAGATTACATTTTCTTATCAAATGCTTTCCTTTGCCATTTCTTTCCCCACGCCAACTAGGTTATATGATGCCAGAAGGAAAGTATTACTACAGTAGCACCGTAAGTGACGCCCCGGAGGAGTACCACGCGTAAGTTTCTTATCTCTATCTGTGCGACAAATTACTTACAATATATTCATATAACATTATTGTTCTCTGACTCATCATTGTTTCTCCTCCACCCATGATTTCTAAATCCTTCAGCTTCTGGGACAATGCCTTCAGTGGCCTAGGTGAGGCAGACAATTCTACATTCCTTATCAGTGCTCCAGCCATAGGCACATTCGATCCAGTCGGAGTTGACTTTTACGAAATGCGTCGTAGGAACGTCCCAAACAGTACCTTTGACTACGGTCCTATGGGCGTGCTCATTCCTCTTATTCCGTACCAGGGAAGTGGTTTCTTTCACTGCAGTTACTAAGAATGTTGACAGATGATCAATACTGTATAAGATGAATACTGGTGATGAGCGATGTTATTTGACCACAACAGTAGGGTGAAATTGTTTGTAGGTGTGAGAGTGTTTCAGTTTGTTTGTAGATGTTTAAACTATTGTTATGGAAGATATAACCAGCATGAATAGGATTCCGTGTTTAAAGTGTCATGCGAGAGAGAGTGGAAACGTGTTAAGTACTTTATATAAACTTGTCCTTTAATATCTATTCAAGAGCCTGGCATATCAAATGTAGAAGCAAATGACTCTACATCTTTTTTCAATATAGTCAGTTCCATCATCAAGTCATCATTCTCTTTCAAGGTCGTCTCAAAGACAGTTAACGATACCTTAATATTCCTTTCTTCGTTCTTGTTGGCGGCAGCAGCAGCAACATTCTGTACCTTCACTGCAAGTTGATAACCACGATGTAATAACTCTGCGACATATTCAAAATCAATAATCCCTAATCCTCGACTTGTAAGTGCTGGTGTACCTAATCGTACTCCACCCGGATTAATTGCAGACTTGTCACCCGGTATACTATTCTTATTCGCTGTCATACTTGCTAATTCAAGTATTCGTTCCACCTTGGAACCCGTCATACCATTATCATCATTACTTCTAACATTCCATAATACAATATGATTGTCTGTTCCACCGGTAACAAGAGTATATCCCCGATGTATTAATGCATCACCCAATGCTCTGGAATTCCTAACAACATTAGATGCATATATTTTAAATTCAGGTGTGGCAGCTTCACGTAATGCCACAGCCAATGCAGCAATTTGATGATTGTGTGGTCCACCCTGTAGCATCGGAAACACTGCCCGGTTAATACGTTCCATATATTCTGATTTTGCAAATATCATACCTGATCGTGGACCACGTAATGTTTTATGTGTTGTACTAGTAACAACATCGGCATATTCAAATGGTGATTGAGCGACGTTTCCAGCAACTAATCCTGATATATGTGCCATGTCCACCATTAGTAGTGCCCCGACCGAATTGGCAATTTGACGCATTCTCTCATAATTCCATTCACGACAATATGCACTTCCACCAGCAATTAATAATTGTGGCATAAACATGTTGGCACGAGATTGCATGTCGTCATAATCAATATACCCGGTAGTGGGGTTGACAATGTATGGAAGTGATTCAAAGTAAACACTCGTCGCGCTGACTTTACGTTTGGGCGTACGGAACCCATGTGTTAAATGTCCACCGCTGGGCAAGTCTAATCCCATGATACGATCATGTGGCTGTAGTAGTGCGGTGTAGGTGGCAAAGTTGGCTGGCGAGCCAGAGTATGGTTGGACATTGACACCCCATTCATTTGGGTTGAGATTGTATAGTGCTAATGCCCGGTCCATACAGAGTGTTTCGATGTCGTCAATGTATTCATTCCCACCATAATATCGTTTGCCCACTTGTCCTTCGCTATACTTGTTGGTGAGACAACTACCCAGTGCTTCACGTACAGCGGCACTCGCAAAGTTCTCAGAGGCGATTAGTTCGAGTCCCGTGTGCTGTCGTTTGTCCTCGAGGGTGATTAGACGATGAATTTCAGGATCGGCAGATTCTAAAATCGAATCAGACGAGGAAGAAGAGGCAATGGCAGTGCCAGCGGCTGAGGGATTTGTCGTCTTGTTTGCTTCGTCATGGATAGTAACATCGTGGGATGATGGAGACGTGGTTAATGATTCGACAATATCTCGAAGAGACGAGGCCCTCTTCGACGTCTGTCGTCGATCAACTACTGAATTAGAAGGAGGCGAAAATGATGAAACGACGACACGTGGTGATTGCACCGCTGCTAGAACGACAAGCAGTGCGGTGGACACCAACGACGCATGCCGACATCGTTTGGTCATCATGAAGGTTGATGCTCGTGTGTGTCGAGTCAGAATAATGATTAACCCTTGATAACCGTGGCAACTTTTTTCAGTACCGAGCCTACGTAGGAACTAGTGGCCAATTCAAGAATCTTAAATAGCGTTATATCGAGAATAGATGATGTCACAAAAAACGGCTGTCCATATATTAAACTATTAATATCTATGGATAGTCGACTATCAGAGCTACCTAATCGCATTTCTACCCAGGACCTAACTCATCGTAGTAGCGGCGATATTAATGGTCAAAGTCAAAGTCTACTGGCCCGAAATTTACCGGAAATTGTCTATGTAAAGTACGTCCAGTCAACAAAGGGTTAATTACCATGAATCAAATCCAACAAACTTGAATTTCATTAATGACCCATACATCCAATCAAACACACATGCAGATCTCCATGACGGCAGGAACTATTCCAGGATCTTGAACAACCACCCCAAAGCAATCTGACAGAGAAATTTCCTTCCCAAGGCAAACAACTCTTAAATATGGCACCCCCTGTAGAAGAAGGAAGAAGAGGAGGTATCCATCGCCAACTCCCCATACATACTACTAAACCCCGGGTTCAACCCATAGATCATGAACACACCACCTAATGGTTTTGTAAATGGTAAGGTAGACAGCACGATCCAGAGTCAGAGTAGTCCTCAATGTCAACGCCAATGAAGAAGGAATCCAGATAATAAAAAGAATAAGCAACAGTAACCTTCTGTCCATCAAAGAAGGTGCGAAAGGTGCCAAAGATGCTGGTGGTGCATGGAAAATGAAAAGCAACAACCCCAAAGCGGAAGTGCTACCGATCATGTCTCCATAGGAAGAAATGTAGTTAATAATATTGACGTCTTTCGCCATCGTTGTGTAGCACTAGATGCTAGGAAGCCAATGACGATAGGATAGCTGTCTTCTTAGGTTATTTTCTACATAAATGTAATACATGAGTCTCGATTCCCATTCAAAATTCAAATCACTGTCCTATTATCACTGCCTAAGGGCATATGATAATAGTATCGTCCAGTACGGAATTCCTAAAACTAAACCCTAACCCTAAAGACCTGTCTATTAATTCGAATTTGTTTCATCGAGAAAGCGATAAAACCTCCGCACACAGTTGCAACAAAGCATGGCAAAATCGTTGTACTATGCCGGACCGTCTAGCACCCCCCACGACACTACCGCCGGAAGAATAGTAGTGCGGCCGCATTGCTCTTCGCTCACGTCTCGATCAAATACCGCTCTCCATCTTTTACAGCCCCTCTCTGGTTTTTCAGAATAACTTTGTACTTGCAATTGAACAAACGAAAGACTGCTCCATAACGATTGCCTGAGAATAAATAACCATCAACCAGCAACTGTCCAGCAGGTGCTGTACTATCCATCATGGCTGCAATTTTCTTCTCAACAATTTCAACAAGATGATGACCACTTTCTATCACAGTATCAACTGACTTTACAAGATTATATAGAACACAGTCTTGAATATCAGAGCAATCCACAGACGGTCTTGAAGACCATCTCAAGAGTTTTCCCACATGATGATTCAAGCATTGGAAGTCAAAACCGGGTAACATGTGGAGCTGATGCTGTCATTGGACACGTGTTGCCGTTTCTAATCCATGGATTTTTTTATTTGAAGTGAAAAGTAGATTATGACCATTTGCAAAAAAACTATTTGTTGATAGACCCGATTTAATGATCATTCACAGGCACCTAAAAGTAAACAACATTGCCAAACGCTAGTATAGGTGAGGTACATTAGAGATATCGTAAGGAAGTTTCCTTGCTGAAATAACCAATATGAATCTACGGCCAATCTCTCATTAGATAAACATATTTAACATTTGTACCACAGACCTAGGTAACCTATTGTTTAAACATCGCCCCCCAATTATCTACATAAATCACATCTTCACACCTCTGAGAATGAAAACAGAAAACTCGGATCCAATTTCGGATCTATATCTGAAAGCTTTTAGATTCATCATTCTTTCTTAATTCCTTTTCCTTATTCCTTCGTCGACGTGTAACCTCATCCACCAATACTCTCCGTCGTGTACTCTTACTACTGCTTCTAATTCTCGATTTATTGTTATTACCTGCAATTGCCATATCAAGATTCCTTGTACTCGTTAGGACGTCACGTACAAGTTCCTCAAGTACTACCGCCTTTGTTGTCGCCATACCACCTTCGTCTGTGCCATTAATCTTCTCTGCACTAGCAGCAGCAACCTTCTCACGTTGACAATAGGGAGATCCCACTCTCTCCTTTTGACTGTCAGACGTATTGTTATTGCTATCATTTACTGACTGTTGTCGAAGTTCGGTAAGTTCATTCCGTGTAAAAGGAATAAAGTCTGTACCTGACTTACCCACATTATTATATGAGGTAGTCACATCTTTGCTACTCTTGTTATTGACCTTGGCAGTCTTTACCGAACCATCAAATGTAGTTGGGTTGCTTGGGAGGTCAATCCTTGCTATATGGTCTGCTGTCGAACCAGTCTCGGACTCCTTTTGAGTAGAAATATATTTATGTGACGTACTTGGTCTCCGTGTGGGCACTTCAATCCCCTCGGACACGATATGATCTCGTCCATCCACGTGTATTAAGGTATCCGATGCGCGGGGTGTTTCGTCAATGATTGGTGATAGTAGACTTGAAGTATTCACTGTTGTCATTGGAGCTGCATCAGTGAAAGTGCCACCACCACCCTTCATCGTCATCTTCGTCATTCCGTCGTTGATGTTGCTGTCAATCACAAGAGCTGTTGGTTTCTTCTTCTTCCATTCACCGGGCATTTTAAAGCTTGACAACGACGGACGAACAATATCATCAAACTTGAACCGTTCAGATGATGATCGTTGACGTATGACTGTGGAATCCTTGCTGCTCATACTGCTATTGCTCTCTTTACTACAGCTTTCTTTGCTGTTAAGACGATGACGAATGTCTGTCACCAGTCCGATCTTCTGACTTTTAGTACTTATCGCTGAGGTGTTGTCGTTCGTTTCGTCTGTAACAACATTTGTTGGCTTCTTCATGTCTACTGCATGTACAGCAACAACATTCGCAGTCTTTAACATTGCACTCGATGTCTGATCGATAGCTACTTCCGTCTCTTGTTGTGGTTCCTCTTCTGGTAATTGGTTCAGAGGTGTCATGGTCCTTGTGGAAGATGCTTGGAGTGACAAGGATCCCATCGTTGCAGTCTCTTTTGTAATGTCTGAGACTACAGTGTTGGCCATACTCTTGCTTCGATCATGTGTTATGGTGTCAGGTAGAGGCCTCTTCTGGTGGGGCTTATTCTTGCTCCGGCTTAATTCCACACTTCCTGCATTCGTCTCGTCTTCGTCATAACTACAGCTATCATCGTCCAGGGTAATACTATTCGACGCTTTGGACCAGAATGACGAACGACTCTCAGGTGGCTCATAGGATGACTCCGATCGTGAATCTACTGTGGAGTCATCCTCATATTCGGATGATAGTATAGTTTCCGAATCATCGAATGACATCGATCGTCGTGACCTACGACCGCTTCGACTGTTACCACGCATACCTCGTCCACCTCTAACAGCACTGCGATGACGACTTCGACTACGACTTGGGCGTCTATTACGAGGTGACGGTGAGACACTGTACTTTTTCGAGCGCCCCGTTGCCTTGGGTGTTACCGTGCTCATTAGTCTACCCAAGAAGGACCCACGGGAGCTCGCTAGGAATGATCGTTGATCAAAGTATTGTGAATCCTGTGATGCCGCAGATGCCGCCGGAGAGAATGGCTTGCCTTCATACATGGTTGGACTTGTTGGTGGCGAGAATCCCTTATCTTGCTCATCTTGGGCAGCAGCACAGCAGCAGTTGACAAAGCAAATTAGACTAAGCGAAACGAAGACGAATAACCCAATGAGTAAATCAATGACTAAATCCCACTGCTGCTGGGTCCAGCTACTAGGTGGGCTTTCGTAGAATTCCCATGCCGTGGTATTGGCCGTGGATTCAAAGTCGTGGAATTTGGAGATAGCCGTGGTCTCCCAATTCTGAATCATGGAGACATACTTGGCCACTCGGTCATCATCGCCATGCGCATCATAGATCGATACGGAATCATCATCCGCAGTCGAAGATGCTACATATCCATCATCATCATTACTTGCCAATAGCCGTACATCGTCTTCGTTGAGGAGGGGGGACGATGAATCAGTGAGTTGAATCGGTCGACGCAATCCACTTTCAATGCCACCGCGATTTGTCAACGTTCCGCTTTGCTCTCCTGTAATCGCTGCTACTTGATTCACACCCCTCAATGATGATGAAGACGACGACGACGACGACGATGATGCAGCAGTAACCGTCACTGCCAACACCAGTGGCAAACGCCGCTTCATTCTTATTATCGTCGGCGGCACTGAATGAGATGTCTTGGGGGCCGTTCTTCTTGAGAGATTTTGGGCGATGTGACAAGAAAGGAATTCGATACAAACATACATACATATCTTCATTTTGAGCGAAAAACCCTAACCCTAACCCCCCAAACCCCAAGAATGTACATAAAAATACCAAAAAATCTAAGAACCTCATGTGCATCTTTGCCTTTGGAATATTGTTTCGCAACATTTACACGTTTAATGATCATCACCGTGCTGCTCCATCAAGCTAGGACGAGGTGGAGAATTGAAATTTAACATATAATTATTTTATGAAAATAACAATACAATACACCAATATATGTAGTCTAAATGAATGAGACATCCTAGTTCGCACGTTGCTTCTTTCTGACAGATCTGGCCCTTGCCTTTTCCCTTGCGATACGCTTTTTCATCATCTCCGCAAGTGCCGACTTGCCATCTTCGGTGAGATCCTCTGACAAATAGCTCTTGAGTAGGTGATCTTCGAATTTACCTATGCCTTTAATCGGATCATCAAACCCGTTGTTAAAGGTATGTAAACAAGTGGTTGTATAATAGCGGCTGGTAACCGTCCACTTGTGTACTTGGTCCTTCTTGCCATTAGCAAGTCGAAACAGTAGTTCACTCGATTTCTTGAATCCCTCATCTATTTTGGCACGATGATCTTCCAGCTCGGTCCCAGCCATGGGACCCTTTGGGATGCCACCTTTCGCCTCGCTTAACGCCACATGTTCCTTCTTCTTGGTACTCCCTTCCTCCATGCGTCCGAGTTTGCTGCCACCTTTCGCCTCGCTTAACGCCACATGTTCCTTCTTCTTGGTACTCCCTTCCTCCATGCGTCCTCGCTCGCAGCCACCTTTCGCCTCGCTTAACGCCACATGTTCCTTCTTCTTGGTACTCCCTTCCTCCATGCGTCCTCGCTCGCATCCACCACCCTTCACGCTTTTCTTCCCGTGGGCTACTTTTCTCGCCTCGGTCCAAAAGTCATTGGGTAGATGCCCCAGATTGTTCACCTCTCCACGATCGTACATTTC
>Ga0247831_1007348_pt1 | contig 12367 bp, 12 predicted proteins | sample LaCruzMarch2015__9_FD_192406 | JGI IMG/M metagenome (GOLD analysis project Ga0247831, IMG submission 192406) | Freshwater microbial communities from meromictic Lake La Cruz, Castile-La Mancha, Spain - LaCruzMarch2015_1m | ecosystem: Environmental > Aquatic > Freshwater > Lake | place: Spain...
AGTAGACGGGAAGGATGATTAGCTCAGGTGCCAAGTCACCAAGAGCTTTCATGCGGCTGTATAGGGTTTCACAAGCAGTGTCAATCTCCTCTTGACCAGTTAGGAAGAGTAGGATGTCCCCCGCCGGCTCCGAGAGATGAATTTGCATTATGGTAATGAGAGCCGCGTCCAAATAGTCGCTCTCGGGTTCTTTGGTGTAAAGGATCTCAACCGGGAAGGTCCGGCCTGGTATTGTGAAGATCGGGCACTCCATAAAATAGGAACTAAACTTCTCGGCATCGAGCGTAGCAGACGTTACAATCAATTTGAGATCTGGACGTCGAACGCAGAGATCCTTGAGCAGTCCGAATAAGACATCTGTGTGTATTGTGCGCTCATGCGCCTCATCCAGCATCAATGCTCCGTAACGCTTAAGATCGTTGTCAGCTAAATACTCACGCATCAACATGCCGTCGGTCATATACTTGATGATTGTTGCCTGAGACGTGACGTCCTCAAATCGGATCGAATATCCCACTTCCTCCCCGAGTGTACAACCAAATTCTTCCGCAACGCGCTTTGCTACTGATATGGCCGCGACTCGCCTTGGTTGTGTACATCCGATCATTCCATTCCGCGTCACGCCAAGCTCATGTAAGTACTGAGTCATTTGTGTCGTTTTTCCGCTACCCGTCTCGCCGATTACAACGAGTAATTGATTCTCGGCCATAGCACGCAACAGTTCTGGCTTTAATCTGCATACCGGCAAGCTCTCCCTCTGTTCCTTTATCGACTTGTTTGATATGATACCAAAGGACAGTGTTTTACTCTCCGCTTTCTGTTTCCACTCGGGAGCACCATCAAATGCACTCATGTTGATGCTACGTAACTCTTGTGCGAAATGTCGTTCTCCAGCCTCGGGTAAAGGATCTTCCCATGGACGGTTCAGATCTTTGGGTATCGAATCAACGAGTTGATTGGCCTGTGCCTGTCGTAATTCACGACGCTCCTTCGCGAGAGTCCCCTGCTGCATCGCCGCACGCTGGAGCGATCCATCAGGATTCTTCACTATCCGTACAGGTTCAAGATCTCTACCCGACCGACGAGTCTGTCCACGCAAGAATGATGGCTCAATCTCGGCAAGCTCGACCTCCGTCTCCTCCTCGGTGGTTTCCTGTGCTAGCATGCCCATTCCACTATCGTTGTCGAATGTAGGATACTGCTCCACGGGCAAAACCCCTGAACGTATAAGTTGTTGCGCCTCGAACAATTCCTGTTCTGTAAGTTGTTGCTTCCGCCTCACACCACCGCCTCCTCCCCCTCCACTATTGCCCAGCTGTCCTGGTCTATCACGAGTGGACGCGGGTCCGTGAGCATCATGCATCTGACGATGAGTAATATTATCAGCCTCCTCCTCCTCCTGACGTCTCTTCAGCGCTGCAACATCTAGACCAGGATGAACGACTGATGCAGACGCTGTGGCAGTCTCTACGGAGGTGGAGAAAGTTGCTGATGCTGCCATGGTCCGGTGGGGCATTAGATCACGCCCCGACGCCTGATCTACATCCTTCATACTGAGCATAAGTCCACCCTCCCCAGCCCCCCCAGCGACGCCACGTGTACCGATGGATATCAATTTGACATAAACTTTTTGTCCTGGACGTATACCCGCATCTCTTGGCTTTTCGATTCGTGTCTTTGATACGTGTGACAGGTGGACCATACCAGAAATCTTAGTTGCCGTTGTCGGGCCAGTGCTGCCACGGGGATCATTCATATCGACGACTACACCAAAGTCTAGCACGCGTTGAACCGTTCCTGAATAAATATCGTACAATTTTAACCCTCCCAATAACACTTGCTCCTGCTGCTGCTGCGTCATCCATGCCGGGAGATTTGACTTTGTTCGTTTCCCTGTATCATTGATTTGTGTCTCATCCGCAACCTCATTCTCGCCGTCTTTTGCATCATTGTTGTTGTCCCATCGTCTCTTGTTCCGTGTCCTAGCATGAACGTCGACATCCTCTTTGCCACCAGACTTTGACATGTCGTGTTCGTAGAATCCATCCTCAAGTGGCACAGAGCCTGTCAAATTTCTCTTGGCCAAACCGGGGAATTGTTCCACCTCTCTCCGTCCTGATAATGATGGTCTAATCGACGACATGACACCAACTCCCACATCGTTGTCATTCTTCCTGCGTTTCTTCCTTTTCTTATCGTCCATTTTAACCAATTGTCGTGCCACACGTGGACTCATATCACATACCACACGTAGAATCCGTGCCGCGAATGTTGGTGACACACCCTCCTCTCCAGCCCCATTTGACATGAGATCATTCCGGAATGATGATAATATGTCAATATCTCGTTCGATGGCCGATGACATTAGTCCAACTCGAAGCGGCGAGGATGGATCGTCAATGTCATCCTTTAAATACACATCGTACAGCGATCCACCCTCCTTAACAAATTGTGCTTTAGCATACGCACGTATTCGACGTTCGGCCAAGTCAATAACAAATTCGGCAAGAGTCCTATCGGATATACCAAGATGATTGTTCGTTTCGGATGCGATGCGAGAGACGAGGTTGAGTGATTGAAGACGTTCGACGGCTGATAGGGGGGCGTCTTGTTCGTCGTCGCCGCCGTCATTGTTCTTGGACTTCTTCCCCATCGTCGATCAGAGTTGGAGAGTATGATGTGACTCCCAGCATAGGAGGACGACGACCACACGACCTACGACCAGACGATGATCACAAAGGATTACCTAGCTTAGGGTACGTATGTACCTACATACTAACGATGCTGGACGCGACGTCTCACGTTGGGATGGGTTGATATTATGATATCGCGTCCGTTGTTCATCTTATTTGCAGCTAGATCACCGGTGGCATTGGGCCGTCGTGATCGTAGTATGATGATGTCGTATGATCATCACTCTCGCCGACCAACGACCGCCTTTCTTTTCAATCCATCAATGACGAAGTTTGTACTGCATTCCTATAGTGGCAAGACTTCTCCTTCTTCGTCTGCTTCGATGCTCATTAACAAGACATTGGACGGGAGAGACCTATACGCAGCCGAGGAAATCATTAAGAAATCACGCTTTATGGGATATGCCACACATTGTACATCGTGGGAGGAGGCACAGACAATACTTGACAGTGTTAAAACTGACCATCCCAAAAGTCGACATGTATGCTTTGGATACATGTCGGGGGACACAGAGCGTTCATCTGATGATGGCGAGCCGTCGGGTACAGCCGGTGCACCAATACTGAATGCCATCAAGGGCGAGAATCTTTCAGACACGCTATGCATAGTGGTACGATACTTTGGTGGTATAAAATTGGGAGCGGGTGGTTTAATCCGCGCCTACGGTAGTGCAGCTCGACTAGTCCTTCGTTCGGCACGTACGACTGTACGCATCCCAACGGTATCTATGCGAATATCAACATCTGTGGCAAATTCGGGTGCCGTGTACGCTGCCTCGACGAGGCATGATGGCGTGATAATGAGCGATGAGGCATACAACGATCGTGGCGAGCTAGAAGTAACGATTATATGCAACGAGAAGGATTGTCAACGTTTGATGGACGAAATTATTGACGAAACTAGAGGAGGTGTGATCTTCCTCTGAAAATGATACGATATTCTGAAAGATATTTGGAAAGCTACTCTTATCAATGCAACTTCGAGTGATTAGCTACATGGACGAACGAAAGAGATAGAGAGGAAGGGACTACAATCATGACCTTCAACAATCCGTCTAGTTTATAAATTCTACAATGTGTAAGAGCAACCCACAACCAACAGCATTTCATAATACCACATCCATCTCCCTTATGCCTTCTTGTCCGCAGGCTTGGCAGCAGGAGCAGCTTTAGCATCGGTGGCCTTGGCAGCAGCGGGAGCAGCAGCGGGCTTGGTTTCCACAGGCTTTGCGGTGGGCTTGGCCTCGGGAGCCTTGGCCGCTGGAGCAGCAGCAGTGGGCTTTGCCTCGGGAGCCTTGGCCGCTGGAGCAGCAGCAGTGGGCTTTGTCTCGACCTTCTTCTCGGGCTTTGCCGACGAAGGGGCACATTCCTTTGAGTTTCCGCAAGCACCAGTCATTGTTCTGTAGTGGGGAAAGAAAGACGGGCGATTGAATGATTGAATGAGTGAGGGTGGAGTGGATGATAAGCAATGACAACCATCGAAGGCGACTCACGAAGAAGAGTTGTTGGGATTGATTGCGCAAAGAGGCAGGAGTCGAAATAATGAGGCGAGTAAAACGAAAACCGAGTCGAATAAAACTATGCTCGCGCATGGTTTTTAAATTTAAACTCCATGGCAGTAGGGAAATAATCAACAAGGGGCAAGAAGCAACCGAAGAGCAGCAGCGAGGACGTGAATTAGGCCGAAATTAGCTGTTTGTCTTCCAAAAATGCAGAGCATGCTGGAATACATCGTTGAACGTCTGCGGGAGGAGCCATTTGGCATTGTAATTCGAGCGGTGAGCGGCTACAGACTTTGTATCATCATTCATGATTGCATGAAACTTCTTACTCTTGGCCTTTTGTCATTTGTGTACCCTCATCTACCCAGGTTGATTTCGATGATAAACGACCTGTCGAGTATCTTCAAATTTTGAATGACATCCTAGCAACATTGAAGCCTGACCTCAAAGCTGACATTCGAGGAGCCCTAACTAGAGACGAGGCTGTCGACGACATGCGGCTTTTCTTGTTGTTGCACCAATGTGATTGCCTTCCCAGTGAAGAAGTCGGATTACACACAAAGGAAACGATTTACCCAATCTTGCATTGGGTTCTTACCAAGTATGAACATCTGCGCAAGCGAACATACCTTTCTCGATTCCTCATGCCCATGGATGTTCCGATGGAGTACATGTCGACGATGAATCAGACGACAGTAAATGGAAATCTTGGAGATCTAATAGAGGTATACAAGCAATTACAAGAGGAGGTGAGAATAACTAGTATGCGATGTCATTATAACTCATTACTCTCTTACGCATCGATTGATTCAGTTTATTGAGTTACATAAGCAATATGAATCCGCGGTTGCAAATGTGGATCGACCAGCATCAGATGTTAGTAGCAGCATCGCCAAGATGGAAACCGATGAGATACAGCTACTTGATCGACTTCAACGTGAGCAAGCACAATCAAGTGGTAAGCCTAATTTTCAACGCCTCCTCTCAGAAGCGAGTGAAATGAGGCAAGCTCAAGATGATGAAATTCGTCTAGAAGGGCAGAAACGTGAACAGCTTCGTGCATTTGCATCTGCCAAGCAACGACTTAAGCAGTCGAAGCGCATGTTGGAAGTAATCAAAAGCTGTGAAGGAAAGCCCATCGAGAAAAAGCTTGACGAACTCGATAGTGTATTCGAAAGCTACGTTCTTCGTTTAGAGGACGAGATCTTGCCACAGCGCCGCAAGCTGGAAATGATGCTATTTCAAGCTGAGAAAGGGACAACAGCGATGCTTGATACACCAGAAAACGATACGGAAGATGTCAACGAGATGGCAACACAACTCGATAATTTGATACAGCAAAAGAAACATGAGCTTGCTAGTATGAATGGCCTTCGTGGAGACACTTTGATGCTCAAGAGGGTACGGGATCACGGATCATATTGGCCTTGTTGTATTCATCATTCCACTTATCTTTCTTCCCAACATCAATTCGTCTTCTTTCTCACTTCAGGAGGCCAATGATGCAGTCTCAAAACTGGAAGCCATACAAAGTGATATTGAAAGGAAGACACTGCTCAAGGAAATGTTGCTTTCTGCGGATGAGGATAAGGAGATTCGAGGCGATTACGAAAGCAATCTTTTGACATTACAGCAGTGTGTGCGTGTGCAGTCTGAAGCCTGCGTTGCTTCAAAGCAAGAGATTGCAAATATTGAGGAGAGTGTTGCTCAACTCAAGCAGACGGAAACGACGCTCAAAGAACAGCACCTCAACCTTGCGGAGCAGTGTCGAAAAGAAGAGGAACGAGTAGGTGTTCTTGGATTTTACGACACGAATGAGCAGCTCATCGCCGCGAGCAAAGAAACGTCAAACATGAACGAGCTAACGTTGCAGGCAGTCGAAGAAATGAGTGCCGTGTCGGAGAAAATTGTTCGTATGATCGATGGGAACAAACAGGATCTTGAGCCAAAGGTCCGTATGCTCAAAGAAAAACGACAGCATCTCGAAACGCTTCAAAAGAGGTACGACGATGAGAAGTCAAAATACGATGGAGCTTTGGCTGAATCAACATCCCACCACAACGATTTGATGAGCGAATGTTCACGTTTACAAAAGGAGTTCGTAGAAAAGGAAGCATTGCTTTGCAGAAATAATGACATCGATGCTTCTACTCTTTCGAGACTGCCAGAATTTGGCGACATGACAACAGATCGAGCAGGGCAGGAAGTAAAGCAGATGACGGCATTCTCGAACTTGAAGAAATTACTCGAGGTGAAAGCTAACTTAGTTCATCGTCAGTAGTCGCGTAATTTATGGTTGTTATATATTGCTATTCCACTTTCACATCTGCATCATTACACTTTCAATTCGTTCGAGGAGACACCATACTGAGCTGCAATTTTATCCAGCTCCTCTTGAAACTTGCTCTTCCTCGCTGCTAACCTTTTCTCAAGTTTTATCGTTGCGTTGATGCAGCGACGAAAGAGATGCGAAATGTATTCGATGTACAACCATCTAAATAGTGGACAGATGGGTGTGGGGTATGAGTGAGTAAAACGTGATACTGCGATAAAAAAACAGAGAAAATATGACGCACTTTGCAATTGGTAATACAAATGCCATCGCGAATGTCACAATAATCAAGTCGTACACATTCATCCTCGTCGGGGAGCCAAAGCGAAAGATGTCGGATTAAGGGCGTTACTGTGGGGGAAGAAATGGAAAAGAAGATGTCAAATTTAAAAACAGAGGGAGAATAGCTCCCCGAGAGAGTGGTGGTGGAGGTAACGTTGCATGAGATCGTCCTCCCGGCGTCGAGATCTGCTGCTGATGACCATCTCCAATTGAATCAGATTATTGTGCCTTTGGCGCGATACTCTGCCTTCAACGGCAACGTCCAATTGTGCCTTCGCTTGAGCTTGTACTGCATCGGGTAGAAGTATGTAGTGGAGATCGTCGTAAGCTGTCTCGGGAGCAATAATGATAAAGAACGTGCTAAGGAGGCATATGCTGTCTCCGCGATGGTAGCACACAACGATTGATTTATTCACTTCTACGACAATTGCTACATGTGTTGGATATTCAAATGGTGCACTGTCGCGTTTGGGTAAGCCGTCAAGGACCAGCCAAACCCCTCCAATTTTCCATCCTTGTCACGAATTGCCATGCGAGCCTCAGCTGACGAGGCAAAATGTACCAAAAACACACGCTGGGTACCATGCTTTCTGTCCGTGTGTTTTCCTTCCACTGTTAACAAGTCGACGATGCCAGTACTTGTAATATTCCAACCGATTGATCGGGTGTAATTGGTGAAATAAGAAGAAACATCTGGTCTAGTATCCTCTTTGATCCCCATCAAATCATAGCCCCGAAAGTAATACTGTATATCTTCCTCAGTGGCTGTCAAGTCAGAAGTTTCAACACGGACCACAGAATCGGAAAGTTTGAGGTGCGAGCTTAAAGAGAAAGCATGCTGCTCCCATGGTAGATTTTCTTTACTGAAGGACGATATGTTAAGAGGATGGGGAGAGAATTCTCGAACACTAAGAATCTTCGAGCCACTTTTCATCAGATGATATGGAGATGCTTGTCTTGCACCTTGATCCATCAACTGACTTGGACTATAAGGATGAGACTGTGAATATCGTTGAATGTAATCGTCAGCATTTTCTTCTGACGCCTCAAGTGGTAGTGTTTGATTACCGTCCCCTCCTTCTGTAGCATTTTCAAGCGAAAGTTCATCCGTCGGTTCCTCATCCCACTTGTCATCTCCCCACATCAACTCTTTTTCGTCGCGACCTTCTTGTTGTACAGACAGCATCATTTCTTTCTTCCCCGCAGCATACTCATATTCAGCATACACACCTTTCCACAATCCCTCTCTCCATTCCTTCCTGTGTTGTTTTAATATCTTGTCTTCGTTTGATAAACCCCATTTGTCTTGCTCTGCACGCCGGATGTGATTTAGTACGGCGTGGACGACACTTCGAGAAGGTAGACGTATAAACCAGCCAACGGGCAGTGCACGATAGGACAGCTGAACTCGTGCTTCTAGAATCATGGGACAGATATCATAAAGTGACGAGAGGTTGATGGTGGTACATTCCTCTTTCGGTGACCAGAGAGGTATATTATCACAGCTGTTGTCATCGTCATCATCATTAATGATTTGGCTCGTGGGATACAGCGTGTCCAGTGCCCCAACCTTTTCCATTGCATTAACCATCGCACGATTATTAAAATATCTCGGATCATGAAGTATAGTATCCAAGTTAATGATCCCTTTTGCTAACTCATAGTTGATAATTTGATTGAGACAAGGGAATAAATCTGACAATTTGGACATGGGCGGTGTGCCGTAGATGTGTAGCCATTCTGACGTTGCGACATTGCGCTTACTTGTTGCGTTGACAATCACATTGGAATCCGCATTATTTCTAATACGCCAACGTGGTCGATCTTTTCGGTAGGCGTACTCATTGTGTGATTGTGCCTGTGAATTAGAATTAGTATCGGCAGTTACAATTGGGTTTGTTATTTTAGGTGTGACATCATGTCGTTGATAGGGATCCGTGTCACGTCGGCGTGTAAATTTATTATCAGCTCCTCTAGTGGTGTTCTTTCCGTCGCGACGGTTGTTTCGGGGTAAATCTTGATACTGCTGAAGCATCTTCGTAAAGTTACTGAAGTCATACGCCTGGATCACATGTTGCTGCTTACGATATTTCCAATTAACTTCTGGTATAAATAATGAGGAGTAACGCACGTTCATTGCTAGAGCGAATCGATGATGCTGATGCAGCAGCGCTAGCACGGTGCGGCTTGTAGCAGCTAATAAGGGAAGAAGTACCATGTGGACGGCGTTGGAGTTGTTTGTGGAGGACCCAGTCCCGCCAAATTGATCCTTTCCCCCCAAAGAGAGACCTCATTGGTAGGTACCTATTTCATTGAGGAAGGAAGAGGAGGAACCATAACGTCGATTTATCTCGAAACTAATTTGTTACGATGATGTTTATTGTGGTGCTTAATTGTATTCCGCACCAAAGTGCTCATATATCACCAGTGTCGTCTTTCCTCTTAGCGTTTGTATTGTTCAGTTTCGCGTTCGCCAGTATAAGGTATCTTTATTCGCTGGAAATCCTCTACACATCCGTATGCGATAGAAACCTTTCTCAGCTATAGCACTGATCAATTCTACGCCGCACCGGCAACGTAATCTCTTAGTCAAGGTGTGACAGTGCTTCACCAACATGTGCCCCTAATGATCGCAATCGCCCCACCAATGCTCCATGTTCCATTGTTAAATCCGCAAGGACGATAATATAAAAATCAGGTCCAGCACTAGCCACTCCCACAACTCCCTAACCATTATTTTTCCAATAGGAAATTAGTCACTGAATAAAGAAAAAGCAAAGCATTGCTCAGCATTCCACTCACATACTCCAAGTCAATTACAATTGTCTTCAAATTAGTTCCAGATTTATCTTTACCATTCGCACCACCACCCCCAGCACTTGTTGATCCCCCACCACCATCTCCTCCTCCCCCATCATTATTTGAAGAGTCTTGCCGGTGTAATGATCCCTGTTGAAACAAATCGTATTCAGGATCGAGTAATAACAATTCCTCCCCCATTCGACGGTAATCTCCCGCAACCTCTGATATGAGTGCCCCAATCGATGCCGCGTCCAATGGCCAATGATCATCGTTCTCATCAGGAGCTGCCCCCATCGCGGCAGAGGAGGACGACTCACCACCGCCATTATTATCATCGATGTACAATTTTGGAGGAGGTGGAGGAGGACTGCCGTGACTTCCCAATAACTCTCCGTTAATGTCGACCAAGAGGATGGCATGTATGCCATCGCCGGCCACACGGGAAAGGACAGCGGGTATTGAACGAGAACGGATCATGCTTGCTAGAAGATAGGTGGAATGTTAAGGTCACCCCCCCCCTAACTTTTGTATTAAGTAAAAACTCAAGACCGTCGTGGTCCTTTTGGTCATAAAATGAGTATCTCTTTCGCGTCAAACGACACGAGAGGGAACAAGCGATTTCAACGCAAAGACGCGTTGCCTTTGTGGAAATGAGTTCAGTCGATAGAATACCAAGTTGAAACGCAAGTAAGAATGATGCAACTGCAGCAGTGAAGATTTGAATTAAACTTGCCTACTCCTTTTGCCACGCGTTGCTGCCTCTCTCTTTAGTCTGCCTCAATAATTGCAAATGATTGCATCGTCCAAGCTGTCACGAGCATTGAGGGCAGAAGATGCAGTTTGCTTCACCGAGGAGGAATGTTTACAGAAGTTCCTCACAAGGAAAACGGGCGGTCATTTCTTCGTTGGTGAATATCCCGACAAAGGTTGCTTTTTGAAGAATGTTCACGGATACTTTGGAACTGGTGGCACGGATGAGGAGATGGCAGTGGCTGAGTTGAGTGGGATTCGAGAGCGTGTCTGGTGTGATATGGAAACAGAGGAACCAACTTCGATGCCTTCAAGTAAGCCGACGGAGTTACTCACTGTCGTCACTCCTGAGCCTACGACTGAGCCAACAGACGAGCCTACTCCGTCTCCAACTGAGCAGCCTACTGCGCTTTCACCAACTAAGAAACCTACACGGAAGCCATCACGCAAACCCAAAACTGAACAACCATCTACGGGAATGCCAACTGAGAAACCTACTGCACCTCCAACCTCGGGAGTGCCGACTTCACAGCCAATAACAATAAAGCCTTCGAAGAAGCCGCTCACTTCGAACCCATCAAAAAGTCCCACTACAAAACCAGTGGAGACAGAGATACCAGAGACGTTAATTCCAACTACTTCATATCCATCAAAAAAAACCACTAGACAACCAGTGAAGACAGAGGTACCACAAACGTCAATTCCAACTACTACTTATCCATCGAGAAGACCCACTAGAAAACAAGTGGAAACAGAGGTACAAGAAACATCAATTCCAACTACTTCTAATCCAACAACGATTCCCACGCACGTAAAAATCCCAACAACTCACCCGAGTGCAAAGCCCGTGAACCCTACAAAATATCCCACGCCAATGCCAATTTCAATTCAGCCATCTAAAGCTGTCACTGAAAGCCCAACAAAGGATGCAGTAGCTCTAGTCGAAAATACATTTACTGAACCATTGAAACCATTGAAACCATCACCTCTTCCAATCAGTAAATCTCCGTCAAATTTGCCGACAGCTGTTCCAAATCCTACCTTGACTCCATCATACACACCAATCACTAATAAACCGACATCCAGCGACACGCTCATGCCCACTTCAAGCATGCCATCATTTACACCAAGTTACTTAGCAACAGGTGAACCTACTCCGCTAAACACTTCCCTTGAACCAAGCTTGGCGGCAACATCTTCTATATCACCCGTCTTTAACGACTTTACAAACTATACGTTAAATCTAGAATTAAATGCTTCCAGCTCGCCATCAACGAAACCAGCACATGTCATTGAGTCTAAAGTTAATGTCGATAGAATCGTGGATTCAAATTCTAATGCAAGCTCATTACAAGACTCGTCGTTGTCTGGTGTGTGGGCTGCTGCGGGTGCGTTAGGTGGGTTAGTTGTCATGTTGATGGCAATGTATGCCTACAAAACAAGAATGGCGAGTAAATTTAAATCACGAGAAGGAGCCTTCCCATCGGAGTGTATACCTGTCCCATCGGAGAATATACCGGTGTGGACAGTTGAGGTCGGTAATTGTTCTAATTCGGCAGATGCAACACAGCACACTTTTCCAACTGCTAATCGGGGAAATCTCACGGACGATATCATGAACGATTGCTCTGACATATTATGTGGCAACTATAATGATGACAGTAGTGAGAGTATCTGAGGAGCTCATTTGATGATCTTACGATCCTCTTGTCTAGTCAGAGTAACAAGACCCCAAATAATTGGATAATCAAATCCCACAACTTGACCTATCGGATGATGTGGATCAATTGTCAACAATGTCAGTCAAGAAAGACAATGAGTAGTATAGATTATTAACAGCACGAAGCTTATTAGAATTCATAATCGCATCACTCTAGTGTTACAAGTACAACCCCTCAGGAATATTCCCCTTCTTGCGATACAATGCCTTTTCTTTAGCCTTCACAAAGTCTTCCTGTACAACCTTCATCCGACGCTCGCGTAATGCCAACATCCCCGCCTCAGTA